>Ga0256405_10009623_pt1 | contig 13142 bp, 8 predicted proteins | sample RumenRJG_02DNA_FD_189096 | JGI IMG/M metagenome (GOLD analysis project Ga0256405, IMG submission 189096) | Bovine rumen microbial communities from Lethbridge, Alberta, Canada - RJG_02 | ecosystem: Host-associated > Mammals > Digestive system > Stomach > Rumen | place: Canada: Alberta | collected...
ACTTCCCAGAGTTTCTCAGGAAGTCTGTCGTGTATCGCTTTCTGTATGTCTTCTGTCTCAAGTCCCAGCTCTCCGGAACGGACTGCCGCTCCTAAGAGAAGGACGTTTAAGACTTTTGAGTTTCCTATTTTCTCAAGTTCCTCGTCTGTCTCTATGACAGTCAGGTTCTGTACTTCTTTTTTCAGGTAATCGATCTGAGCCTTGTCGTCGTATTCGGCTATCCCTATCATGGCTGACACCGGCTCCACCGGCCTGCGGCTTACGACTACGGCGCCGTTCTTTTTAAGGAACGGAAGCTGCCTTACTGCCTCACCCGGTTCGAAGGCGATGATAAGGTCTGCCTGACCCTTTCCGATAAGCGGTCCGTTTATGCCGTCTCCGATCTTTACATGAGAAAATACCGAGCCGCCGCGCTGCGCCATTCCTATTGTCTCAGCTGTCTCCACGCGCATTCCACGGTTCATCGCAGCAGCTGCGATAAGCTTGCTCGCAAGTATCGTTCCCTGGCCCCCGACTCCACAGAGGATTATATTCTTACTCATTATGACCACCTCCGCTTATAGCCTGTACCGGACAGATCTGCTCGCAAAGAGTACAGCCGGTACAGAGAGTCTCATCTATCGAAGCCTTTCCATCCTTAAAAATCAGTGCCGGGCAACCCAGTTCATTGATACATCTCTTACATCCGATGCACTTGTCAGGATCTATGTGTGACTGACCTGACTTCGGCTTGAACTTTACGATGCATGGCGACTTGAAGATGATAGCCTTGACTCCCGGCTCATCTGCTACCCTCCTAACCGTTTCAACGGCCTTATCGAAGTCCAGCGGATCTACCGTCTCTACCGTCGTAAGTCCTATGGCGCGGAGGATTTTTTCGATGCTTACCTTGTCTACTACATCGCCCATCAGGGTATGTCCCGTACCCGGATGCGGCTGATGCCCGGTCATCGCAGTTGTCGAATTATCCAGGACTACAAGCGTCATATCAGCCTGATTATAATAGGCGTTTATCGTTCCTGTGATCCCCGATGCAAAAAATGTCGAGTCGCCGACAAACGCAAAGGCCTTTGTATCAGGCTCCATTCTGTTTACACCCTGAGCCATATTGATCCCGGCTCCCATGCACAGGCACGTATCAGTCATATCGAGAGGATGAGCGTTTCCCAGTGTGTAGCAGCCGATGTCTCCACAGTAGATGGTCTTTTTTCCCTTCATAGCCTGCTTTACAGCATAGAAACTGGCACGATGAGGGCAGCCTGCGCAGAGGACAGGAGGTCTTACCGCAAGCTCAGGAGGATCATCTCTTTTCACCTCATCTGAAGCTGCACCGGTTCCTAAGAACTTCGCTATATCAGCCTTCACCGAATCTACTGAATTCTCACCCGACGGCTTTACATCGCCGGTGAGTTTTCCGCGGATCTTTACATCGAGTCCGTATTTTCCGCAGATGAAGATCAGATTTCTCTCGATCACCGGATCAAGCTCCTCGATGCAGAGCACTTCGTCCTTTCCCTTTAAGAATTCAAGCGCCAGCTCTTCCGGGAAAGGGAACGGAGTTGCAACCCTTAATATATCTGGGGCTTCACTATCTCCAATCGCATCAAGCGTATACTCATAGTTGATTCCATGAGTAGCTATCCCCTTTTCCCTATTCACTATCCCCTTTTTAACGAAGTTTCTCTTATATTCTGAGAATACCTTAGTCAGGTCTGCATTTCTCTTCTCTATAAGAGCATGGTTCTTTACAGAAAGGCGCGGAAAAATAACCCACTTCGAGGCATCCTTTACAAAGCCCTCAGGCTTCGTCTGGTAATACTCGGATGGTTCTTTTACCTCTATGGATTCGTATCCGTGATCGACTCTTGTGGTCGGACGGAAAAATACAGGGGTGTGATATTTTTCAGAAAAGTCGAAAGCCTCCTGTATCATCTCATAGGCTTCGTGAACTGAACCCGGATCAAAGACCGGGACTTTGGAATACATACCGAACGTTCTGGTATCCTGTTCGGTCTGACTTGATATAGGGCCCGGGTCATCAGCTACTACTATGACCATACCGCCCTTTACCCCAATGTATTCGAGGCTCATAAGTGGGTCGGATGCTACATTCAGCCCAACCTGCTTCATGGTCACAAGTGACCTGGCTCCGGCGAGGGATGCGCCTGCTGCCATCTCAAGGCCTGCCTTTTCATTTACAGACCACTCGACATAGACGTCGCCGGGATTTCTCTTTGCTATCGTCTCAAGTATCTCCGTAGAAGGAGTCCCCGGATACCCTGCAGCAGTGTCAACACCGGCTGCCAGGGCTCCGAGGGCGATAGCTTCATTTCCCATCAGAAACTCTTTGTGCATACATACTACCTTTCTAAAAACGTATGGTAGTATTGTAGCTCTTTTTCGTTCTTTGAGCAATAAGCGATGCTTATCTGTCGTGATAGATCTCATGGATAGCATCTTTCATTTTTTCATCGATGTCCATCTGATCTATACGGTTAAGGAATTCATCATCTGAGAGACTTTTTACGCTCTCCCAGATCCTGTCCTTGTCTACTATCTCTGTCCATGCATACTGGATCAGATCGAGCACTTCGTTCTTGTGGTCATTGTGCGCGAGCTTTACATGACGTATCTCTACAGAGTAGCCGTGTCTTCCGACAATGCCGCATTCTATGACAGCTTCGTGTCTCTTTTCATCGACTACGAGATCACCAGTCGTGGTCACTCCCATCAGATGCAATCTGTACCTGCGGTTTTCAGGGATAAAGGTTGCATTGCCCTTAGGCTTTCCGATCTTTACCTCAATAGTCTCTTTTTTCTCATCGAAGTGCATGCTTATCTCTGTGGTCGCGCAGATGCCTTTTCTGTAGTCTGTCGTTATGCCGTCATCCTCGTACAGAGTAAAATCTCCGTCGCGTCCTGCTCCTAAGAAGAGGTCGATGGTTCCAGGATTTTTTCTAGCGTTCGTATCTTCAGAAGAAGCTAGCGGAAGGATGCCGCCTTCTTTTAGAAGTACCGGGAGCTCATTCAGTCTCCTGTACATTCTTCCGTGATAAGGGCCTTCATAGATACGGCCGGTCGGCACATCTATAAACCTGCCTTCAGGCAGATACATGAAGGTATCAGCCATACGAAGCCTCTTATCTATAGGCTTTGTGACTGCTCCTACTACGAGCTGTGAGCCGAACCAGTAGCAGTTTCCTGTATCGTAGGCCGATGTGTCATCAGGCGACTCGTAGTACATCGGGCGGATAAGCGGGATATCTTCTTTCCAGTTCTCGTAGTTCATCGTGTAGAGATACGGGATCATGCGATGTCTCAGCCGCATAAAGTTATCGATGACAGCCCTGTAAGGCTCATCGAGTTTCCACGGCTCTTTGATAAAGAACGGACTTGCCGAAGAGTGGAGACGCATGATAGGAGAAAATACTCCGAACTGGATCCAGCGGGTAAGTCTCTCATCGTCTTTATCTCCAAGCATATGTCCGCCGATATCGTGGCTCCACCAGCCATAGCCGATATTTGATGCTGTCTGGGTAAACAACGGCTGGAATCCGAGGCTGTCCCAGTTGGAATAGGTATCTCCGGAAAAACCGATCGGATATCTGTGGCTGCCCGGACCTGCGTACCTGGAGAAGATCATCGCACGCCTGCCACTGTCCTGCTGATCCATGAAATGGTAGTGGTTACAAAGCCAGAGCGGGTCTACATTGCTCTTTCCCATCTGGGTTCCCTGCTGCCAGTCTATCCACCAGAAGTCTACTCCGTCCTTTTCATACGGGTGTATCACAGAGTCGAAGTATGCATTCCTAAATACCGGATCTGAGAGATCAAACGGTACAGGCTCTTCTGTAGCCGGATCTATCCCGGCATCCTTTGCAGCCTCCGGATACATGCTCTCGAATGCTCTTATGCCGTCAGCCGGATGCAGGTTCAAAGTCACCGCAAGTCCGCGCTCATGGAGTTTTTCAAGAAAGCGCCTGTAGTCAGGGAAGAACTTGCTGTTCCAGGTAAAGCCTGTCCAGCCGTTTCCGTACTTCGGGTCTATATCAGTTAAGTGCCAGTCCATATCTATGACACCGACTGATATAGGAACCTTCTCAGCATCGAAGCTGTCGAGCATCTCTATATAGCTGTCTTCGGTATATTTTTCGAATTTGCTCCACCAGTTACCCAGAGCATAGCGTGGGATCATCGGAGTCTTTCCGGTAAGAGCGGCAAAGGCCTTAAGGCCAGCCTTATAGTCCTTGCCATATCCAAAGAAGTAGACATCGATCTCGTTATTTTTCCTGTCCTCTGTCTCACCATTATCTAAAAGAATGGCGGTCTTTGAATCATCGATAATGGATGTACCTTTCCATGAGAAAAGTCCCTTATCGAGAGGAATGGCTCCGTGAGTGTTATCGAGGGTACGCACAGTTCCGAAGAAGTTCCCCTCGCCGTTTCCATAAGCGTCTCCAAAATTCCAGACCTCGCCGCTGTCCTTTAAGGTTATAGTAAAGCCCTGTGATGAGAATGGTCTTTCGTCATAACTGAGAGAAAGCTTATCTGTTTCGAGGATAAGCTTTCCATTTTCTTCTTCAGCCGTGAAATCTACTTTTTTAAAGGATCTGTTGATCACATTCAGTGTCTTTTCATCGGTGAAGTCATTATTCTTTTCGTATTCGAGCCGAAGGAGGCGGTCAGTGAGAACACTGACCCTCCATCCTTCTCCCGTAACAATATTATTTGTTCTTGTTATATGTGTCATAAGCGTCCTGCTGTATCTTCAGGAAGTCCTGAAGTCCCATACTGTCGAGCTGCCTGATGTACTTATCCCACTGCTCGTCTACGCCGCCATCTGTAACCCACTTAGCCTGAGTAGAGTCTACGTAGTTGCTGATGTCTCCGTAGAGAGTAGACAGTGTCTGCAGCTGGTCTGCTGTGTAAGAAACGTTCGGATATGCTTCCTGTGCTAATGGAGCGAAGTCCTTATCAAGAGCGAGCTTTGAAGCGTCACCGTTGTTTCCGTCATACTTTACCTTATCGTTAAAGCCATCTTCTACATACTTTGGTCCGAAATCACGGAGTGACTGTACCCAGGCGAAGGTATCTGCTGAGCTTCCGTCATCCGGCTTTAAGATTTCATAACCATCATCGGTCTTTTTAACTGCTTTGTCAAATGGTCCATAGTAGTTCTGGATAGAAGCGTCATCTGTGTAGAAAGAGTCAGCCCACTTCAGAAGTGTATCAGGATCCTTGCAGGCTGTAGTTATTTCGAACTCATAACGTCCGTAGTTCCAGTGCTCTGGGTCTGATGTAACATACTGCTTTCCATCCGGTCCCTTGAGTGCAGGAAGCGCTACATACTGGTCAGCGTTTGCACCGAAGGTAGCGTCCATTGTCCATCCTGGAGCAACACCGACGATCGGAGTTTTGTTCATAAGCTTTGCGTCACGCATTGAGTCATCCTGAGTGAAGATCTCCTTATCGATAAGTCCCTTCTCATATGCCTCGTGCATAGCCTTGATACCGTTCTTATACTCATCAGATGTCGGAAGGAATACCGGCTTGCCATCCTTGATGGTCATCTCATAGGTATTATCTGCTCCAACAGTTGTGCCGAATGGCAGGCAATAATAATACACGCTGTCCGCATAACCTTCGCCAAATGGAATCTCATCTGTCTTGTCTCCGTTTCCGTTAGCATCCTCGTTCTTGAATGCTTCAAGAACCTTTACGAACTCATCATAAGTAGTAGGCATCTTAAGTCCTAAGTTATCGAGCCACTTCTTATTGATGAACATCTGGTTAGATACTGTAGGACGGCAAGGCTTCTTTGTAGGAAGTCCGTAGATATGTCCATCAGCAGATGTAGCAAGAGCCTTCATAGTAGGATCCTCTTTCAGGATCTTTGACAGGTTCGGCATATCCTTTTCGATGTAGTCATCGAGCTGTAAGAATGATGAAGAGTTCTGCATGATATCAGACCCTGTCAGGCAGATAGAACCCATGAAAGCATCAGGAAGGTCGCTTCCAGCCATCATGACTGCCTTCTGATCAGTCCAGTCTGAGTTCAAGATTGTATCCCAGTTTATTGTGATACCCATCTTCTTTGCTGACTCATCAGGAAATCCCTTGTGGTAATCCTCGCCCCAGTCAGCCCATCTGACTGTAGCTACCTTGAAGCTGTCCTGCTTCTCACCTGACTTTGAGGCTGATCCGGAAGCACCACCCTTAGTGCTTCCGCATCCTGTCATGGCTGTCACTGCACAGGCAACTGCCAGCACCATTGCTACTACTTTCTTTTTCTGCATTTTTATTTTCCTCCTTCTGAAAAATATTTTAGCATTTTCGTTTATTCCTTAACAGCACCTATCATCACACCCTTGTTGAAATACTTCTGAAGGAATGGATAAAGGCACATGATTGGAAGCGTTGATATAACAATCGAAGCGTACTTCATCATGTCGGCGAGCTGTCTCTGTTCCTGAGCAGCCTTTCCTGTCGCTGCGCCGAGAAGCGACTGGTTCTGGATCAGGATCCTTCTTAAGAGAAGCTGAAGAGGGATCAGATCATCGCTCTTTATATAGATCAGGGCGTTGAACCACTGGTTCCACATCCAAACTGCCGTCCAGAGAGCTATAACTGCTACCACCGACTTTGACAGCGGAAGAACGAACTGGAAGAAATATCTGATAGTCGAGCATCCATCCAGCTGTGCTGCCTCCCAGAGGGATTCAGGGATCGACGATGAGAAAAATGTACGGCATACTATGATGTTATATGTCGATGTAATGAACGGAAGGATCAGAGCCCACATCGAATCGTAGAGACCAAACTGTCTTACTACGAAGTATGTAGGAATAAGTCCGCCGTTTATAAACATCGGGATCATATAGAACCAGCTGATCCATTTTCTGCCGGCTAAGTCCTTTCTGCCGAGAGCGTAACCGGCAGGAAGGTTTACCAGAAGTCCGACAACTGTAGCAACTATCGTGTAGATGATAGTGTTCAGGTAGCTTTTCCAGATAAGTGGCTGCTGGAAGAGCTTTGAATATCCCTGAGTATTGATGACCTTAGGCCAGAGCCATACCTTACCCTGGGCTACATCGGCAGGGTTCGAAAACGATGCGATGAGCACGAACCAGAGAGGATATAGGACTATGATTATCATTATGATAGCTATCGCATAGAAGATGATGTTCGTTACTTTATCTGTAGACGACAGCTTCACTTTATTCTGTTTTACTGCTACTGCTTTTGCACTTGCCATAACAAACCTCCTTAGAAAATACTCGTGTCAGTAGTCTTCTTCGAAATGAAGTTCACGAACAGGAGAACTGCTACATTGATAACTGTATTGAACAGGCCAATCGCAGTGGAAAGCGAGTACTGCATTCCCTGAAGACCCATCTTATACACGTATGTCGAGATGATTTCTGACTGGCTGATGTTCTGTACATTCTGCAGAAGGAAATCTTTCTCAAATCCGATTCCAAGGATGCTGCCGGCTCTAAGTATCAGAAGAGTCATAGCTGTCGGAAGTATCATCGGGATATCGACGTATCTAATCTTCTGCATTGTCGTGGCACCGTCCATCGTAGCTGCCTCATAGTAAGTCGGGTCTATAGCCGATAGAGCTGCGAGGTAGATGATCGAATCCCAGCCTACATTCTGCCAGGCGTCTGTCCACACATACACATGCTTGAATGCTGACGGGATAGCCATTACATTCGGGAAGGCGCCGCCGCCCAAAGTGTGCCAGATATTTGCAAACAGTCCACTTGAAGGAGAAAAGAAGATCAGTATCAATCCACACATAACCATGGTAGAGATAAAATGTGGCAGGTACGTCACCGTCTGGAACACTTTCTTGAATATTCCGTTCCTCAGCTGATTACACATGAGGGCCAGGAGTATAGGCAGCGGGAATCCAACCAGAATACTATAGAAACTGAGCACTAAGGTATTTCTTATCGTCGGCCAGAACTGATAGGAATGGAAAAACTGAATAAAGTTTTTGAATCCTACGAACGGGCTGTGGAGAATACCAAGGCTCGGGGAAAACTGTTGGAAAGCCATCACAAGTCCGCCAAGAGGCAGATATGAGAACAGGAACAACAGGATAAATGATGGCGCAAGAAGTATGTAAAGAGGAATGCTCTTTTTTATCGCAGCCAGTGTTTTTTGCTTTTTGTCCATAAGCTTTGTCCTTTCAAGTTATTTTTTTCTGATGATGTTATGATACCGGAATTTGCCGGATGAAAATAGCACAGTAAGGGTCAGCCGTTTGCACTTTCTAGTAAAAAAAATTCACATTTCGGACACCCACTTGCACTATCCGGTAAGTGGATTTGCACTTTCCGGTTTTTTTAAGAAATCCTTTTCACTGTAAAGCTGTATGGCTTATAATTACTATATGAAGAAGATTAAAAGCTATTCGATAGTACGTTCCTTGGACGGGCTTATAGCCCTGATCACTGCGATACTTGTGATAAATACGATAATGTCCCTGTTCTCAGTGCGGCAGATCAGAAGTGATAATATCCAGATGATCTCCGATACGCTCTCAAACTACGGCATACAGGAGGACAGCCGCTTTGCTTCGGCAAGACACTTTGTGGAATGGTCAGCGACAAAGGATCCGTCGATGGCTCATATAAAAAGTGAGGACTCAGGAGAATTTTTCTCTCATATGATAACACTCCGGTCACGGCTAAATGATATGATGTTTAACACAGGCGATGATTTTATGTTCTTTCTGAACCTTGACCCGGCACACACCGACTCCTTCCGCGCGATATCATCGATAAACGTGCCTTACGACGAATACCTGACTCTTAAGAAAAATCTTGTCGAGACTTCAAACAGGCACGCGTATCTGCTCCACTGGAGCACAGTTTCTACCAATGAAAATACTTATCTCTACTATATGATAAAGTACCGTGGAGTAAGTCTTTACAGTGTGATACCGGTAGATGCCCTGATGCACGGGCTCGACAGCATCACCACTGGGAAAAATGGCTATGTCTCTTTCAGACTGAACGGCAAGCAGGAATTCAAAAAGGCAGGCGGAAAAGGCGGAAGCGGACTCTCATTTTTTTATAAGGATTTTTCCTATAAATACAGCAGGGACGGCATCCCGTTCACTGTGCGGATACACGCCGATGTGTACTCGTCCTACGGTGAACAGCTGATAAAACAGCTCCTTATCATCCTTATCCTGCTTCTAGCTGTGATCATATCCACGGTCTACATCACAAAGCTCTACCGAGTGATCATGATGCCGCTCGAGGAATTCAGCAGCCAGCTGTCATCTGTCGCAGATGACGACGGAGCCGTAAATACAGAGCTCAGCCAGATCACAGAGCTTGCAGCCGCAAACGAGAAGTTCCAGGAACTGACAGACGAGATAAAAACACTCAGAATAGAGATGTATGAGAAGGAACTCGAAAAGAAAAAATCCCAGATAATCTTTCTGCAGCATCAGATAAGGCCGCACTTCTATCTGAACTGCCTTTCTACGATAGACAGTATGGCGCAGCTCGGCGACACCGAAGCGGTCTCAGACATGGTCCGCTTCACCTCGACCTATATGCGCTATCTGTTCCAGGCCGACAGGGATTTCGTAAGACTTGAATACGAGCTGACCCACATCAGTGCCTATATCAATATCCAGAACCTGCGCATGGGCGACCAATTCACATATAAAGAAAAAGTACCCGTTTCAGAGCTTTCTGTGATGATACCGCCGCTCCTGCTGATCACCTTTATCGAGAACAGCGTAAAGCACGCGCTGGCTCCGTCCGGTGAAAAGCTGAAGCTCCTGATACAGGTGTCTGACATAGGAAATGGCAAAGAAAAAATAGAACTCGCTGACTCCGGACAGGGTTTCGATCAGGCAAGCATCAGAAGGCTTACGGAGATGGCATCAGAGCCCGGGAACCCTGCCCCATTTACAGCTGACGGGCACGGTATCGGAATTTCAAACAGTATCAAGCGACTGGCACTTCTGTATAACGACAGTTTTTCCCTGTCATTTTTTAACGGGGAGGGCTCGTACTATCCGGGCGCGCACATCATCCTTATCATCCCGAGAAAAACTGACGATACAGATGCTGACGAGGTAAAAATGGAATGAACGTACTTATAGTAGATGACGACCGTTTCGTGGTCGCTGCATTAAAAAAGAGAATCCATTGGACTGACCTTGGCTTTGAAAATGTCTACACCGCCTACGGTATGGAAGATGCCAGGAATACCATCACTTCAGAGCATATAGACCTGCTGCTTTCTGATATAGATATGCCACACGGCAGTGGGATCGATCTGCTCCGCTGGCTCAGAGACCATCATAACGAGACACCGTGCATTTTTCTTACGAACTACGCGGACTTCGAATACGCGCAGCAGGCTGTCGGCCTCCACTGCTTTCACTATTTTCTGAAGCCTGTCGACTACGAGAGGCTGACTTCAGTCATAAAAGACGCGATAAGCACTTCGCAGGACTCTCACACTAAGGATTCACACCAGTACCTGGCATTCTGGCACCATTTTTCTGTGAATGGTGACACTTCAGGCTGTCCGTACCCGAAAGACACTCTCCTGCTCACGATGACTATAAAGTTCTATCCGTGGTTTTTATCATCGGATAATACACTAAAAAGCAGGCTCTCGAATGACTACTTTGCTACTGTTACAAGCACTTTTGAAGCCGTGATTCCCAATGCATCTGAAGAAGGAGCTGTCATCTCTGAAGACGTACCAGGATCTGACAGGGTATTTATCGCCGTCCCATTAAAAGAGCCGGAGATTTCATCCGAGCTTTCGATGTCGCTTGAAGAACTCCTGCACTCTCTGATAAATCAGCTTCACTGCCCTGCGAATATGTACGTCGGGACGCCTGTTCCTGTAGATTCTCTCTATCCTGTCATTTCTGATATGAGGGAGATGATGAGGAATGATCTAGCTTCATCAGGACATATGCTGACTCTGAAGGATTATAAAGAGCCTGCATCAGACTTCCCTGATACAGACCCTGATATCATAAATGCCTGCCTTGATGCCGGACGATTTAACGATCTGACCGATTACTGCAATTCCTATCTCGAGAAACTCTCATCAACGCATCGGCTTTCAGCCCGCTCCCTTGAGAGTTTTCAGATAGATATAGTGCAGGCTCTCTACTCCCACCTGGCAGGAAACGGGCTCCTCGCAAACCGTCTCTACACCGGTGAGCCCTATCACACACTCTCGAAAAAATCACGTGAGTCTGTCTGGTATATGGAAGCCTATCTCAGGTTCGTATTTGCGATAGCCGAGCAGAACCTGAAGGATTCCTCTGCACCGAAGGATGTCGCCCAGATAGTAAAGGACTTTGTCGACAGACACTACACCGAGGATATAAACCGTGACTCCCTTGGCAGCGTCCTCTACTTCGACCCAGACTACGCTTCGAGACTTTTTAAAAAACAGTACGGCATCTCGTTTACAAACTACGTGATACAAAAGCGCATAACAGAGGCAAAAAAACTGCTTAACGATACTACCATGCCGATAAGCACTATTGCTTCAAAGGTCGGATACGACAATTACTCCTACTTCACCCGTCTCTTCAAAAAAGAGGTCGGCGTGACCCCGATAAACTACCGGGCAAATGGAGATAACACTTAAGCAGCTCTTCGCGTCCATCATCATGAAGCGCATATTCCGAGTTGGTATTTTTAGATATAACAATAGCCAAATATTCTCCTGTAGGGATATGCGTTATCTTGTAACTTCCTGTGTCTATCAGCTGATAGACGAATAGTATCACAAAAGAAAAAGGATTTGGTCGCCTGTCAGGCGACATTTTTATCTTCCCAAAATTAACAAGCTGTGTTATTATATAAGCAGAAGCGGTGAGACCTACCGAGAGAGGCTGTTCTCGCTAAAGTGGAATTCAATAGGGCTATCCTTCGGGACAGCCCTTTATTATTGGAGATTATAATGAAGCAGATGTTCTCATTGCACCATCAAACCTCAAAATAAATGTCTTCCCTCAGGTTGCTCCTGAGTACCGGGTGCTGTGGTATCTTCGGATCCTGCTTATTATACTGCTCCGCCTAATAAGCAGCATCGCAGATGATCCAGTAAAGTGAAAGCTTTCCATTCTCCACATGATTTCTATTGAGCATCGCTACACACAGAAACAGAGTAAATTTGCTGACAGTAATATCCTTGTCGTAGCTTGCCAACGCATACGGCTGACTTGAAGCCAGGACGGCAGTTCCATCTCCAGCCAGAGACTCCACCCACTTACTGACATGCACATTCCCTGACATGCAGCAATCCAGCAGAAGCAACCTCTTCTTCACCTTCATCTTTTCAAAAAGATCTATGACAGACTGTGTCTCCAGATATCCATCACTGAATCCCAGATAATGCCTGCCATCAATCGTTTTACCATGACCAGTGAAATAAAAAAAACACTGTATCATTTGAGTCAGTATCTGAAAGAAAAAGGTACTTTTGGCGACCTAATCATATAATTACGCTTTTTATGCATTTTTCATTTTGAAAATCCTGATTTTTATGCATTTTTCTGTTGTGAACTACTCGGCTACAAGTAGCCAAGCTTCCTGCTTCAATACTGGTGGTAACTAGCATACCCCGCTAAAGGCATGTCCCGTCAGAGCCAGCTCCACAGGCTTTAGTTCGGGCGGTTCCCGCCCTACATAGATTTTAGCCTATTCCCCGCATCGGAAGATGCGGTAAGCTTCGTTCCTGATGTTTATAGCGGCGTTGATGTCACGGTCGTATGTGCGGCCACACATCGGGCAGATGATCCTGCGGACAGAGAGATCCTTGGTTATCGGATTCTTATATCCGCACTGGCACAGCTGGCTTGACGGAAAAGTCTTTCCTAACTTTATAAGGTATTTACCTCGCTCTGCAAGTTTATATTCAAGCATTTTTATAAACATGGCATAGCCGTTGTCATTGGTTGCCTTGCCGAGCTTTAAGCCTTTTGAAGACGACATCCCTTTAAGGAATAGGTCTTCTACACCAATAAGGTCATACTCATTAACAAGAACAGCAGACCTCTTGTGAAGGTAGTCCTTTCTCTGGCTAGCTATATGCTTATGCAACTTACGGATTTTTGCAAGCTGTTTTCTGAA
>Ga0256405_10009624_pt1 | contig 13140 bp, 8 predicted proteins | sample RumenRJG_02DNA_FD_189096 | JGI IMG/M metagenome (GOLD analysis project Ga0256405, IMG submission 189096) | Bovine rumen microbial communities from Lethbridge, Alberta, Canada - RJG_02 | ecosystem: Host-associated > Mammals > Digestive system > Stomach > Rumen | place: Canada: Alberta | collected...
GCCGCAAGCCTTGAGTATCCGTAATCCCTGTCATACCGGAGTTTATACGTGTCCGTCGAATCAGCGAGAAATACAGTGTTGCCGTGATCCGGATCCCATTTAAACTGATCGCCAAATGTATAGTTCAGATCCCATATGGTTTCATTCAGGGTATAGCCTCCATTGCCGTCACTATATGCTGCAACGTATATATTTTTCCAGGTATTATCCCCCGCTCTGGTCATCTCACAGAACAGTTCGTGAACGATAAAATTGTCCAAATTGAGGGTGATCCCGGCTTTATTCATCTCTGACATATCTCCGGTTTCGAACACCATATCCTGATACAGCTGAAACGGATCATAAATCCAGCTTTTGTCCGGTTCCTTAGGATATTTTATTTCAAGATAAGAAACTCCGCTCCGGTTATGAATCTCTTCTTTCCCGTTGTAATCAGTAAGTCTTCCGGGAAAATCGATTTCTTCATACCATGTGCCTACTTTATACAGATAGTCCCCGGGATTCATTCCCATAAGCTTTTTGTCTACCGGATACATGAGTCCATAGACGCCCATATACTCATTATTAAGGATCAATTCACAGTATTCGATCTGTGATGACGCAACAGGCTTTTCTTCCATCTCATTGAGCCGTTTCCATAGATCGTAACAGACCTTTTCTCTGGCAAGGCTTTTGTCCGTACATATGGAATTCAGAATCCAATCGTCATCTTTTCGAAGACCGAGAAAGCTCATCTTATCAGATCCCGAATCAGTCTTGGTAAGCTCCACGCGATAACTCTTCTTTTCAAACAGAGTTGACGTCGCTCCCCTTATATGAAACGAACAATCCGCCTCCTGATATTCCTTTCTATAAGGATCCAGCACACATATCCTGCCGGCGTATTCTTTGTCAGGTCCTGCTTCACCTTTTTCGTTGTACATACAGACAGCCGGAAGTCCTGTAAATACAAGATTGCATTCCATGTAATACTTGTCAGACACAAGTGCCGTTTTAAAAGTCCTGTTTTCCTCTAAACATTGTTTTTTGTCATTGACTCTGTCATTCATAATGCAGATCTGCGTGTATGGAGCTTTCAGGGAGAAAGAACCGGTCCAGCTGTCTCCCATACAATCTTGCGGGATATAGACAGTATTGTCCTTCTCGTCATAAGGAACATCCATTTTAACAAACGCCATTACGGAAGCGTCAAAGTCCTTCTGTTTCTTTCCGGAAAGCATCTCTTTATACTGCTCTCCGTCCACAAAGCATGCTTCAACAGGCCTTTCCTTTTCGTCTTCAAAAAAAGCCTCAACAGCCCCTCCGGACCGGAAGGGATCTGTCAAGGCACCTGACGCAGCGGCAAACGCCGCTGCGCATAATAGTACGATTATGATAATTAAAGAAAGCTCATCTTTTTTCATTATATTAATTAATAGTATACTGTACCGAGCAGTTCCGCACCGCTGTCAGCGATCAGGCCGATCTCGTTGCGTATGTCGTTATAAGATGACCGGCCCACTTCTTCGGCGATGATCACGCCATTCAGTTCTCTGAGTTTTCTGTAAGACTCAGCGTCTTTCGCTATGTTATTAAGCGCCGCAAAACTCAGCCCGTTTTTAGATCCGGAAGTCTGTTTGTTAAGCTTTTCAGCCAGAGCACTCAGCTTCTTTCCGGAAATCGTGCCCGCTATACCGATCTTTTTGTCAGCCATTGAGGCCGTGCAGCTCTCGAGCCGCGCGAGCATGTAGTCAAGTCCGGCTTCGTCTTCAGACTTTCCATCCGAATAATCCGCCAGTGTTCTAAGTCCAAACTCTCCGTCGATCTCATCGGTCGAAAGGATTGCGCCTCTGTAAAGCACAAGACAGATCAAAGCGATGGCCATCAGGCAGGCACCGCCGGCAAATCCTACTATGCCGAGTTTGATTCCGTTTTTCAGCATGAATTTCTTGGAATACTGAGGAACCGAGGCCGGCTTAACAAGCTGTGACAGCTGGTTCTGAGACGTACGGAGCGATGTCTGCATTTTTGTGAGCGAATCAGTGTTCGTTTCCTGGAGAGTCTTGAGATTAGGCTCAACTACTGTCTGTGTGCCTTTTCCATACACCTCGATATCAAAACTTCCGAAATTGGAAAAAAGATTCTTCCTGGACATAACAACATCGAGCAGATCGTCTCTGATCGACTCCGCATGCGCTTCGTCCACACCTCGAACAACTACAGTCATAGTCCCGCCTTGCGGATAAATTCGAAGGTACAGAAGCTCATTGAGGTTAGCGGAGTTCATATTCTGCTTTTCCGCGACGAGCATACTCGTGTCTCCATAGTAGATGTCGTCATAAATCGAATACAGCAGTGAGTACACATCACTGCTCTCTACCCCGTTCTCTCCACTGGGTACGACCCGCATCTGAGCTGTAGCGATCGGACAGTTGTAAGGATCGATCTGCATTGCGGGAGCTGTCTGCATATACTCAAGCCTGTTGCTGATGCCGGTCTGCATTTCAGCGATGGATTTATTATAATCAGATATATTGGTATTATACATTTCCAGGTTATTTTTATAGGTTTCATAAGATTTGATCATTTCATTCTTTTTAGAATGAATGGAAAAGATCTTGTAAGAGCCGAAAAACGCACCCAGAATTATTCCCGCCAGCAAGATCAGCTTCCATTTTCTCAGCGCACAGCGCAGAAGCTTCTCCAGACTGACCTGTCTTGTAGTTCCCTCTTCCCTGTAATCATAATAATCTTTCTGTGTCAAAGCTTTTTCCTTTCTGCTTATAGCAAACCTGTTACATCGGCTGCAGAACTGTTAATCCGCGACCGGGATCAGGAGAGCGATCCCCTCCCTTTCTCTTTCGTGGTCTTTACTCATTTCTACGGTCGTCAGGTCAAAATATTGTCCGCTCTTTGTATCTTCAGATACAGTATCCCAGGAAGGATCGGATTCATGCCATTTTCCATCCCAGAAAACTGTGTTCCATACATGCGGCATTCCGTCACCGGTACCGGGGATCAGTATGCACTTGATCCCGCATCTGTCAAGCAGGTATTTGTAAGCCAGCCCGATTCCGTCACAGACGGCTTTCTTCTCACATACTGCTCCGTATGCTGTATGTTCGTTTTGGAGAGTGCTGTCATACAGCGCCTCTTCCTCATATTCCGTACCGGCAGTTAGAAGGTTGTATAAAACTGTCGCCTTTTCCCTGTCTGTTTCCGCAGTTGACGCACTGCTCAGAATTTCCCTGGATGCGGTGTCAAACTCACGCTCCATGGCATCCAGTTCAGCCAAAGACTCCGGGATCGGTATCACACTCACAGCATCAGCCGTTTCCTCTCCGCCGATACTGCCTCTTACTCTGTAATTATATGAACTGCTGAGCCAGAACACTTCCGGATGATCGTATAGAAATCCCTGATAGACCATTGCAAGGTCGCCTGCCGGTATCTCTGTCTCCTTACCCGATTTGTCTTTGAGGAGTACCGGTTCACTGTCAAACGGCCTTTCCGCGCTGATCCTGAAAGCGTCATACGCTGCTTTCTCTGCATCGTCAAATGATTCATAAAACCATTCGAAGCTTTCTGTCTGTGCTGTACTCTCTGCTCCTTCCGGACTCTCCGGTTTTGTCTTGGCAGAACAGCCGGATAGAATAATAGCTGCGATAACAGCCGTGAATAGAAAAGCAGCGGTCCGACGCGGCCTCATGCAGCCTTCCTCTTTCTCTTAAGTATCTTTCCCAGCAAGAGTTCTGTCACAAAACTGTCACGCAGAAGCGTGATCACAACACAGTATACGGTAAATCCGACTGCGATCTCAAGAAGCAGCGCGATTATATCAGATGCAACCGCCCTGTCAACAGCCTTGATCACGATCAGCATGGCCACTCCGGCAATCAGCTTCTTCCAGCTGTCTTTTACTATTGTATCCGGCATGAGATAACCATTGCAGTTCTTTAAATAAAGAACTGTGATGACCGTCTCCGCGATCAGGGACGCCACTATTGCGCCGTATCCCCAGTATTTGGGGATCAGTACAAGATTCAGAAGCAGATTCACGACAGCTCCGATAATGATGTACCTGGCACTGAGTTTCCTGTATCCGGCAGGTGTATAGTACTGAGACCCCAGACAGTTGCTGATTCCGATAATAATGACGATCGGGCTCATAAGCATGAGCATTGTCACGACTCTGTCATAACCCGGTCCAAGGAATACAGGCACAAACCTCTTAGCGACACCGATCACTCCAAAGCACATACCGATTCCCATAAAGAGAATGTAATTGGTGGAGTCTGCGATCCTTTCCCTGATCTCATCAAACCTTTTTTCTGCGAAGAGAAATGACAGTCTCGATCCAAGAACCATGTTAAGGGACGAGAAAGTCAATGCTTTCATCATATTGATGATCTGCATCGTGTAATGGTAGCACCCATTTTCCGCTTTGTTCTTAGTGATCACGCCGATCAGCGTTCTGTCAAGAACCGTATAGACGCTGGTCGCCACAGTTGGCACGAAATAGATCAGAGTCTCGTGAAAATGCTTCCGGAAGGTAAGTGTTCTGAAATCCACCTTTTCCACAAAACGGGGTACATAGAGCCACATGGAAAGGTTCCCGATCATCATGGAAGCTGTGATAATGATGATATACAGGAGCAGGTCATCCTCTTTTTTGACAAAGAGGAACATAAGGACAACTCCGATCAGTTTGCAGGCCGCGTTCTTCGTAACGGTGTACTTGAACTGCTCCATTCCGGCAAAAAACCATGAAATGTCAAACATTGTGGATAGAAGTCCCATGGTTAGGACAAGGTAGATCACCTTATACTGCGGAGTGAACGCTATGAAAATAAGCCAGACAGCTATACAGACAGATGATGTCATGACTGTCATCAGTTCGATCTCCCAGAAAAGCCTGCTTCTCATCGCGGCGTCATCTCTTACTCTCGCGATCTCTCTGACGCCGTAGGACGCTGTCCCGAGGGCTGCGAACATGGCAAAATATGTCATGATCGAATTCGTGTAATCATATACACCGCTCTGGTCAGGGCCCAGCACTCTCGCTATATATGGCGCGGTAATAATAGGAAGAATGATCAGCAGCATCTGATAGAGCGTACTGATCGCGATATTCTTCTTTAAACTAGGCTGCGTGTTCAATCTTTTTCCTCTTGTTGCCGGTACATTGTAAATGTTCCTTTTTCCTGTGCCACTTTAAAAGGTCGAGAGCGTACCAGATCCCGAACATAGAGGCATTTTCTGCAGGCAGTAATAATAAGTTATTAAACATTGAGTACAGAGCAATACTGATCATCCAGATTGCCAGCGTCCTGTCGTTTTCCAATACAGATGCATAAAGAATGATCGTATAAAACACAAGGATCATAATAAAAACGATAAGACCGAAATAGATCATATCCTTTATGTACGCACTGTCAAGGTAGAAATACGCGCCTTTCGTCGAATCGGTATTCTCTTTGATCTGCGTACCAAACAGATGAACTCCGTACGTGTCAAGTCCTTGTTTGGAAAGGGCGACTCTTTTATGGGCGAACGAATTGAGTTTCGACATCCACTTGACTTTGGAATTGTAAATGCTTGCAACATAATAGGTTATAAATGCCGTCAGGGGGAAGAAAGTCATTGCCAGCACCCTGCACGGTAAATTGTTCCTGATAAAAGGGATCCGTAACTTCACTATGATCACATACATTGCGATAAAAAGCATGCTGATCGCGAAAGGCAGAGAAGTATCCGTGACCATGTATAACCAGAGCGTTACCGCCGACATCAGGATGATCAAAGGCCATGGAACAGTCTTTCTCTGTGCGACCCCCCCGTTCTTTCCGGCTCTGTCAGGCTCCGTAAAGACATAGAACGTACAGAACAAAATGTTCAGGAAATTAATAGCGCCGAAAGTAACAAAAACAAAGTTGAGATACTCCCTTACCCGGCCGTTGATCTCGCTTCTTTCCAGTTCATTGTACCCGACTGAATAGGTCAGCACCGGGATGAGCCACAGCACCGTACATGCGGCAAGAGATACCTTGCAGATCCGCCGGAACGAGATATTTCTGGCTCCGTAAACCATAAGAAGCACCTGGATCAGGGGCATTCCTGTGTTGATGTTCTGCTGAACCACTATAAAAACAGCTGCAGCTGTAATGAATACCGCGGCAGCTCTTTTATGCAGAGTTGTTTCTGTTAGAACAATCTTGACGAAAAAGATCAGCATACAGAAGTAACGCGTAACTGTCAGTATTTTGTCGCCGAAAAGCTCAAGGAAGATCGTTCTGCTTATATAAAACTGAATCAGCCAAAGAACGAGCCCGGTAAAGAAAAGGATCTCGCCAAAACTGACGCGGATTCCCTCATGATCCAGCCTGACTTTAGCCTGTTGATAATTATTAACTACCATTCAAATTCCGTCCTCTTGTAATATCTGAACCGGTCAGAAACTCTCATTATACTTCTTGTGGAAGAATTTCGCTTTGAGGAATGAGGCACCTTTCTTAACCCAATCCACTTTTTCAATGTAGACAAGGGGCAGGACCTTGATCGAAGAAGTACTGATCGCACCGGTCTCCACCTGCCTGTCCAGCCAGACATTAAAAATGATCTCGCTGATCCTTCCGTAAAGCCGTCCTTCAAACGCATCCAAGAGACTGTCGTCGATCCTCTTCTCAAGCTCCTCGAGGATATCAAACAGCCATGTGCAGTAAATATTGAAATGCGCGCGGTCCATTATGACCATGTTGAACATATAGCCATGAGTCTGGTTCAGGACTTTATCATAAGAATCCAGGTACTCGGGACACCTCTCGGAGAGGACGGCCCTTGTCGCGTCCAGATGCTCCGCATAATGCGTATGCGCGTAATGTGAATACAGAGTCTCGATAAAATAATGCTGGGGTGTGGGGACAAAGATCTCATACTTGCCCAGCATGGGACGAAGCTCCTTGCCTGTGAGAATTGAGTCAAACAGATCTTTTCCTCTTCTCTTTCCGCCGAAATACCGTCTGTAATGCACAAGTCCGATATAGTCGGATTCCAGATTCTTCCAGGCCCAGTAGATTCCCGTGAGCTCGCAGTATCGGGGATTCTTGAGAGAAATATTGTCGCCCTCGTTATCCTTCTGATATCCGAAATCAAGAGGATTTCCCTTGGCATCCCTCTTTCCCTCCGCGCCGACATGGACGGGAAGATAAAGCGGATCATTGGGCATTCTGTATTTTTTATGTGTAGCTACGACGATCGTAGCGCTCAAAGGTTTCTCTGACATTTCTAGCTCCAAAGAGAATTAAAGATTACCATTTCAATACTATCATACTGATGCGCTCTTTTTCAATAATAAGACTCAATAAAAGAAACACGCGTCTCCGAATGAAAAGAATCTGTATTTTTCCCTGATCGCCTCTTCATAAGCGTTCAGGACCTTGTCTCTTCCCGCAAATGCGGATACCAGCATTACGAGTGTTGATTCGGGCAGATGAAAATTCGTGATCAGCGCATCCATGACTTTAAATCTGTATCCCGGATAAATAAAGATGGATGTGTCATCAGATCCCGCGTGAACTATTCCGTTCTCATCAGAAGCGCTCTCTACTGTCCGGCACGCCGTAGTACCCACGCAGATCACCCGATGTCCCTCTTCACGGGTGCGGTTGATCAGTTCTGCTGCCTCATCGCTCACCTGATACCACTCGGTGTGCATATGATGATTTTTGACATCATCCACTTTCACCGGCCGAAATGTTCCGAGTCCCACATGGAGCGTGACAAACGCAGTGCGCACTCCCTTTGCGCGGATCTCGTCGAGCAGCTCATTTGTGAAATGAAGTCCCGCCGTAGGAGCAGCGGCGCTTCCCTCATATCTTGCATAGACTGTCTGGTACCGGTTCCTGTTCTTGAGTTTATGGGTTATGTACGGCGGAAGCGGCATTTCGCCGAGCCTGTCCAGTACTTCCTCGAAGATGCCTTCATACTCAAATTCCACAAGCCGGTTTCCCTCATCGAGAATGTCGAGAATCACAGCCTTGAGTCTGCCGTCGCCAAAAGATACCCGGGCACCCGGTCTCAGTTTTTTTCCGGGTCTGACAAGCGTCTCCCATCTGTCGGCGCCAAGTCTTTTCAACAGCAGGATCTCGACGTTCGCGCCGGTATCTTCTTTTGTTCCCAGAAGTCTTGCGGGGATCACTTTGGTATCGTTGAGAACCAGTGTGTCTCCGGGTCTGAGATATTCTTTTATATCACTGAAGACTCTGTGTTCGATTTTTCCTGTCTCCTTATCCATGACAAGAAGGCGGGAAGACGCCCTGTCCTCCAGCGGGTCCTGCGCGATCAGTTCCTGAGGCAGGTCAAAATAGTAATCCGATGTCTTAAGTCCGGTAATCTGTTCCATACTGTACATTAACTCTTTCGAATCGATCCTTTAAAAGTTCGTAAAAGACGCTTCCCGCAGAAAGGCTTTATAACCCCGGTATGTCTCATAGAGATCAGCTTTGCTGATTGCTTCCCAAGGGGAGTGCATGCTCATAACAGGAACACCGCAGTCGATCACATTCATTCCGTAAAGAGCCAGAATAAAGGCGATCGTTCCGCCTCCGCCCTGGTCCACCTTCCCTACTTCCGCAGTCTGTGTGCACACGTTCGCCTTTTCAAATATTCCTCGAAGATGCGCGATATATTCAGCATTTGCATCGTTTGAACCCGATTTTCCTCTGCTCCCTGTGTATTTGGCAAATGTCATTCCTCTGCCAAGGAAAGATGTGTTCTTCTTCTCGAAGACAGATCCATAAGAGGGATCATACGCAGCGCTTACGTCAGAGGAGAGCATGCAGCTGTTTGCAAGCGCTCTGCGCATAGATAACTCGCTATACTCTCCGCACAGATTCATAACTTCCGCGAGCGCATTTTCAAAGAAACGGGATCTCATTCCTGTCGCTCCCACACTGCCGATCTCTTCTTTATCAACGAGAAGCGTGCAGCTGGTCCGCTTAAGATCATGTATCTCAATCTGCGCCCTGAAGGAAGGGTACGCACATGCTCTGTCATCCTGTCCATATCCCAGGACCATACTTCTGTCAAATCCTGCGTCTCTGGCTCTTCCGGCAGGAACGATTTCAAGTTCGGCGGACTCAAAGTCCCCCTCGCTGATTCCGTAATTATCGGAAAGAATTTTGAGAATCGCTTTTTTGACAGCTTCTTTTTCACTTCCCTCATTTTCTTTTTCAGTTTCTGAGCCAAAAGTGAGCGGCCTGCTGCCGATGATCAGATCCAGTGCTTCGCCTTCCACCACTGTGGATGCGGGCTTCTTGAGCTGATCCTGGGAAAGGTGGATCAGCAGATCCGAGATAAAGAATACCGGATCGTCCTCATCCTCGCCGACTCGGAGGATCACTGTCTCTCCGTTTTTTTTGACGATCACACCGTGGATCGCAAGGGGAATAGTCACATACTGGTATTTCTTGAGTCCTCCGTAATAGTGAGTATCGAAAAACGCGATCTCATTGTCCTCATACATAGGATTCTGCTTGATGTCCAGGCGGGGTGAGTCGATATGCGCTCCCAGGATATTGAGCCCGCTCTCAAGAGGTTCCGAGCCGATCTCAAACAGGACCATTGACTTGTTCATCCAGACACTGTAAACTCTGTCTCCTTCAGAGAGTTTCTTTCCCTTCCTGATTACTTCGCTGAGTTCGACATAACCGTTCTTTTCCGCTTCGTTTACAAATCTGTCGATACACTCCCGTTCTGTCTTTCCGTGGTCCAGAAAGTCTTTGTAATCGTCTGCCAGATCCATGCAGGATTTCAGCATGCCCGGATCATAAGTATTCCACGCGTTTACTCTCTTCATCAATTCTCCTTGTTAATACTACAGCTGCAAATTATAAAACCCTGATCATATACTTCCATAAAGAAGTGCATCTTCATACACAGATGTATAAGATGCACCTATTCTTTCATTATGTCAAGTGCCTCCCGGAAATCAATGCCTCAGTTTCCCGGATTGCATAATAATACCTGAAACGCCGCTTCCGTACTTTGACTCCTAGCACACATGCCAGGTGGGTTCCCGCAGCTCAGACCTTTGCCTTCCACTGGCAGCGCCGAAGCGCCGGAGGCATGACAGCCGTAAGAGCGATATAAGATTCCCGTTTAAAGTAATTGTAGGTTCAAAATAACGGAAATGTTGGCCTTTCAGGCAGTTACATTATAACACATTCCCGGTTCATATACAATCTGCATCAGATTGGCTCTGTCTGCGAGATGAGCCACTCCTGCTCCGCTGTACTCAGAAACGGCATGATCTCAGTACACACTCTCTCGTGATAGTCATTGAGAAGCTTTCTTGTATAAGGAGTCAGATAATCGGGATCGATCAGATTTCTGTCAAAAGGGACCAGTGTGAGCGGTTCAAAAGAGAGAAATCTTCCGTTCTCATTCTCGACATGGTCTGTCACTTCCAGAATCGTCTCGATTCGGATCCCGTACTTTCCTTCCAGATATACGCCCGGTTCATCTGATACGATCATGCCGGGTTCGAACGGTTCATCAGCTCTGCCGGGAAAGACTTTCCACCGGATGGAAGGCGGCGACTCGTGGACGCCAAGATAATACCCGATTCCGTGGCCCGTCCCGCACTTGTAATCGAGTCCCTCTCTCCACATCGGCTCTCTCGCCAGAATATCCAGATTGGCACCTGTGCAGCCGTCCATAAAAACAGCCCCCATCAGCTGGAGATTCGAGACAGCTGTCAGCGTATAATGCTTCTTCATCTCCTCAGTGACAGGGCCGAGCGCTATCGTTCTCGTTACGTCTGTCGTTCCTGTGAGATACTGGCCGCCGGAGTCCACCAGATACATTCCCTCGGGCCTCAGTTCGGCATCCGACACGCCGGGGACCGCTTCATAGTGCATCATAGCTGCGTTGGGCCCATATGCGGAGATCGTCGAAAATGACAGATCCATAAAATCAGAGATCTCAGGCCTCATATGGTCCAGCCGGGCAGCTGCTTCAGACTCCTTAAGAGGTTCTTTGTCCTGATCTGCGACGCGCTCTTTCAGCCACTTGATAAACCGGCACATCACCGCGCTGTCCCGCTTGTAGCATCCACGGATATTGGCAATTTCCACATCATTCTTTACACTCTTAAAATGACCGACGGGACTCTTTTTCGTGATTAGCTCATAGCCTCCCGATTTTTTGCCCAGTCCTCCTTCAGCCGCAAGGAATATCCTGTAACTGATGCAGCTCTGATCACACAGCATATCTTCTCTGTGATCATAGATCGCAAGGAAATCCTCAAAGTCCTCATAGGGAAGGATCGAGATCCTGTGAAGAGCCGCGTAGGAGCGCAGTTCACCCGTAACCTCGGCGTCCTGGATAAACAGATATACATTTCTGTGATCCACAAGTACATGGGTGAGGGCAACAGGGTTGCAGATCACATCTTCTCCCCTGATATTGAGCAGCCACATGATGTTGTCGAGTTTACTGTCAATATAGGTCCCGGCCCCTTCTGCGCGCATCACTTCCCTCAGGCGGCTGAGTTTGGATTCAATATCCTCTCCCGTATAGTCGTCTTCGAGGATCATCACAGGATGGCAGGGAAGAGACGGCCGGTCAGTCCAAATACCGTCCGCGAGATCAAGAGATGTGTCAAGGCTCCCTTTTCTGCGCCTCATCATTTTTTCGAGCGCTTTTCCTTCCTGGCACGGAACGCACCTTCCGTCAAAACCGAGAACGCTTCCCTCTTCCATCTTCTGATCCAGGTACTCCTCAAGCGAAGGGACCCCCGGCTCTCCCATCTTCATCAGTGTGATGCCGGAACTTTCCAGTTCGCCTGCGGCCTGAATAAAATATCTTCCGTCTGTCCACAGACAGGCTTCCTCTCTCCGGACCACCAGAGTACCTGCGGATCCCGTAAATCCACTGAAATACTCCCTTGCATGGAAATAGTCCGCGGCATATTCGGAATTATGATAATCAGCCGTAGGGATCATATAGGCGTCGATCCCGTTTTTCTCCATCGCCGCCCGGAGTTTCTCTATTCTGTCTGCATGAATTGCGCTCATTTTGCCTCCGTAATCTTTATTTCATACCATTATTTAAAGGTTAAGAAACTTTCTTACTTCATCCTTCATCTGTGTTCTGTCGCAAACAATATCATGAAGAACAGGCGCATCTTTAAGGTCGCTGACCGCCTTGGGAACGGGCACGCCTGCAGCCTCGCTGAGTTTGTCAGCAAGTTCCAGATCAGGAAGAGAAGTATCTTTTCCCAGCGCAGCCATTACAGAGCCCTCAAATTTGAAGGGGCTCGCTGTGGAATCGATCACTGCAGGGGTTAAATCTGAGGCAGCAGCCCGATATCTTCTGTAGACACTGCTGGCCACAGCAGTATGGGGATCGATCACATAACCGTCGTTTTCATAAACTGTGCGGATCTCTTCCGCTGTCTGCTCCTCGTCCGCATAGCCGCTAACGAAATCGCTGAGCTGCGCTTTCATTTCGGGAGTAATGCAGTATCTGCCTGTTTCCTTCAGTTCCTTCATGAATGCAGCGCATTTTCCGGCATCATCGCCGCTGATGTGATAGATCAGTCTCTCGAGATTGCTGGAGATCAGTATATCCATCGAAGGAGAGCTTGTAAGCACGAATTTGCGGTTTCTGTCGTATTCACCCGTCGTAAAGAAATCAAACAGCACTTTGTTGGAGTTCGAAGCGCAGATCAGTTTCCCTACAGGGAGTCCCATCCTTTTAGCGTAGTATGCAGCCAGAATATTGCCGAAGTTACCGGTAGGAACCACAAAGTTCACCGGATCTCCCACCCCTATTACACCGTCAGCGAGGAGTCTTGTGTAAGCGTATACATAATAAACGATCTGAGGTGTAAGACGTCCGATATTGATGGAATTGGCAGAGGAGAACTGCATCCCGTGCTGTGCCATTTCCTCCACCAGAGCCTTATCCGTGAAAAGATTCTTGACGCTGGTCTGGGCATCGTCGAAATTTCCGTTGATACCGATGACTCTCGTGTTAGCGCCGACGGTAGTCACCATCTGCCTTTCCTGAATGGATGAAACTCCGTGCTTGGGATAAAAGACCATGATCTTAGTCCCTTTAACGCCTGCAAATCCTGCAAGAGCAGCCTTACCGGTA
>Ga0256405_10009625_pt1 | contig 13140 bp, 25 predicted proteins | sample RumenRJG_02DNA_FD_189096 | JGI IMG/M metagenome (GOLD analysis project Ga0256405, IMG submission 189096) | Bovine rumen microbial communities from Lethbridge, Alberta, Canada - RJG_02 | ecosystem: Host-associated > Mammals > Digestive system > Stomach > Rumen | place: Canada: Alberta...
GGAATTGGAAACCAGAATGAAACACGTCGCGAAGACCAAGTACATTAAAAAAGTCTTAATGAAGCGCCGTGTTCATGGAGGAAACCTAACAAGGCAGAAAGGAACGAGCTACACGTCAGCACTCCGCGGAGAAAACAACAGATACGTTTCTACATACAGCAGAACCATTAGGACCAAGCAGGGTGCGGTGATAGTAAGGTTTACGAATTCGTACACTGAAATAGTGAACAAGGATACGCCGTTCACGTTGTCAAAAAACAAGTTCCCGAAACTCGATATGGCTTATATGAACAAAACAGAGTGGAAGCTCAAGCGTGACGCCGAGGGCGAAAAATCGAAATTTTCATCAGTTTTGGGCTCCGGTCATACTTCCGACAAGGGAAAAGCATACAGATCCGTACTGTCAAAGAATTATATCGCAACAAAACGGGAAGCGGCCGAAAAACTCAGAACCTTCCTCAATGGATAATCCGTTTGGAAACAAACGGATTTTTTAGTATATTTGCATTGTCAACCATTAATATTGATAGAAATGGAAGAAAAGCAAATAATTTTTGGAATTGATATTGATGAGGTTCTCAGGGCTCTGGTCCCCGCAATGCTTAGGCTGTATAATGAGCATTTCAACGACAATAAGGCCATTGAGTCCGTGACCGACTTCGTTGTTGATAATTCGTTCCCGCGAATTATGGAGAGAACCGGGGAGTCCGCTTCAAAATGGTTCTTTCAGGACCACGGGCACGAGTTGTTCCGTTATTCAGATGAGATATCCGGTTCAAGAGATGCGCTCAATAGGCTCAGGAAGTTTGGACGGGTCATAATCATATCGTATCAGAAATCCGTAAACAACAAGATAGACACTATAGAATGGCTGTCAGACCATTTGATGGAATATGACGGTATCTGTTTTGTCAAGGACAAGTCGGTCGTTCATGTTGATTGGCTGGTGGATGATAACGATTGGAACTTCATCGGATCAAGCGCTAAATTCGGGGCAATAGTTACTGCGCCGTATAACAAGGATGTAGATGTTGCAGAGCTTGCAAAGAAAGGCTGCTGCGAAAAAATCATCCGTGTGGAAAATCTTTCTGAATTTGCAGATTACATTGAAATTACCGAATTGCTCGAGCATAATACACCTAGTTCACTATGCGGATAGAAGATATTGAAAAATTGGAGCGGACGCTCGAAGGGCGCGGTTACAGGAAAATAGCATCCTGCAAGGTAACCGAGGAAGACGACTATGAATGGTATAAAGCGTTCCGCGATGAAAACGGAGACCTTAAATACCAGATATTTTTTAAAATATGGGACTTCCGCAAATATGGGGAAGAACATGTCGGGGTTTCTGTCACCGTAATGCCAGAGTCTGTCAAGGATGGCGTAGGAAGACGGGACTTGAAGCTGTCCGTTACTTGGACAGAAGACGTCGAACGGGTTGAGGGTGCTGCTGAGAAATTTTATGACTTCGTTAAAAGCATAGATTGATATGATACTCAGTTACAACATAAGCGACAATTGGCGGGAATTTAAGAAATATCTCGACGAAGGAAAGGCGCTCCTTTATTCATACCGCAATTACGGTTGGGATACGGCTGTTAAGGATGGCGGAGGCTACTATCTTGGAAACGACTTCATACATGGAAGTATTTTCGATCAAACTATCGACTCGTACGGAATCAGATTCATTTTACCAACAAAATAAAAGTTATGATTAAGCAAGAAAAATTCATAAGTTTAGTCCGCAAATACGAAGAGTATTCGGAAACAATCGACAGCCTTTCCGCGCTCGGAATTGAATTTCCTATGGGCTCAGATCACCCGCTGAACGTCGCAGATATACTCTTCAACGAGATTATGTCAAGCAGTTTCGGCGAGGACGGATTGGACACAATTTTATGGTGGATGTTCGACAGTGCCGAGAAAAAAATATACGATAACGGGGATGTGATCAACGTCGAAAAAATAGAGGATTTGTACAAATATCTGTCCGAAAAAGACCAAAAATTCGGCTATTTTTACGATAGATAATCCACCTCAGTTAAATGAAGTTATTTTCGGCAAAAACTATTGCTATATAATGGGTTATAAAACCAATAAAAATCAATAAATTTAAAAGTTGGTTACCTAACAATTTTGTTAATGAATTGGTGGCAAAAACACCCATTTTTCCCATGCGTTTTAAGACGACTTGATCAAAAGAAACTTTTTTCGTAAAAATATGCCTTTCGCGGGATAGAAATCATGCATCTTTTGATATTTAATAAATGTTTCGTATATTTGCAGAGTAAACGACAACAAGCCCGGTTCGTCTATCGGTGAGGACGAGAGATTTTCATTCTCTAAAGAGCAGTTCGACTCTGCTACCGGGTACAAATTCCTCTGGTGGCGCAGTTGGTTAGCGCAGGAAGCTTATACCTTCAAGGTCGGTGGTTCAAGTCCATCCCAGAGGACAAAATACTGACGTATCGCCACTGTCTTATACACAGTCATTAAAAGCGTAATTGGTGTATCTCGGTTCGAGCCCGGGCGTCAGTACCAGACAAGTACTAATAACTTTAGTTTAAAAAAATTTTAAAAATGAAGAAAGCAATTTTTGCACTTATGGCTATTGCCATGCTTGGTGCCTTTACTGGTTGCAAGTGCACCAACGAGAAGGCTGATGAAACGAATGTTGAACCCGCCGAACTTGTTCTTGAGAATCTCATTTCCGCAGACAGGCAGTACATGTTCCTCAATTACGGAAGCGATTATAAGTTCTATGAGTCCTGCATCCAGTTTGACAATTTCCTGGACGCCGATACAACTATCGCAATCCACGGTGTTTCAAACATTTTCCAGGTCGTCGAGAATCTCGACTCAACATCTTTCGACACAAAGGTAATTTCAATTGCCCACGTTAGCGAGAATCACGGAACCGAGGTTAAGGAGCATGCATTCTGGGTTGGCGACGAGGCGCTTAATGAAGAGGAAATCAAGGTTACGCTCGCACAGGCTATTGAGAGGGTGTACGCCGCAAATTATCCGAAGCCGCATTCGCGTTACGTTGTCCTTCGTAAGGAAATTGGTCCGGCGGATGCTAATGCCCAATATATTTTCGGAAACAGTCAGGCTCAGCTTTATGTTGACGCTGTAACCGGTGAAGTAACCGACGAAAATCCCGCATTCAAGGGTTTCGGACTTGTTGCAAAGAAGAAGTAAAACTTTTATCGACTAATCTCCAATGGCGTGTCAGTTAATGGCACGCCATTTTTGTTTTTAGATAAAACATTCATATATTTGTATCGTTAAAAATGATGTTATGAAAATAAAGATTACAGGTAAATCAAATTTTACCACGCCTCCCACTACGGTTGAGATTGAGGTTCCCGATTCGACGGTGGACATAGAAATCGAAAACACCGTCGGCGATGACATTATGCAGCTCTATAAGATTGGAGGCCTTAGATTTCTCGACCCGGTCATTCGGCAGGCAGCGGACTATTGGCAGGTTTCTTACAAAAACCTAAGGGAAAAAGACAATGATAAAACTTCCGATTAGATTGAGTATATTTGAGATATGTTAACAGCATTTTTTATCTTATTGGCTTTGATCATAATATGCCTTATCATAGGCGTATTGGCTCAAAAAATTTGGGAAAATGAAAAACTTGAGAGCAGCATGGCCATATCGTGCTTTGTGCTGTTCATTCCGTTTGTTATTGTTTTATACAACTTATTGTAAATGGCGAAAAGGCATATGAAAATGGCAAAAGCATGCCCTGAGGAATTTGACAGGGTAATGGGTTTCATAAACGTAATGGAAGCCCTGTTCGACGGACGTTCGTTTTTCTCTCAGGAAGAGAGCTGGCGCGAATGGGATGACGATGATGAAGATAAGAAGCTCCTGCTCGAAATCGAGAAAGAGGTGAAGGAAGAAGACGGGGAGACTGTTTGGGATGGAGTGGACAACAGACTTATCCTTTATGAGTTTATAAAGCGAAAATGGAGGAAAGCCAATTATAGCGGTTCGTTCGGAAGAATCGTTATGGATGCAGAAGTCCTGATTGACAACGCCTGCGATCCGAATCTTGATTACCTTGAGTTCAAGCCGGAAATTATGGAGGCAATAAATGAATACAATGAAAAACGAGGTATAGAAAATGAAAAGTAGTGACAGAATGAAGCTGGTCGCGAAGAAAAACGACACGACCGCAGACTATGAATTGTGGACACTTACGCAAATAACGTTGAAGGAGCTTGTTGAGGCCGTAGTCACTGACAGGTGCGAATGTGGGGATATTAGAATCGTGTCGAGCAAAGATGATTGGTTTGGCGGGCACAGGCTTTACTTCAAGTACGGCAACATCGTTGCTGACACAATTCCATCTTACATGCACGAAAGAAAAATCAAAGAATGCTGGGTTAAAGATCTGGGCAATTCAATGGCTTATTTTGTGCTGCTCGAAAAATAATAGTAATGTTCAGAAAATTTACAGGTGAAAAGATAGAATCCGTGGTGGATTATATCAAGGCATACATGTCGGAGAAGCGCAACATAGAAATTATGATTGCCACCGATTCGCAGAACAGGGGAAGTAAAACCGTGTTCTCTACTGTCATTGCCTTATACGACTGCGGAGAGGACGGGCACGGACACGGAGCGCATTGCATCTTTAAGCGATGGACCACTCCGCGATACACGAGGGACAGGAAAGTCGAAAGGCTCCTGAGAGAGGTTGAGGAATCAATTTCCGTCGGAAAGCAATTGCGCGAAAACGGAATACCTGTAAAATTCATTGACATTGATATCAACCCAAATAAAAAATATGCGTCCAGCGATGTATATCAAGCCGCATATGGATGGGTCACGGGGGAACATTTTGACTGCAGGTACAAGACACTTGGGCCCTTGGTAACGACAATGGCTGACTGGGTAGTAAAGAAATAGAACGCCGCCTTCAGATTTTTCAGCAAAACTTTTGAACCGGTTCGAATAGGAACTAAAAACCAATACATATGGAGAAAAAGAAATTTAATGTCCTAACTTGGGACTTCAACAAAGACAATATCGAGTATTACGATGTACTTCCGTATTTCAGGAGATGTTACGAGAAGAGGGTTGTTGATTATAAGGCAACCGTAAAGAAGGCATGGTGGAAGAAAGCCGGCGATGAAGAGAAAGCAGAATACCTGAAATTTTTGTCCGTTCCTAAAACGTTTGACGAATTCAAGACATTTGTTGAGGATGAGTCACGCTATCAATTTTGGGCGAGATGCGAATATGAGATGATTTGCAGCGGCTGGCCGGTACAGAAGAAGGAATACAAGCTTGATGTTCATGAGCAGATTATGATGAATATCGACATTGTCGCCGAGATTCTATGGGAAGAGCTTGGAGAAAAAACTGAGGAATAATATGGAAGACGATAAGCTCGAATTGAAAGATGGGTCCATTTGGATTATGGACAATATCAAGAACGACCTGCAGCGGATTTACGATCATTACCGCAAAGTAGTACAAGAAAACGAATATCTCAGGGAGGAAAACAGCAAACTCAAATCCGAAGCGTATAAGGACGATGAACTTTCTAAAATGAAGTCCAAATACGAGTCAATGAGAGAAGATTACTTCAGGGGTTTTCCGATAACGAAGGAAGAAGATGACAAAATAAACGAGTGGAAGAAGACTATGATAAAAGAGCACCCGGCAAATACGGGTGCAATCGGAGGTAGGTTTTCATATAAATTCCTCGTGACAAGTATAGGCACGGCCGGTAAGGTAGTAGACGAAGTGAGCGGAAAAGAGTTTGAGTTTAAAGAACTTTATTGATATGGAGAAAGAAAAAGCGCTGGAAAATGTAAAGAACTTGGTTTCTATGTTTCCTGAATATAAGGAAACGCTTGAAACGCTATTGCCCGAAATTCGTAAAGTAGACGATCAAACCATAAAGAATGAAATTGTAGATTACCTGCGTACGGCCGAGAGAACGAAAGATTGCGACCGGCCGAAGATTGACAGGTGGATAGCGTGGATTCAAAGCGCGCCTGTTTCTGAATACGATGTTAAAAAAGATTATCGGCTTCGTGACACTTGGGAATATATCGATGAGTTCATTAAGATATTCGGCAGAATCCCGAAAGATATTGATGAACTTTCCGCGTGCGTAGATTATGTTATGAAGAGTAAGCCGTCCGACAACGAGCGGGTGATAATTCCTAAGTTTAAGCCCGGTGACGAGATTAAGCTGAACGGCTCAAACCTTAAATTGGAAATCGGGCATATTGAGAATGGCCGTTACTATGCGAAAAATAAATCTTGGAGCATAGGTATTGAGGCCGCGGATGATAATTACGAGCTTGTAAATGCCGCAAACCCCGAGGCCCGCATTATTGAGAAGGCTGTCAATTGGCTAAAAGACACCCTCTATTTCCAAAACAACAGCAGCGGACGCGGTGAAGACTATGAAATCACGACGAACGATTTTGATTCAATGGAAGATTTCATAGATTCTTTTTGCAACTACATTAAAACAGGCAACTATCGCTATTGGAGGCCCACAGCAGATGAAATGGGCTACCTGAAAGAAGTTATAGACACATACCCGATTAATTGCAGGCAGCAGGCGGCACTAGAATCGCTTTTCAATGACCTGAAGAAAAGATAATCAATATGGAAGCTCTTGTATATAAGCTAATCGGATATCTCGAGGGTAGGATAACGGACTTGGAAGGCTACGAACCCCCAAAACAGGAGGTTTATATTATGAAGGAAATCTTGGAGTATATTCTCAAGAATATGCCATAATCAATGATGCCGCATACGAACAATATTTGGAAATGTCCTAAAAATTGGCTACATTTGCAAGGTATAAGAAGGTTATATTGATATGTGTCTTACTGTAGTCGGAAATATAATGCGGGCAAAAGTAGCCGAGCATGACATACCGGTGTATAAGGTTCTGATTGATATCGGAGGGAACAGATTCAGAACTCCGTACATGGGATATGAGGGTGAGCTTCTTCCGGACGGAACGCATGAGATGAGGTCCAAGCTAAAGGGAACAGGCGTAATTGGAGCCGTGCTGCCCGTAGTTAGGTGCTACGAATATGCGAACGGCGAGATGCAAATTGGGCCTGATTTCAGGACTCCAAGAGAAATGAACATAACGGAAGGCATACATTCGTGGAAGGAATATGCGATGGCGGCTCACGATACATTTCTTCAGGTGCTTTCCGACCCTCTTTGCAATATGAAGATATACAATGCCATAATTCCGAAAGGGGCTCACTATTTCGAAGGCACGCGCTGTGACATAGTGTCTGACTGGCTTGTTATCGGGAAAGTAAATACGGAAACTATAGACCCTTACAAATGGTTTCAAGTAAACGAGTTTAAATATGGCCAAGCATTTAAAGGAATTTGATGAAGTCCCGCAAGAGGTTCTTGATGTTCTGTACAGCCACAGGCTTATAGAAGATTATCAAATGGATCCTGAGGATTATTTTGAGAAGTATGATTTTGTCGTTGACGGCGAAGATGGGTACGTCAGGGAGGGTAGTATGGCCCGGGCGAAGATGTGGTTGAAGGGAGAAGGCGCTTTCGTTGCGAGGATTCCCGATGCTGTAATATGGAACGGGAAAGTGATCAAGAACCGTTACGGATACAGTGGGCTCTGATAAGAAACATTGATATAAACAGGAAATCAATATGGCAAAATTGTTATTGAAAGACCTTTGTTCGAGGCTACCTTATAATGTTGTTATTCGTTGTACGGACAGCGATACGGACTATAAGTGTTTCTTGACGACAGGCATACTGAACGAGCTCCTACATAATACTGAATATTACGACTACAAGCCTTACCTCCGTCCAATGTCCTCTATGACGGAGGAAGAGATTGAGGAATACAGAAATCTGTCGGACGAAGTCATTGGTAATTATGGTCCTTATCATCATGAATTTATTGCTCATTGCGTAAGATTGGGAATCAAACCTGACAATCCACACGAGTGCGTTGATGGCTTTCTTAATATGGAGGCAATTGATTGGCTTAACGAACATCATTTTGATTACAGAGGATTGATTCCTATGGGATTGGCTCTTGAAGCACCCGCCGGCATGTATAAGGCTGAGTAAGTTATGGGAAAAAAGAATTTTTACGCTGCAGTTATTGATGCTTATCAGTACAGCGAAGTAACTGAAAAAAGATACAAGAATTTCGTCGATTTTGCAATTAAGCAATGGGGCGAAGAAGAAACGGAAAGCGAACTTCGCAATTATATCGAAGGGGATGATAGGACAGAGGTTGATTGGCAGGAGTTTTTTGGGGACTACTACGGTTACGCTACATATTATTTCGCATTTGATGAAAATGGTAACGAATTAGAAGACGTTGAGGATAATAATGTAACCCTTAATGAATTCTGTAAAAAGCACAATCTATTATGACACAGGAAGAAAAACAGATATTGCTCAGAGACCTTTGTTCAAGGTTGCCTTATGGAACTATTGTTTTGACAGGATATGACCAAGAATCAAGGTATTGGAATGAACAAAAATTTTTAGAAACGCAGCTTACTTCGCTAGTTTATGAAGCATTCTCCAAAAATCTCATAACATTCTGCAAGCCCTATCTCCGTTCTCTTTCAAGTATGACCGAGGAAGAGGAGAAAGAGTATGAAAGCTGTTTTCAAAGTGATGACACAACAGCCGCTACATTGCTTGTTGATTTCTACAATAAACGGCACTTTGATTATCGTGGCTTAATCGAAAAGGGTCTCGCTCTTGAAGCGCCGAAGGACATGTACAAAACTGAATAAGGTATGGAAGAAAGAGAACTTGCAATTTGGAAAGGTATACGCGATGCACTTTGTGAACCTATTCAAAATAAGAGACTATGGAAACCGGAATGTGAGACTTGTAGCAGATATGACCATATCGAAGGAACGGGCTGTTTCTTTGACAAGTGTAAACTCACGGGAGAAAGTACTTGGATTAAGTAACATGCAGCATGATTACAGAAGACTACGTTAGTTTCGAGACGGCCAATCTCCTGAAGGAGAAAGGGTTTGATGAAGGCGAAGACTGTTTTTGCTTTTATGACAAAAAAGGAAGCATTCATCTTTGTCAGACATTCGGTGATATATCAGATTACGACGAAGATACATGCCTTGACGCCCCAACTCTTCAAATGGCTATGAAGTGGTTGAGGGAAACGCATAATCAGATAATTGTTCCTGGTATTAGTTTGGACGACCGAACTTCAGGCACAATAAACCACTATATTGTTGGCATATGGTATATTCCTGAAAACAATGGCGGGGCATTTTGCTATACATCACCTACACCTTATGGAGGCTATCCATCTTTCGAGGAAGCCTGTGAAGCCGGGATAAAGTATTGCCTTGAAAATTTAATTTAGTATAAAATAGCATATGATTTACGAACCAGGAACAGGGAGTTACGAAGCGGAATTCCTCGAGAATATACTTGATACCGCTTATAAGTACGGCGTCCCTTACCTCATTGACAGAGAGAAATACGAAGTAGTCATGAAGGAGTTTGGGAAAGAAATGAGGATCAAGGACGCTAACGTCGTTGTATTCCATGCCGATTATAACAAAGACGAAGAAGAAGGCAGGGGCATTTACAGTTATGCTTTTTTTGCGTGGCCCAAGAATAGTCCCGAGGGAAGCGAAGACTTTTATGACTGTTCCCAATTTTGGGGCCACGACTACGATTATAAGCACAAGGAGGAATTTGAAGTGTTTGTTTACGCCGTTCTTAGTTGCGTGGTTGGCGTTGATAAACCGCACCTTCTCGCCCTTATAGATGAAAAGAACGCGGAACGCGGCAAGATAGCCTGTGAAATCGAAGTATTGAAACAGTTACTATAATATGAACGTCATTATTAGAAAAGGCATAAACACAAAAATCATTAAGTCATTATGGAACGAGAAGAAGCAATAAGGAGAATTAAGGCATGGAACCTTGATCCGGACGATATGGAAGTCCTTGCAACAGCAATCCCCGAACTTAAGGAAAACGAGGATGAGCGGATAAGGATGGCGCTTATTAAGTTGATGACAGTTGCAGGAGAGAACTATGTTAGGAGCGCAACCGGCTTCGAAAAAGAGCAACTCATTGCCTACCTCGAAAAACAGCAAGAACGGAATGTTGTACCGTCAAGGGAAACTATTCTCGGTATATGTTGGAAGGAAGACCCGGAAGAAAGAGAAGGGCTTACCCAGTTACAGTACATTCAAAAGTATTGGAATAAAAAATGCGACTATCAAAAAGAGCAGAAGCCAATAAATAATAGCACCAGGGAAAAAATCATTAGTAGAGCAACATCCGAAAAACAAGTGGTTCTTCTTTCGGAGTCTAACGGTAACGCAGAAATAGGCTGGGATACCCGTTCATTGGAGGATGCAAAGAAGCTATTGGAGTACGGTATTGCGTTTATCAATGAGCAATTAGGCACGAAGCCGGCCGAGTGTGGCGATGACGAGAAGATAAGGAAAGGGCTGATTCAGCATTTAAAAGAACTTCGCAATTGGAAAGCAGGAACGATGTCTCCTATTAAAGTGCCAGCACATTACGATGCTTGGATTACTTATCTTGAAAAGCAGAAAGAACAGAAGCCCGAACTTTACTACGATAAAGAGTTAGGCAATGCCGCAAGGGAATTTTACTTATCAGGTGGTGCTGACAGTCCTGTTGATTCCACAGGATTAGTACCCATTGTGCGAATGGCTGAATTTGGGGCTACTTGGATGAAAGAGAGAATAGAGAAAGAGCAGAAGCCAGTAAATCATAACCTCACAACATTTCATCGTGATGTAGTCTATGCTGCAATGTGTAATAAAAATCTTGATGAAGGTTTAAGGTGCAATTTGGAAATGGTTTATAAAACTATAAAAGAACTTGTTGACAGAGCACCAGTCATTAGAGAGCAGAAGCCCAGGGCCACAATAAATGGCGAACCTATTCCCACCGAGAATCAATCTGTTGACATTCCATTAGTGGAGTGGAGCAATGAGGATGAAATATTGCGGGTAAGAACAATAAATCGTCTGGAAACTCTGAATTTTCACGGCATATCAGGTAAAGAAATTCGTGAATCTATTGACTGGCTTGAATCCCTTCCTGAAAGATTCAATCTTCAAACGAAATAGAATATGGATAAGAATTTATTTTTTAAAGAAATCATGTCTGGGCTTCAGTCCCTTAAAAATCTCATTCTTGAGGCGAAGAAGGAACTCGGTGAAATAAGCGAGGATGCTATCATGAAGTTGAGCGACGAAGACAATCTCATTTACAAAAGCCTTTGGGCTCTCGTGAATGCCTACGCCTGGGAAGAGAACAAGCCGGCGTGTTTCAAGTGGCTCGAGAACCATAAGTTCAGCCTCAGCAATATCAGGTGGACCGAAACAGACCAAAAGCATTATAATACGGTGATGGACGGGCTGAAATACGCCTACGAGGTTCTTGTCAACAACAAGTTACTTGACATGGCGAAAGACATATCGTTAGCGCTCGATTGGCTGCCGGAATTCAAGGAAAAAATGTATGCCCTTGCCCGCAAGGAAGTAGAGTATGATGTCTCCACCTGTGGCCGCAGGGGAAGGATGGGAGGAGTCCCGCAGGAGTTCAGCGAAAAGGCTGAAGAGTATCAGAAGGGCATCAAGCCGCCGTATGATGCCGACGATATCATTTCTGCGTATGAGAGCGGGATGATGAAGGAAAAAGAAATGAACGATGAAAAGATACCGAGAAACATTGAAGAGGCTATCGCCGGACTCGACAGCCTGATATCGATGGAGGACAGGGAATACCTGAAGGAGAACGGCTCGGTGGCCGTCCATCACACGCTCGGAAGGTACATAAGGAACGAGTGGGGGCTGTGGACCGGATCGGAACTGAAGAGTGAACTCGAGAAGAAGGGCCTTACCCACCCTGACGATATGTCGGACTACATAATCAGGGAATACATAGACGTGCTTAAAGCAAGGGAAGCGGATGAAGCTGGACGAGGATAAGATAGACGTGCATGACGGCGGGATATGGATATCGCGTGACGCCCTTGAGGAGAAGTTCAACTCATACAGGAACAGCGGTTACGCAAATTACCGCCTGTACAAGAAGACCGGCAATACCCAATGGCTGACCGAGGCGGCAAGATGCCATGCCAAGGCCGATATCCTGTGGGATATCATAAGCTATGCCGATGAGAAGTGAGCCCGTTTGGGATTACGGTTTTTTATCATTATATTTGTGGTATGAGAAAAATCAAAGATTTATCAGAGATACCATATGGGATTTTGAAAAAACTGTACGCGCTCAGGCTTCGGAGAGATTGGACTGTGCCGTTTGAGAAATATGTGGACAACTACCGGTTCATTTCCGTGAAGGAAGAGACTACAGGAGACGAAACGGCATACGCCGCAGGGGATGAGACATGGCGGAAATGGCGTTGGCTGGAGGGGTATCATATTACGGCGCTCACTATTCCCGACGCCGTCATATACAATGGTTTTGTGATCAAAAACAGGTACGGATACCAAAGTCCCGCTGAATTCCTCGAAAAGGAAAGGATGGATATTATCGGTAAAACAAGCCAAGAGAATGCAGCACATTAAATGCAGATGTAAGAACTGCCAACGGACGTACACTTATTGCACATACGGTAACGGCCCCGAATACGGTACTGAGAGCGGGTGCAGTATGGATTATTGCGCGGATTGCCAGAAGGCGATTGACGAGGCGCTTGGAAAGATTCCGAAGAAGTACACTTGGAAGTGGCTCGAGATACGTCCGACGCTCGGGCTTTTCGAGGCCCTTGCCGAGACGAAGGAGAAAGTGGAGAAGGCGAGAAAGGAATCGGACTTGCCAGAGATTGTTCCGATCACCCTTTTCTGTTCCGCATATGACAACGTGGATACTTACGTCCGTGACGGGATAGAGTACCTGGTGGAGTGGAACGATTCGACACCCGAAGACAAGCACGTCAGTATCAAGATGGAATACAGCCTTACGAACGACTGCTTCACGAATAACGTGTGGAGGGTTGATACGAGGGAAACATACCACCATGCCCATCCTTTCAAGTGGAAAGAGAAGACGATAGAGGAGACGCCAATGGCTCCGCCTCTCGG
>Ga0256405_10009627_pt1 | contig 13138 bp, 13 predicted proteins | sample RumenRJG_02DNA_FD_189096 | JGI IMG/M metagenome (GOLD analysis project Ga0256405, IMG submission 189096) | Bovine rumen microbial communities from Lethbridge, Alberta, Canada - RJG_02 | ecosystem: Host-associated > Mammals > Digestive system > Stomach > Rumen | place: Canada: Alberta...
CAATAATATAAGACAGCGGATTTGCGGACGGACGGAGTGAAACGAGTCCGGATAGCGAACAGATTGAACGGACAGGGCGAAGCCCGAAAGTGAAACTCTGTGAGCGTGGAGCAAATCCAAGACAGCGGATTTGCACTTGACAAATGTTGTGAAATAGTAAATAATATTCATGCAGGGGCAAGCCCTAATAGACTTGCAAAATCGTTATTAGGACTTGACTTCATACCCTGTAAGCATTAAATTTTAAATGCTATTGCTACAATTGCTATTGTTAGCAGTAGCATTATTATTTTGCTTATCATTTTGCACCCCCTTTCTGACCGATAACTTCATTATAATCGTGTGTGTCAGTGGTGGGTGTGGTATTACCCTTAAATCTATTATATTAAAATCTTATAACACGGTCAATTTTTGTCATAGCTTAACAACAAGAGATACTTCGCTAACGCTCAGTACGACGTATAATAAATTTAAGCTTACCAATCTAAGAAAAATTTTTCAAAACATTGTTTCTACGAGGTGTGCAACGGCAAAACCTTCAACTTTTATTTGCATTAATATTACATAATTGTCAAATACATATTATTTTGTATTAAGCATTTCATTGTATATAATTTTTGATGCCTGTTGGATAAAATCCTTTCCTAAAGGCGAATTATAAGGTCGTTTTGCCATTATCACAACAATATATTTTCTACCGTCAGGCATAAATACAATACCTGCATCACCAAGCATTGAACCTATATCACCTGTTTTATGTAAAAAAGAAGCACCCTTTCCTAATCCTTGAGGAATCAATCTGTCATTTTTAACATGACTCATATAATCAACTATATATTCTCTTGAATTTATAGTTAAAAAGCTAGGATTATCAAGGTTATAAAGCATTGTTGCCATATCATTTGTTGTTGTATAATTAGTACCGCTCAAATCAGGAAGCCAAGTCTGTACGTGAGTTTGTTTTATACCCCAAGCTCTTAATGCAGCATTAATTGAAGTCATAGAGCCAAGTTTTGTCATTAACATATTAGTAGCAGAATTATCAGAATCCTCTATCATTGTTTTTGCCAGATTATCAATAGTATATATACCACCTGTTTTAGCATACTGAAGTTTTCCTGATCCCGATGCTTTAAAATAATCTGTAAGTTTCATTTCATCATAAACCGATAATTCATTGTTATCTATTGATTTAAACAAATGAATTAATACAGGTACTTTTATAATACTCGCTGCAGGATAAATTTCTGAACCGTTTATGTCTGCATATTTTCCTGTATTAAAATCCCAAACTGTAATTGCAGATTGAATTGTCGGATATTTTGACATAAGACCTCTTAGTTTTGTTTCTAAGAAATCCATTCTCTCCGTTTTATACAATTCAGACATCATAGGTTTTCCGGATACAGCACCGGCTAGAGTTCTTCTGTGTTGAAATATTGTGTTATTTAAATAATTCGATGTAGGGTAAGCAAAACTATATGTATCAATTTTTACATTTTCATAATTCTGATGCCCATGTATTAACGGCATAGAAATAGCATGAAACACAAAAGGCATAACATAGTATCCAACAAGCCCCATGAATATTAATGACACTAATCTTGAAAAAAAGCTTACCTTTTTTACACGTTGATGTTGATGTTGTTTTTGTTTTCTTGCATCTATCAACGTTTTTTTTCTGATAGGAACATCCGTGTGAGAATATGGTCTTGGATATGCCGGATAGGTATATTGATTACTGTAGATTGTACGCCTTTGTTGTGCTTGCGGCATTAAATACTCCCTTGTACATATAAACAACAAAAACATATTATATTATATACAAGATTTGAAAATCATCTGTTTAACGTATTTTAACAGCAAGATTTCTATAAATGCCTTCGACAACTAATTTTAAATGAGCATAATTTAATCCACCCTGCATATAAACCGCATAAGGCGGTCTTATTGGACCATCAGCAGATAGTTCTATTGTAGAACCCTCAATAAAAGTCCCGCCTGCCATAATAACTTTATCTTCATATCCGGGTATTAATTCAGGAAACGGTGTTACATAAGAATTTATCGGAGATAAAGACTGTACCGTTTTGCAAAAATTAATTAAATGTTCTTCATCATTAAATGCTATTGTTTGAATAATATCCGTTCTTTTTTCATCATATTTAGGTGTAGAAACAAAACCCATATCTTCAAACACTTTTGCTGCAAGAACAAGCCCCTTTAAAACATCTGATACAACTGACGGAGCCATAAATAAACCTTGAAATATCAACCTATGCTGATTTAACATTGCACCGGCTTCACTTCCTACACCCGGTGCGGTTAATCGTATAGCAGAAGCTTCAACTAAATCTTTTTTACCTGCAATATATCCACCCGTTTCAACAAGACCTCCGCCCGGATTTTTTATTAAAGAGCCACCCAATAAATCTGCTCCAACTTCTATAGGTTCATATTTTTCCGTAAATTCTCCGTAACAGTTGTCTACAAAACAAATACAATCGGGATTTTGGGAATGTACTATATCACAAATATGTTCTATCACATCAATTGTAAGAGATTTTCTTAAATCATATCCTCTTGAACGCTGTATAGTTACCATTTTTGTATTTTTACCAACGGCTTGTTTTATTCCGTCAAAATCTATATCACTGTTATTAAGCAATGGAACTTCATTATATTTCACACCGTTTCCGATTAAAGAATTTCTTTTACTTAACTCGCATCCTGTTAAACCTATAACTTCTCTCATTGTATCATAGGGCTTGCCTGCAACTGATATGAGTTCGTCCCCGCTATGCAAATTCCCAAATAATGCACAAGCAAGAGTATGAGTGCCTGTTGTAAAATGATTTCTTACAATTGCACTTTCTGATTTAAAAACACTAGCATAAACCTTATCCAAGACTTCTCTGCCTAAATCGTCATGTCCATAACCCGAAACAGTATAAAAATGTTCAGGAGCAACCCTGTTATCAATAAATGCCTGTAATACTTTCTTTTGATTGTAATCTCGTATTTCATTTATATATTCAAACTGTTTTTCAACAAATTTTTCAGCTTGGTTTATTTTTTCTTCTGCATAATCCATAATGACACTCCAATATTTTTATTAAAACTAATCAAGAGGATTTATTACAATCCCTGATAATAATTTAGGATAAAAATATGTTGATTTTTGAGGCATTCTCTCTCCTGCTTCCGATATTCTTTTTATATCGGCTATTTTTGGATAAGCCATTATAAATGATGCCTCAGCCGTACCTTTATCTATCATATCAAAAGCTTCTTCTTCCTGTTTTATATATAAAATACCGTCTTGCGACATTTGTTCCTGCTCGGTATATCCCAATTCTTTTGACAAGATAACTTTGTGTAATACTATTAAATCAAGTGTCTTTAACACTTCAGGTACTTTATATTCGTCAAGTATCTCATTTACATTTTCTCGTAACGTTAATAAATAGAATTTATTAACATTTTTTAGATATAACCCCATTGAAATTTTTTCTTTTGACAAATTTTCAATTTCACTTAAAAATTCTTTTTTTGTTGCTTCCTTATTTGCACTGTTAAAAATCATTTCCTTTAAATCAAAGTATTTTTTAATTTTTTCAAGCAAAGTATAAGCATCAAATCTTCTTGTTAAAATTCTGTGAGTCGGAAATATTAACAAATTATCCTCTAAATTTGTAAAATAACTCATTACAAAATTTTCAGGTGCATCAGGGTTTTCAGGTTTTATAAAATTCCTGTAATTTAGGGCTGTTTCATATCTGTGATGTCCGTCTGCAATTAAAAGTGTTTTGTCAGATAAAACTTTTTCAATTAATTTCAATGTTTTTTCATCTTCTACTTTATAAACAATATTTTGAACTCCAAAATCATCAGTAACATCTATAAACGGTTTTTGAGAGTAATCTATTGCATTTTCAATCTGTCTTTGTTTATCGGAATATACCATAAATATTTGAGAGAAATTTGCTTTACAATTTTTTGTAAGATTTAATCTATCCTCTTTTGGCCCGCTCATAGTATACTCATGTGGAAGTATGTTTTTTGTTGAAAAATCTTCTATTCTGTTTCTTGCGATAAACCCTTTTCTTGTAATATGTTTTCCGTTCTTTTCATACTTTTGAACAAGATACAAAATACATGGTTTATCATTACTAATCAAAATTTCATTATCAATCCAATTTTTATAAATTTTTGCTGCATTTTTATAGCAATTGTTTTCATCATTTACATCCTTTGAACCATCCGGAAGAATAAGATTTACAATATTATATGCACTTTTATTAAGAAGTTCATTTCTGTATGCCTCTGTTATAACATCATAAGGCGGAGCTATAACATCATTCATATTACATTTTTCTTGATTATATAAAATTGCATTCAATGGTTTTATCTCAATTGTCATAATTATTTACTCCTTTTTTACATTATAAAACAAAAATATGTATTTAATATATTGTTACCTAAATTTATTAATAAAGTATATGTGTTACAAAAATTTATTAAGTTAAGTTTTTATAAATTGGCATTAAATAGTTTTGTATTCATGATTGCAAGAGAAATTAACATTAAATTTACAAAAATTAAGTAAATTTTTTAAATTTAGTGTACAAATCAGTTAAATACGATTAGGTGCTAAAAAGCCGTATTTTAACAAAAATTAATGTAAAAAGATTAGCATGTAAGGTAAAATATTTAGCCAAAAAGTTTGTTTAGTGATACGATAAAAATATAATCTTGGGAGGCGGGGTTAGTTCACCGCTAAATTAAAAATAGCATAGCAGACAACAGTATTAAAATACTGTTTGTCTGCAACATTAAAAAAATATATCGGAGGCGATAATTTGTTAGAACGTGGATATATCCAAATATATACAGGTAATGGAAAAGGTAAAACAACCGCATCACTTGGACTTGCAATGAGAGCTTTGGGACATGGATGGAAAGTTTTGATAATCCAATTTGCAAAAGGAGATAGTGCAACCTCTTACGGAGAAATTGTTTCCGGTGGAATGTTTCCTAATTTAGAAATTATCCAATGCGGAATGGATAGAGTTGTTTACTCACATAATGTATGTATGGATGATGTAAGAGAGGCAAAAAAGGGCTGGGAAATAGCAAAAGAAGCTATTCAAAGCGGTAAATATCAACTTATTATTTTGGATGAGATAAACATTGTTATAGATATGAATATGATAAAATTATCAAATGTTGTTGATGCTTTAATTCACAAGCCGGAAAATGTTGAAATAGTTTTAACAGGCAGATATGCTCGTCCGGAACTTGTTTCTATTGCTCATCTTGTAACAGAAATGAAGCCAATAAAACACTACTTTAACGAGGGTGTTATGGCTCGTGAGGGAATTGAATTTTAACAACCATGAACAGAGTTGCCGTATTTGCGCATTATGACATAAATAATACGGTAGATGACTATATTTTATTTTATCTTAATGAATTATTAAAAGTATGTGATGACATTATTTTTGTTTCTTGTGGAAATTTATCTGATAAAGAGAAACAAAAACTTTGTATGTGTAAAACTGTAATTTCCGAACCACATGATGAATATGACTTTGGTTCATATAAAAGGGGCTTTCTATATGCTAAAGAAAACCATTTACTTGACAATTGTAAAGAACTTATTTTTGCTAATGACAGTTGTTTTGGTCCGTTTAAGCCATTAAAACCAATTTTTGACAGAATGGAACAAAGTCGATGTGATTTTTGGGGGCTTACAAAAAACCAATGGGGTTTTATTTTAAAAAACGGTAAAGCATTAGATTTAGTTAAATCGAATTGTATTGATGCTGTTCGACCACATATACAAAGTTACTTTTTTGTATTAAGACCATCCGTTTTTGATTCAAAAGTTTTTAAAGATTTTATTACATCTGTAAAACATGAAGATAATAAAAATATAATTATTGAAAAGTATGAAATAGGAATGACAGAACTGTTAGAAGAAAAACAGTATGTATCAGATTTTGTATATCACGATTTTTATAACTTTAATAATCCAAGTATATTCTTTTGGAGAGATTTTTATAACAAAACTGATTTCCCTTTTATAAAATGCTCTTTATTACGACTAAAAAATGTTTTACATACAACAATCGAAGGTTGGGAAAATTTGTTAACTGAAAATCAAGTTAACATGATAAATCACAATTTGTCATATACTAGAAATCGTGAAATAAGACATTATGTTCCATTTTGGTTTAAAAACTTTTTATTTAAAAAGATAATGAGTTCACACCTTAGAGCGCCTATTGGCAGAAAACTTTTATCAACAATATTTTGGTTTATGACAGATTAGTTTTTATATTAAGACTAAAAGTTAAAATTTTTCATTAATGTTAAAAGTTTTTTATGAAGCCCTACATTGTGTACTCTCAAATAATCCACATGCCTTTCAATAGCAAGTGAATTTATTGCTACAGTAAAAATATCCTTTATTTCATTAGAATCTGTTTCCATATTTAAAAAACTCTTGCGTGAAATTCCAAGCATTATTTCACAACCTAAAGATTGAAATTCTTCAATTCTTTTTATAAGTTCAAAATTATCTGCCTGAGTTTTTCCAAAACCAATCCCCACATCAATTATAATATTTTCTTTTTTTACACCTTGCTGCGTTAACATTTCAACTTTGTTATACAAAAATTTCCATATATCATCAACAACATTGTTATAACATGGTGATACCTGCATGTTTTCAGGTGTACCTAAAGAATGTTGAATAACAATTTTTACATCTTTATTCGTAAGAATACAATCAATCATTTTCTCATCATATTCTAAACCGGATACATCATTAATTATTTTTGCACCCTCATTAATGCTTTCACAAGCAACTTTAGCAGAACGGGTATCTATACTTATAGGTATATCAATATTGTTATCATTTATATATTTTAAAACAGGTAATATATGTTTTAACTGTTCATCATCTTCAACCGGTTTGGAATACGGTTTTGTACTTTCAGCACCTATATCTATTATATCAGCACCTTCACTAACCATTTCTTCAATATGTTTTACTGCATTGTTAAAGTCATAAAACATCCCGCCATCAGAAAAAGAGTTTTTTGTAAGATTTAGTATTCCAACAATTTTAGGAGAATATTCTTTTTGTTTATTTAATTCTGATAAAATCATTTCTGATAAATTTTTCATTGAAAATGGCTGGAATTTTAATTTATACGCTATTTTTCTCAATTGAGATAAACTACCGCCCAATATGCAATCCGTAAATTTTACTTGTGCTGTTAATATATTTTTATTAACAGCACAATCAGCACCAAACGTAAGTGCTGTTTGTTTTAATATGTTTGCTTGAGGTAAACTTAAATCAAATATTTTTAAATTTATATAATTATACTTTTCAACACCTTGATTCAAATACGATTTGTCAAAACCGATATTTTTTAATTCTTGTTCTATATTTAAACAGGATAACTTTTTAATAACAAAATTTTTCATAAAAACAGTTTAATATAAAAAAAGAGCGAACACCATAGTCAATGTCCGGCTCTCTTTGCTTATAATAGTTTAAATAATTCTAATTACTTAAAAACATCAGTTGTGCCTGCTATAGAAGTTGCTGCACCTGCTAAACTAGTACAGAAAGCTGTAAATTTACCAAAAATACTTGTAGCAGCTTTACCAACTTTTGAATCTGCAACATCTGCAAGCGGTTTTAAACTTTTATTTTCTTCAGCAGCTTCTTTTAACGCTGAACTAACAGCATCAGAATAAGCTTCAGAATCAGTCTTCATATTCTTTTTAAATTCATCAGCGCCTTCTGCAACATTTGCAAATGTATTCATAGCTTTTTGAGTTTTTTCAATCGCATCCATTGTTCTGTCTGTAGTAGGAACTGAACTTGTACCTCTAAAAGAAACTCTTGATATAGGACTAACCATCATAATTTAAAAGACCTCCTAACCTTTGTCTACACATCAAATTCGCTATCGCTGATATTATAATCACCTGATGAATCACCCGATGAACTACCAGAATTATAACCGTTATCAGTTGCTTTGTCAACCGCATTATCTACAAGATTTTCCGCATTTGAAGAAACATTCTTTTTCACTAAACCGAAATCCTGCATTGCAACACCCACAGCTGCACCTGCCGCAACAACATTTACAGCATACTTATCGATTTTTGATTTTTTGATTTTATCTAAAATTTTTGCAAGCTTATCAGTACCTGCAGTCAATTTTGCAGCTTCTTCAGCTGTTTTACCGGCAGCTTTTTCAGCAGCTTTTTCTGCTACTGTAGCTACTGCTTTATCTGCCATTTCAGACATCTTACCTGTTATCATGTTAGAAACTTTTTCTAAACACATCTTAGTTGCAGTAAATGCAATTACTACACCTATTGCTTTTGTTGCAAATTTACCTATTTTACCGATAATTCCTTTATCACCTGTCTGCTCAGACATTCGTCTGAATTCATCCTGTTTTTGCCTTAAAGCTTCCAAATCAGGAGCAGAACCTTTAAAGTTTACATTTTTGTTTGATGTTCTATTACCCGTTATTAAATTTTGAGCCAAACTTATTGAATCTACAGGCATTTAACCCATGTCCTTTATTTTATATTTTACACACACCAATACAAAACTCGTAAAGCATGATTATTGCTACTTTTCTCCTGAAACATGACATAAATTTTACAAAAGTTTACATTATAACAATGTAATAAAAAATTCTTGATTATTGAACATGTTTTTTATAAATTATAAATTGGAAAGAAGGTAAAAATGCTTGATATTAAATTAATTAGAGAAAATCCTGAAAAAATAAATGAACTATTAAAAAGACGTAATAAAGAATTATCCATTGATGAAATTTTAGCAGTAGACGAAGAAAGACGTCAAATACAAACTAAGGCAGATGAATTACGTGCAAAAAGAAAAAATGAATCGCAAAAGATAGGTATAATGAAAAAAAATGGCGAAAATACTGATGCCATTCAAGAAGATGTACGTAAAATCGGTGATGAAATAAAAGTTTTGGAAGAAAAGCAGGTTGAATTAGATGAAAAACAAAGAGATTTGTTATTAAGAACACCAAATATTCCTGATGAAACAACACCTATTGGTGCATCTGATGCAGAAAACGTAGAAGTTTCAAAATGGGGTGAACCAACAAAATTTGATTTTGAATTTAAAGCACATTGGGATTTATGTGAAGAAAAAAATCTTGTTGATTTTGAAAGAGGCGTAAAAATTTCACAATCAAGATTTACATTATACAGAGGCAAGGGTGCAAAACTTGAACGTGCTGTTATAAATTTCTTTTTGAATGAACATACGGAACATCAGGGCTATGAAGAAATACTTCCTCCATTTATGGCAAATGCAGCAACAATGACAGGTACAGGTCAATTACCTAAATTTAAAGAAGATATGTACAAATGCGTTGACGAAGATTTATACCTTATACCAACAGCTGAAGTTCCTGTAACTAATATTTATGCAGGTGAAATCTTATCAGAGGATGATTTACCAAAATATATGACTGCATACACGCCATGTTTCAGACGTGAAGCCGGCTCAGCAGGTAAAGATACAAGAGGATTAATAAGAGTTCACCAATTTAACAAAGTTGAACTTGTTAAATTAACAACACCTGAAACAAGTAAGGAAGAACATGAAAAGCTAACAGCTGATGCGGAAGAAATGCTTCAAAAATTAAATCTTCCATATAGAAAAGTAGCACTTTCTACAGGAGATATTGGTTTTTCTGCAAATAAATGCTGGGATTTGGAAGTTTGGATGCCTTCTTATAATGCTTATAAAGAAATTTCAAGCTGTTCAAACTTTGGAGATTATCAGGCAAGACGTGCAAATATAAGATACAAAGAAAAATCCTCAGGAAAAGTAAGATTTGTACATACAATTAACGGTTCCGGACTTGCCGTAGGAAGAACTGTTGCAGCTATAATAGAAAACTTCCAGCAAGCTGACGGTACAATTATTATTCCTGAAGTTTTAAGACAATATACCGGCTTTGACAAAATATAAATAATATGAAAACTATTATAAAAAACAATAGAGAAAATTTATTTTTCCCTAACGGTTTTTGGTATTTATATACCTATGGTGTTGCAATATTTTTTTTAGGAATAGGTTTATATTTTACATATATTTTTATTGATGAATTTTTAAATGCTAATTACGGAATTGATTATCACGTAAAATTCCTATTCTTATTGTTTTTAATATTTACAGCACCGACATTTTGTGTATTTAAAGCAGATAAATTATATGTGAATATATACGACGGATATTTCAAAATTAAAAATAAAATAATTCCGTTTGATGAAATCGAGCTGATAAAATATAATTATGGTTATTTAAAACCATTTAAATATACAATATTTTCGACTGTATTTTATTTTGTTTTAAAAAGTGGTGAGAAAATAAAATTTTTTACTTTTTTTAGAGGTTCAGAGAACGTTTTGAAAAAAAAATTGTCTGAAATGAATTTTGATGTAAAAAAATGCAAATTTAAAAATTTATAAATATTATGATAAAGGAACTATATATAAAGCGAGGTTGACTAATAAGCCAACCTCGCTTTCAAATAATTACATATTTTAACTATGAAAAATATCTTTTTAAAAGACCGTCAAAACCCTTACCGTGTCTTGCTTCATCTTTTGCCATTTCATGAACTGTATCATGTATTGCATCATAGCCCAATTCTTTTGCTTTTTTAGCGATTTGCAATTTACCTGCACAAGCACCAAATTCAGCTTCTGCTCTCATTTCAACATTTTTCTTTGTTGAATTTGTAACAACTTCGCCTAATAATTCTGCAAATTTTGCAGCATGTTCAGCTTCTTCAAATGCATAAACTTTGAATGCATTAGCTATTTCATGATATCCTTCTCTTTCAGCTTGTCTTGACATTGCAAGATACATACCAACTTCTGTACATTCTCCTGTAAAGTTAGCTCGTAAGCCGTCTAATACTTCTTTATCAACATCTTTTGCTACACCTATAACATGTTCTGTAGCATAAGTTTTTGAATTTTCTTCCATTTTGTTAAATTTATCTGCTAAAGCACCACAAACAGGGCATTTTTCAGGTGCTTCACTACCCTCATGAACATAACCGCATACTGCACATACAAATTTCATTTTATATCTCCTTCCTTTTTTAATTAATAATATTACTATTTTAACAGAAGAACAATTTTTGTAAATCAATATTTAAAAATAAACAATAAAATTGTTTTAATTAATGTAAAAAAGTTTTATTTTCTAATGTTTGTTGTATTATATAAATATACTAAAAGGAGATAATATGACAAACAGTTCTCAAATTTTAAATTACGTTCCTACTGTAATTGAAGCATCTTCCAGAGGTGAACGTTCTTTTGATATATTTTCAAGATTATTAAGAGAAAGAATTATTTTTCTCGGAGATGAGATAGATGACGATTTGGCAAATTCTATCGTTGCTCAATTGCTATTGTTAGATAGTGAAAATCCAGAAAAAGATATAATGATGTACATAAACAGTCCCGGCGGTGTAATTACAGCGGGAATGGCTATATATGATACAATGCAGTTAATAAAATCTGATGTCGCAACTGTTTGTATAGGTGAAGCTGCAAGTATGGGAGCATTCCTCCTTTCATCAGGTACAAAAGGAAAAAGAATGGCACTTCCTAGTGCAAGAATAATGATTCATCAACCTCTTGGCGGAGCTCAAGGTCAAGCTACTGATATTGAAATTGAAGCTAAAGAGATTATGAGAATGAAAAAAGAATTAACAACAATTTTATCAGAAAATTCAGGTCAGCCGCTTGAAAAAGTAACTGAAGATTGTGAACGTGATTATTATTTATCAGCACAACAAGCTTTTGAATATGGTTTGATTGATAAAGTTTTAACTTCAAATCAAGAAGAAAAATAATGATTTAACATATAAAATGTTTTAAATAAAAGAGGTAAACAAAAATTTTACCTCTTTTGATTTTATGCTTTAATTATATTAAATACCAACTCTAAAATCAGGAGATTTTTATGGCAGATAAAATTATTATATTTTCAGGAAAGCAGTATTCAGGAAAAGACACTCTGGCAAAAATAATGCTAAAAGCAATGCCGGATTATCGAAGATGTGCTATGGGCGATATTATAAAACTTGAATATGGCAGACAACACAATTTAACGTATGATGAAATAGAAAAAAATAAATCTCAGTATAGACAAGGACTTATTGATTTAGGAAATTGGGGCAGAAGCCAAAGTGATGATTATTGGATTAAAAAGATTATTGCAGAAAACGGTAACATTATGGTAACTGATGTCAGAGTACCATTTGAATATAATACGTTCAAGTCCGCAGGTGCTATTGCAATAAGAGTTAATTGTCCAAGAGAAATAAGACAACAAAGAGGAAATTTGATTGGCGAAACCGATATAACAGAAATTGGTTTGGATGATATTACAGATTGGGATTTTATAATTAATAATGATTCTGATATAATATCTTTAGAAAAAAAAGCAGAAGAAATTATAAAAGAAATAAGGAAGTAAATTGATGAAATATTTTGCCGGTTCGTATATTGTTACAATAATAGGTATTATAGCTGCATATTTTTGGGGAGAACATGTTCATCAGGGACAGGGATTTCTTTCCGTATTTATTGCGATAGTTTTAGGAGTATTGGAAGTTAGTCTTTCATTTGATAATGCTGTTGTTAATGCTGTTAAACTAAAAAAAATGGAACATATTTGGCAGCACAGGTTTTTAACTTGGGGTATATTGATTGCAGTATTTGGTATGAGATTTATATTTCCACTTTTGGTTGTAGGTATTTTTGCAAAGTTAAATATATTATCTGTACTTGATATTGCACTTCATGATTCTGCAAAATATGCATTCTATCTTCATGAAACACATGCTCCAATTGTAACATTCGGTGGAGCTTTTCTTTCTATGTTATTTTTATCGTACTTTTTTAATTCATCAAAAGATGTACATTGGATTAAGTTTATAGAAAAGAGTTGCACACATTTAAGTAATATTAAAGGACTTGAAACAATTATTACTCTTATTTTGGTATTGATAACACAACATTATGTTCA
>Ga0256405_10009629_pt1 | contig 13137 bp, 15 predicted proteins | sample RumenRJG_02DNA_FD_189096 | JGI IMG/M metagenome (GOLD analysis project Ga0256405, IMG submission 189096) | Bovine rumen microbial communities from Lethbridge, Alberta, Canada - RJG_02 | ecosystem: Host-associated > Mammals > Digestive system > Stomach > Rumen | place: Canada: Alberta...
CAGCTGCGCCGGAAGCGGGTCCAGGAAGGTCAGCAATGTGCCACTGCAGGGCTGCCGGCACTGCAGATAGGCACTGTGCAGGGCAAAGCGGCCAGGAAGTGCCGGATGCTCTGTTCCATACAGGTAATCGCCGGCAACCGGGCACCCGAGGCTGGCAAGGTGTACACGGATCTGGTGGGTCCGGCCGGTCTGCAAAGCCAGGCGGACCAGGGCATGGCCGGAGGAGGGCTCGGCATAGAGAACCGTATACGTTGTGATGGCTGTTTTTCCGTCGGGACGGATAATTCGCCGCACACCGGTATCTTCTCTGCCAATGGGCAGGGAGATGACGGCACATGGACTCTCCGGGATGCCGTCTGTGACAGCCAGATATTCCCGGATAAACCGGTCACTGTGCAGCTGGCGGGTCAGAACATACTGGGCGTGTTCATGCCTGGCAATGCACAAAAGACCGCTGGTGCCTTTATCCAGCCGGTTCACGGGATGGTAAGGAGTGTCCCGGGAAAGGCCGAGGGCATCTGCCAGATATTCACGCAGCGAGTCGCCCTGTCCGTGCCGGCCGGGAAGGGTGGCCAGCGGCGCCGGCTTCCGGACAATGATCAGGTCCTCATCCAGATAGGCAATCAGGGAGGGATGAGGCCGGGCCGGAGCGGAACCGGGGACAGCGGATGAACTGCTTTCCACGGTTTCGCAGGGGAGATGGATGGCAACCTGTTCACCGGCTGAAACGCGGTAACTGACATGACGGGGCATGCCGTTTACCCGGATGCCCTCCTGCACCTTGAGACGCCGGAACGCATGGGTGCTCAGGCCAAAGACTTTCGGGACAAGTGTACGCAGGGGCTGCCCCTGCTCGGCAGCGGTAACGGTGTGAGTAAGTGTACGCATGATTTTCCATCCGTTTCGTGATTTTGCCGGAACGGGAATTGAACAGGCCTCCTCCGGCTCAGGCCTGCCAAAGAACGGATTGAGAAATTTCTCCGCTTATGATACACTCTGCGTGTTGAAAAGAAAACACTTCGGGGATAATTGCCATCCCCGAATCCGTCTGTTTTACAGATAGATCATTCGATTTTGCTGGAGAGTGATGATGATGAAAAAGAAAGCAGTTCTGTTCCTTGCTCTGATACTCATCTGGGGAACGGCATGTCTGGCTTTTGCAGATGAGTACGCGACGGTCACCAACGGGCGTCTGAACCTGAGACAGTATGCGTCCTCGTCAAGCCCCAGTCTTGGACAGTATAAGGGCGGCACGTGGATCCGGATTATCGGTCAGGCGACAAACGGCTGGTATCCGGTCATTACGCCGGACGGGAAAAACGGCTATATGTATGGAACCTACCTGACGTTTGCCAATACCCGCAGTTACGGAATCGTCAAGTATGCACAGGGCGGCTATGTCAACCTGCGCAGCGGTCCCTCGCTCAATTACCCGATCGTTACCCAGGTGACCTCCGGCACCAGCGTTTCCATTCTGGATGATTCCTATGAGTGGAATTATGTATCGGTGATGGTATACGGAAACAGCTATCAGGGATACATGCATGATTCACTGATCAGCCGCAGCTCGGAAACGGCGGTGGTTGTGACGCGCAACGGCGGGAAGGTCAATGTGCGTTCAGGCCCCTCCTTCAGCTATGGATCCATTGGCTCACTGCGCTCCGGAACGACGGTCAATGTGCTCCTGAAGGGCTCGGACTGGTACTGGGTTTCAGGCGGCGGGCTGACCGGATTCATGTCAACCAGTTATCTTTCCGGAACCGGACGGTCGGCGGGGAATACCGTGACGACGCCCTCTACCTCCTATCAGACGGCATACGTGAACAATCCCCGGAGCACGCAGATACTGAATCTGCGCGCGGCGGCCTCTCAGAGCAGCCGGTCACTGGGACAGTACAAAAACGGCACTAAAGTCAGGGTGGTCTATAAAGGCAATACCTGGAGTGAGGTCTATGTCGGGACGAAGCACGGATATATGATGACGCGCTATCTGAGCTTCAATGGTTCATACCTGCCGCCCACTACCGTTGCGCCTGCCTCCTACCGGTCTGCTCAGTCTGTTCAGAGTGTGGCCCAGCCGGCTGCTGCCGCAACGCCGGTGCCGGTCTATCAGCAGCCGGTCATAACCGCAACTCCGCAGCCGGCAGCCCAGACGTCAACTGCCAGTACGGCATCGAATGTAAAAGAGATTAAACTGAGCGGAAGCGGGGAGATCCGGGTCTATAATGATTCGGCGATGTCAACGCTGAAAACGACATACAGTGCAGGAAAGACCGGGAAACTGCTCTCCTATGGGGATAAAGTTTGCCTTGTCCTGATTGATAACAGCGTCGGATATGTATCGACTTCGAATATAAGTTATTGAAACTGCATTATTTTCTTATTAAATTTTATACAAAGCGAACAGAAATCGATTTTTGCAGGATTTTTTAACAATAGTGGTTGACACATATGATCTTATGCGATATAATTCGTCCTGTTCGCGGGGCATTAGCGCAGTTGGTAGCGCACAACACTGGCAGTGTTGGGGTCAGGAGTTCGAATCTCCTATGCTCCACTAAACATGAGAAATCCGAACTTTCAGCCGGTAGGCGGAGGGTTCGGATTTCTTGTTTTTATCAATGATGTCCTGATCACTTGAGTTTTGAAACTATATGTTGAAAAAAGACGAAAACGATGTATAATGAAACTGCTTTCAAGATTGCTTGAAAGGTGCAACATCGTGGTTGTCAAGAATCCGACGAGGATTTCCAAGACAACGCGGACGATCTCAGGGAGAACCTGCCGCATAAGCGGATGAAACTTTGGCATCGTCATCGCCTCCTTCATTATACCACACTGTATGAAAGTGGTCGGGGGCAATGCAGCTAATCAGGGTAAAACTTGATTTGTTATATCGTGTGCTCACCGGACTACAAGGAAGCTGCCCTTACCGGTGAGCATCTCATTTTTTGGAAAAATATTTTGGGAGGATTGAGCATGAGCTACATCTATCAAAAAGTTTACAAGTACAAGCGATATCCTCATTTTGATAATAAAGTACATTGGAGAACCGTAAAAGGAAATGTTGAAACACCTGAATACATTATTCATCATGCCTTTTTCCCTTTTATTCATTATGAGCAAAAAATGACAAAATTCCCAAAGAAATTCATAGAGAAAAAAACCGAAGGTTCAAAACGCGATGATCCAAAAACAAGACAGATTATGTATTCTTCTCATATTGATAGATATATTTATGAATATTACTCATTCTTAATCAATAAAAAATACAATATTTTTGCAAACAATTTCGGGATAAATAATTGTGCTGTTGCATATCGAACGAACCATCATGGTAAGAATAACATTCACTACGCTAAGGATGCATTTGATTTTATTAGAAAGAAGCAGCACGCATTAATAGTAATTGGTGATTTTACCAGATACTTTGATTGTATTGACCATCGGTATTTAAAGAATCAACTGTGTAAAGTTCTTGCTGTAGATTCATTGCCCGAGGATTATTATGCTGTTTTTCGGAGTATTACAAAGCATTCCTGGTTTGAGCTTGATGAAATAAGAAAATATAAAGGCTTAGAAAGGAAAGAGTTCAACAAATTAGAACGTATTTTTACACCAGAAGAGTTTAGGGCTTTCAAAAAAGGAAGGATACATACCAACACAAATGGGTATGGCATTCCTCAAGGGTCTGCTATTAGTGCCACCTTTTCTAATATCTACTTAATTGATTTTGATAAACAGATAAATGATTATGTGACAAGCAGAGGTGGATTTTATCGAAGGTATTGTGATGATTTTATTATTGTGATGCCTTGGATGGAGGATCAAAGCAACAAAGAATCTCTTCATTTTATATTTCAAGCAATAAAATGTATTCCAAGATTAGATTTACAACCTGATAAGACACAAGTCTATGAGTATGATACAAAAAAGATAATAAATTATAATAAAGAATACCTTAATAGCGATAAGAATCAAAAGAGCATTATTTCTTATTTAGGATTTACATTTGATGGTTCTACTGTAACCATCCGTTCTAAAACAATTGCAAAATACTATGAACGTATGTATAAGAAAATAGATAATATCAATAAGAACAATCGTACATCTCCTAACGGAAAGAAGATTCCATTACGAAATCTATATCGCTTATATTCGTATAAAGGGAAAGCGGTTGAAAAGAATAATAAAAAGCGAGGAAATTTTCTGTCTTATGTTGACAGAGCCAAAATAGTTTTCGGATCTACGGAAGCAATAGAGCGAGGGACAAAACATGCTTGGGGGAAAATGCAAAAACGGTTAAAAAGAAAAAAGTAGTTCATTATTTATGCTGAACTATGCTATATTTCTAACCATAATAAAAAATGGGAAAAAGGCCGGAACATTCTCCAACCGAGAAATGCTCCGGCCTACTATTCATTTATGGATCATGCGCTCAGTTTTTCTTCAGGCTTAACCTGGGCCGCCAATTCTGCTTTCCCCTCGGTGCTTTCGCAATATTTCTGCATCATGGGCAGCAGGCAGCGGGCCATTCGTTCAATCGCATAATCCGGGATATCCATGCCGCTGCTTTCCAGCGGGCTCTTGTTTTCCTGGTTGGGCATTGGGATCCTTTCTCTGGGATATATGTATAAACCAGTGGATCGTCGTTGGATTTGATGGTTTCATCATGAACTCTCCATTTCCGGCACGATGTGCCAATGTTTTTTCTCCATATTTTTATTACCGCCAATTCTATAAATTTGCGTTAAGGAAAGCTCGTTGAATCCATAGATTAATAATAACCATTATAATATATAACTATATGGGTAGAGTTAAGCTTATTTTAGTACAATAAAAAGAAAAAACTGGGAGGATGGAAGGCCAAAAGGGCATAGTTTCCCCGCCCCATTTCGAAGCTAAATAAGCGATAAAGCATAAGTATTATTTAGTATCAGAATACTAAAAGCAATGATGAAGCGGCGTATCTATATGGCCTTGTAATCAGACCAGGGAATACGTGGATATGGTTTGTTAACAAAGTGCTTTTTATCGCCTACCCGAATATAAATCAGATCCATTAGAGTGTGGCAATTTGGACAGGCAACTGGATCAGTATGAAATGCCCGATAGTGAGCGCCACACCAGTGAGAAAAGAGAAATCTGCTTTGGGCGACTTTTTTGTTTGAAAAGAAGATGCAGATCAATAAAGTGCTTTGGCAGTATTTTAGAGCCGGTAGAAGAATATACTCCGGTATAACGGATCATTTTAAACTGAGGATCCGGAATATGGCGAATGAGACGCATAGCAAAGCAAAGCATATGCAGAGTTTCAAACATTGGTTCGCCTGGTGCAAGCTCTTCATGTGGTTCATGTGGAGTGTAGTGAAATGTTACCATATGAGATAATTGGAGCACTATACCAACTCTGCATTCCTTTCTTAAGAAATGAAGAGTTCAAAGCTAAACCGCAATATACACATTAAACTATAATTGATATACAAAACTGCTGTTCTTAATTTGAGTTTGAAGGTAAACTGTACAGTATGCCTCTCTCTCTGACGATACAGAACGGCATTGGAGCAACAGCCAATTGGGAAGGCTCTGAGCATCCGTATGCAAACGAGAGTCATGTCGTTCAGATGCTGAGGGAAGCTATCCGTTTTTCCACCTTTTCCAATACTGGATCTTTACTGATTGAAGACAGGTATTTTATGTCCCAGAACAGTTTCAAGCTTCTGGATGAAGAATAGAATTCGTGACTTTTCCCTCGGAATTCCTGCCGACAGACCTGTGGGAATGATTTGTTTCTGCAAGCAGAATGTCCATGCCTATTTGGATCCAATCCCGCACAGCAAAGGAATGTCGGGCCGTAAAGCAATGAAAGGTGGAGACGTGTATCTTCGTTTTCTCTTTAACCGTAAGAATCTGTTTACCAAAGGAACGGTAAAGATGTACGGTGAAGAGACTGAGGTTCATTACTACGTTAGGGATCTCCTTTGGGGTTCTGCTTACTACCAGAAGATACGCTTTGTTCTTGTGTACTCCAAGCGTGGCAGAATGATTCTGGCCAGCACTTCTTTGAATCTGTCAGCAGAACAGATTATCACGCTTTATTCCCTCAGATTCAATATTGAGGAAATGTTCAAGGACATAAAGCAGGATTTTGCAGGATTTTTTGGACACTTTTGGGCAAAGAGTGTTCCGGAACTGAACCGCTTTGCACCAAAGGGATCTCCTGATCCGCTTCTTAGTATCGTAGATCCTGTTGCGCGGCGTGCGATTCTGGACAACATTTACGCAATGGAAGCTTACGCTCTTGTTGCGTCAATTTCCCTGGGCATTTGTCAGATGATTGCCATCAAGGCACTCGTTGGCGGGCGAATTCAAAATTTCTTTTTCAAGCGCACTTATACCGACAAGAAGGTTTCAGTAGATAGTGTCAGAGCATATCTTCGTGATTTGATAACCACGCTGCTTCTTAACGGATACAGTGATTTCTCTTTGATCAACAGTATCCGAAAGTTTCAGGCACGAAGCAAAACCTCCGAGGTTGCATGATGTCGAAGAAAACAATAGGAGAAGTATGCCCTTTCGATTTGCGAAATTCGTAATGTGGTGAATTCTAGAGATTTTTTTATGCTATGCGAACTGATGCCGGCTGGGCATCTTATTTTTTTGCCATCTTTTGGAGATAACCCCAAGTTGTTGGGTGGATTTTGCCCTGGATCTTTCAATTTCTCGGGTTACACCATTGTCAGTACTGACTAGGGCAAACTCGAGAAATGGGTCAATCATTTTTCCATCCACCTTTTCTCATTGGAAACACTCAGTCTTGCAACTTTGAACTCTTCAGCTATATACTTTACCCTCTTGACACAATCACGGTATACCGTTATATTATCGTTGAGGGGGTTATGCTGATGATTGTAAATGATCTCATGGAGCAATATGGTATGACAAAATACCGTCTGTCTCAAGATACTCATATACCATATATGACAATAAATGATATCTGCAATGGAAAAACTAGTTTGGGAAAATGTAATGCGGAAACAGTTTACCAGATAGCAAAGGCGTTCAATGTTACCGTAGAGGAATTGCTTGAAGCGGCCAAAGAACAACGTTGCTCTTTTTCTATATTTAAAAGTAATGTATGCCATCGACTTAAGGAATTAGGAGATATAGATTTCCTTTTGCAAACACTTTCGAATGATGATATCCGACGGTACTATGAAAAAGCATGGTATCCAGAATGCCTATATCTGTTGGCGATGGTTGACTATATCAGTCGCCTGAATCAGATTTCTTTATGCAGTGATTATGATGATTTACGTAGCATGAAGCTGTCTGAAAAAGTTTATCCTTCTGGTGTTTTGGCATTGGCTTTAGCGGAGAAAAATGATGCTCCAAAGGAAGCAGCGTGGAAGGAAGCTATTCCAGAGTTTAAACGGTTTAACATCGTAGAAAATGAGGTGCGCAATGTTATCTGATGACAGCAAAGTATTCACCAAAGATAATATCAATTTGTTCTTCCGGGATCTTTCCAAGGAGTATAAAAGGCTTGGTGGGAAAAACACTCCTGTGGAAATCATATTAATTGGAGGAGCTGCGATTATTGAAAGTTATGGCTTCAGAGAAATGACTACTGATATTGATGCCGTCCTTCCGGATGTATCAATTATGAAAGAAGCAATAAATCGTGTTGGTGATATGCATGATCTTCCGAATGGCTGGTTAAATGCTGATTTTATGAAGACTGCTTCCTGGTCACCTAAACTGAGACAGTATTCAGTTGCATACAGAACATTTAATCAAGTGCTGAATGTTCGTATGATAACAGGAGAATACTTGATTGCAATGAAGCTTCGGTCTGGGAGACAGTATAAAAACGATCTTTCTGACATTATTGGAATCTTAGCAGAACAAAAGCGGATGGGAAATCCGATATCAATGGAGCAGATTCAACTTGCTGTTACCAATTTGTATGGTGGATGGGATGATTTTTCCGAAGAAGCAAAACAGTATATCCAGCAGATTCTATCAATTGCTGATTATCAAAAGGCTTATGAAACAGTAAGAAACAGTGAGATTCAAACAAGTATCAGTTTGGTACAGTTTCAGGAAGCGTATCCTGGGATTTTGTCTCAGGACAATCTTCATTCTGTGATCGAAAATGTAGTTCAACGTAAAGAAAAAAGATCCTCAGTGCTTCAGCAACTACAAGAATTGAAAGCATCTGAAGAAAAAAGCAAAAAGAAAAACACTAAAGCACAGGATGAAACATCATTATGATGCTAATTGATGGCATAATAAATGGCACTAATGGCATAATAAACCAGAACCGAGGTGAAGAATCGATGAATGCTGTAATCTATGCGCGGTATTCCTCTGACAGTCAGCGAGAGGAAAGCATTGAGGGTCAGATCCGGGAATGCACAGAGTATGCAAAGCGTAATGGCATCACGATTCTTGGCACCTACATTGACCGTGCCCTTTCAGCGCGTTCTGCGGATCGCCCTGAATTCCAGCGGATGATCAAGGATGCGGAAAAAGAATTGTTTGAAATCGTTTTGGTCTGGAAACTGGACCGTTTTTCCTGTGACAGGTATGACAGCGCATATTATAAACATATCCTGAAGAAGCACGGGATCAAAGTGGTATCCGCAAAAGAGAATATATCAGAAGGCCCGGAAGGTATCATTCTGGAGTCCATGCTGGAAGGGATGGCGGAATACTATTCAGCAGAATTGTCTCAGAAAATCAACGCGGACAGATGGAAAACGCCCTCAAGGGAAAGAACAATGGCGGTCAGGTGACTCTGGGATATCGGACAGGTGCTGATGGGGTGCTGGAGATTGATCCGAAAACCGCGCCGATTGTGAAAGAAATCTTCCAACGCTATGATGATGAGGAACTCATGAAAGATATCGTTGATTCCCTGAATAGCCGCGGATTGCTGACAGCAGCAGGGAAACCATTCAGGATTGCCAGTCTGGGAACTGTGCTGAAAAACAGGAAGTATCTGGGCGAGTATCACTACGGAACGATCTGCATTCCGGACAAACTGCCGATGATCATTGAAAAAGACCAGTTTGAATGTGTTCAGCAGCGCATGGAAAGTAATCGGCACGCTCCCGCAAAAGCAAAGGCGGATGAAGAGTACCTGTTGACAACCAAGCTCTTCTGCGGCAAATGCGGAAAGATGCTTGCGGGAGAAAGCGGAACCAGTCGGACTGGAGCCAAACAGTATTATTACAAGTGTGCCGGAGCTAAGTATGAACACAGCTGCAAGCTGAAAGCCATCAAGAAACAGCTGATTGAGCGGGCAGTGGTCATCATCACGGTCGACAAGGTTTTGTCGAATGACGAAACGATTGAACGACTTGCAGATGCCATTGTGAAACTCCAATCAAAAGAGGACACAACGATTCCGGCGCTTCGGGAACAGCTGAAAGAATGTGAAAAAGGCATTGAAATTCCTGAGGTCCCCTATTAAAAGCATATGGATACAGTGGCTAATTAACCATCTGAATTGCGCCGATTGAGTACAGTAAAGCTGCATACTAAGCGAAAGAAGAGGGCATCAGCCTGAACAAATACATCAGTGATGCCCTTTGCCAGCCTGGAAACTGTACTGAAAAAGTAGTATCCTTTCAGAGTGACCGAAGGAACAGTTGGCAAAATGTAAATGAAAAGCGGGTGATTGTCGTATCCGGACAGTCATGGCTTCACTGATTTGAGGAGGGAATCCAATGCGATACGAAATGGAAATCCTGGAGAAGATCATGTACTACGATATGAGCAGGACGATTTCCAGCTTTCCTTTGTACATCTACCGAACGAAGGAAAGCTAGAAATCGTCCGGCCCTGGAAGCAGCTGTCGATTACGCCATCCGATGCCATCCGCTCTTTGGCTGCCGGCTGTCGGAGGATGAAAAAGGGCCATATCTGGAAACGAATCCGGAAAAGCCTGTCATTCCGGAGTTAAACCCGGCGGAAAAATACTTCTTCGGCGGCGAAAACAACCATCACTACCCATGGGTCGTAGGCATCCACGGCAGCGAAATCATTTATACCGGCTTTCACGGCGTGACGGATGGCATGGGGGCAACGATGTTCATGCGGACAGTGCTCTATGATTACTTCAGGGAACAGGGGATTGCGGTGAGTCCCGGGGAAGCGGTCACGCTGGAACAGCTTACGCCCGAAATCCGTGAGAAGGAGACGGCCTGCACCATCCGGGAAAATGTCGGGGAGGATCGTCCCAGCCTGATGAAGAGCGGCGTTTCCGCTCCCACGGTTTTCCCGGATGAATTGCTTGCGGAGGATCCGGAAAACTGCGCCGTTACCAATCTGGCCATCAGCCTCAGGGACATCCGGAAAAAGTGCGCCGAATATGAGGTTTCACAGTTTGCCGTGATGACCACCTATATCGCTCAGGCGGTCTGCTCGGTATTGCCGGGTGAGGAAAGCGTGGTGCTCATGAATGTGGTGGCGGATATGCGCGGGGTGCTGGGCAGCACGACCACGCATAACTGCGTGATGACTGTGCCGGTCACGTTTTCCCAGAAGGAGATGAAGAACAAGTCCGAGGCGCTCATTTGTACCATGTTTCGCTCCTGGCTGGATCTGGGCTTCAATCGGGACGAGGCGTTGCACAGCTGTTTCAATTCCGCGCAGATGGAGAAGCGGATCGGAGGGAGCAGGGAGTATCTCGCCGGTACGGCGTCGCAGTTCGAGCAGTGATTCGGCTTTGATCGCCCCGTCGCGGCCGTCACCTATTCGCATTTGACCCATACAGGCTTTTCGGACAGTCTGTATGAGCTGCTTGACGATGTGTACATCAACTACACGGCTTACAAAACGCAGGACAAAAGGCCCATCCGTGCCATCGCCGTCGTGACGACGGACCGGGTTATCAATCTGATGCTGATTGACGGAACGAAAAATGAACAGATCATGAAAGCGCTGGAAAAGCGGCTGGCGGAAGCAGGCGTAGCCTTTGAAACCCGGAAACTGGACCGGTATAAAGGCGTTCTGTATCAGGGCTGACACTTTGTCGGGAGAAAGCGTGAACCTTCTTCAGAACCCCCTGCCATGAGGAATGGGTCAGTTAAAACAGGAAAGCCGGAAAAGGATCTGTCCCCGTTTATGGGAAGAGCAGCAACGGCTGATGCGCTCAGCCGACTGAATCAGACAGGTCAGGATGGAGAAGTTTGACAGTTTGACACATTTTCTTGACGAACACAGGAAAACGGATATAATTGTGCATGCTGTTTAGCAGCAGCAAATGAGGAATGCTGAAAGGAGTATTAACCATGAAAAAACTGATTTCCAGTTTACTGGTCATTATGATGGCTTTCACAATGGTGAGCGCTTTTGCAGAGCCGGTTGAGAAAACCAACGTACTGAATGAGTTTTTGAAAGAAACCGATTTTACCAAACAGGATATCGCCCTGCAGGCTCAGGAAGGCGACAAGGTTTCCGATGTCGTTATCCGTACTGAGGGGAATAACGTCCACCTGGTTGCCCGTAATGACGGGACCGAGGCGACCCACATTCAGCTGACTCCCAAGGAAGTGTATGTGGATGTTAATGGTTCTGTGACAAAGCTGCCGTATGCGGCGGTTGCCACCGTCATTAAGGACATTGTTGCCGAACTGGATGAAATTGTTACCGATGCGGTGAAGAGCATTCCTGCGGATGCGGTTCCCACCGAGGCTGAGCTGAAAAGAGCTGCTGCGAAGGCGGCTGTCTTGGCTTCCATGGTCGCTCAGCAGGCTGAGGCCGATGAGGCGACCCTGCTCTCTGCGGCTGCTGATTTTGGCAGCTATTTCAAGCCGGAATATATTCTTGATACAAAAGTAGAGGACGGTGTGCTTGAGGTAAAGCTGCGCAGCGAAGCCTATGCGACCGCTCTTGGCGAGGCTGTGGACGCGATGATGCTGAATCCCGCCCTGGCTGAGCTGATCGATCGTCAAGCTGCACTGACCGGCAGCGTGACCTTTGCACAGATCCAGAAGACCTGGGCTGAGAACCGTGAGGATATCCTTGAAGCCGTCCGCACCATGGAGAACACGGGTAAGGTTGAGGAAAATGGCCACCTTCAGTCTCACTTCCAGATTGGCGAGGAGACCGAGGAGACCAAGGCCCTGGTTTGCGATACCGATGCCTGGATCGATGTAGAAGATAATGATGTTGAGATCAAGGTTACGATGGGACTCAAGGACGAGGATCCGATTGTCGTGTATGAAATGACAGGAGATGAGGATTCCTTCCGGGAGAAGATGAACGTTGCAGATGCCGTGGCTGAGGTGCGTTATGATCTCGAAAATGGCAAGCTCAGCGACTGCAAAATCAACGTTGAAGTGGATGAGGATGATTATCTGAAGGCTGAGTTCGGCAAGGATTATCTGTATGTGAAGGGACCGAAGGGCGGCCTCAGCACCTCTGTTCGTGAAACCTGGACAGGCAAGCTCCGCTATGAGATGGTCTTTGAAAATGCCGATGGCGACGAGTTCACGATGACGGTTGATTTCTACGAGGATGATGACAGCCTGGTCTGCGAGCTGACGAACAGCGAATCGGATGATTCCCTGCAGTACAAACTCAGCAGGATTGACAAGGTTACCATCAAGGATCTGAGCACTGCGGAGAAGATCGACGAGATCACCGCCGAGCAGATCGAGGCCGAAATCACAAAGATCCTGAACATGATGGCTCCAGCAAAGGCTGCCGCTCCTGAAGCAGGAAAATAATTAAATAAGAATCCGCCCGTTTCTTCGCCTGAAGAATCCGGGCGGATTTTTTGTAACAAAGCGAACCGATAGCCGGGGTCAGTCCTCCGGGCTGCCGGAAACGGCGCGGATGGAGAAACGTTTTGCGGGGAACGGTTCCGGATGCCACAGGTTATGGCCGATCAGGTAGGCTTTTGACTGAATCAATGCGGAGGATTCCTTTACCTCTGCCACAACCGGACAATCAGCAGACCGGGCCATGTTCAGATAACGGACCAGATCGAGTCCGCCGGCGCCGAAGGCAAGATGGTTGGACCGGAGACTGCAGTCATGGATGTGGAAATGCCGCAGCTTTTCCGCATGGGCGAGAATGAAACGTTCATCCCCGCCGCCGGCCTTGTAATTGTGGCCGATG
>Ga0256405_10009630_pt1 | contig 13137 bp, 7 predicted proteins | sample RumenRJG_02DNA_FD_189096 | JGI IMG/M metagenome (GOLD analysis project Ga0256405, IMG submission 189096) | Bovine rumen microbial communities from Lethbridge, Alberta, Canada - RJG_02 | ecosystem: Host-associated > Mammals > Digestive system > Stomach > Rumen | place: Canada: Alberta | collected...
GGAAGCCCTAGGCATAAATGCCTGGCAAGAACTTTATAAATACACTGGTGCAGCATTCTTCTCTTCGTGCAGCACGGGGTAACGTGCAGTGCACTTTTTCTGACTTTGTTTTTTGCACATCTTTGACGGATTGTCTTTTTAGGTTGAGAATAGTATGACAAACCCGGAAGGCTCCCGGACTCCGATCCCCCATAATAAAAGCTCCCCCGATGCGGATGAACCCCGCCGGGGGAGTTTTTGACAGGTACTATGGTGACGGATGAGGGGGAACCAATGGCTGTCGATCGCTATATGCGTCTCAGTAAAGCGACTGCATGTTTCCTCACTGCAGAACCTCGTTCAGGTTCCAGCCGGAGCGGGCGTAGTCTCCCTCCGCGTCGTACAGGGTCCGGAGCAGATACGCGCTCTCCGTGACGGGATGGGGCGGATTCTCCTCCCCCTCTCCCCAGACGCACCCGGCGGCAAAGGAGGCGTCCCGGAGCCAGTTCGGCAGATGGTCCCAGGTGGTCAGCAGGATCCCGTACGCGCCGAGCTTCTTCGCGTCGGCAGAGAGGGAGCGGATGTTCTCGTGTCCGTCCCAGGGGCAGACCAGCGTGTCGAAGCCCCGGTCCATGAAGTATTTCGTCGTGGGATTGAACCCGTTTCCGTAGGAGTACTGCCAGTCCGCCATGATGATCCGCCGGTCCAGAAGCTCCAGAGCGGCAGCGGTGTTTTTGTTGTCCCCCGTGGTGACGATGGGACCCTCGCCGAAATCGCCGCGTCTGAGGAACTGGTCGTGCCAGACGATGGGGCGGCGTCCGGTTTTGCAGACGTCCTCCGTCAGCCGGTTCAGGTATTCCGCCAGCAGCTCATGGGGGACCCTCTTCCGGCACCGGTCGCAGGTGGCGAAGGACCGCGCCTCGTCGAATCCCAGGTGGAAGTACCTCCCCTCCCCGCAGAACTCCGCCAGCTCCGCCCGGATCTCCGAGAGAAGCCGCCAGGTGTCCGGATTGGAGAGGCACCAGGTCCAGCCGTCCGGCTCGAACAGGCGGGCCAGCCGGGGATTGCGGTTCAGGACCACGTGGCGTCCGAAGCACTCCCGGGACTGGGTGGCGTGCCCCAGCTGATTCGACATGGGGATGACCTCCATGCCGTAGCTCCGGGCCAGCTCCACCAGCCCCTTCAGCTCGGACCTTGAGAAGGTCTTCCCGCTCCACGCCAGCTCCGGCAGGCATTCGTAGGGGAAGGTCCCCCAGAATTCGAGGATCACGTGGGTCATCTTGAGAAAGCCCGCCAGATGGACCGCCTTCTCGAGGTTGTACAGCTTCGAGTCCGGAAACACGCAGAAGTGCACCGCCCGGAAGGGGATGGCCGGGGAATCGTGAACCTCGGCGGCGGTGATGGTCAGGGATTCCCTCCCCTCCTCCAGCACGTCGGGGCAGATCAGCTGGACCAGGGTCTTGATCCCGTCCGTCAGCCCTCCCTCGTCCGCGCCTGCCACGGTGACGCCGGAGGACGTGACCCTCAGCGCGTACCGGTCCCCTTCTCCGGGGATGACGTCCGCGCCCTCCCCGATGTCCAGCCGGAAGCCCTCCCCGCCGGGGACGATCTCCAGCCGGGACGCCGTGCAGGAGAAGCGGTTCCAGAGGATCCCCGCCCGCTCCGCCTTTTCCTTCGTCAGCCCGGACGCGCGGGCCGTCACCCGGGACCCGAAGACAAACCGCCCGTCCCCGTATTCCTCAAACCGCTTCGGCGCGGGGTAGAGATGACTCAGATACATGATAAACCTCCTGTCTTACGGGGGATCCCTTATCTCAGAAACGTGGCTGCCCGGTCGCATCCCGCCCCGAACCGGGTGATGACCATCAGATCGTCCTTGACGGAGAACACGTCGAAGGCGGTCTCCGTGACGGTGCCGTGCTCCCGCTTCGGACAGCTGGGCGCCCATTCCTGCGGGAAGGAGCACAGGGACGAGACGATCACCATCCGGTCCCGGTACAGCAGATTGTCGTAGTGGACGTGCCCGCAGATCTGCGCCCGGACGTTGGGGCACTCCTTCAGGGCGGTGTAGACCCGGGAGGAATTGAGCGTGTCGTCGTGGCTCCGGACATAGCCGCCTCCCTTTCCGATGGAACCGAAAATGCCCGCGTTGCTGACCGGCGCGTGACTGAACACCAGAATCTTCCTCTCCGTGCGAAGGGCCTCCCGCTCCAGCCATTCCGCCTGAGCGTTGGAGATCTCCAGAGGGTAGTCCTGGATGAACCGGCCGTTATCCCCGATGCGGTAGGGCCGGTCGCAGCTGTTGAGAAAGACGAACCGGTAGTCGGAGGACGGCAGATCGGCGTAGTAGTAGTTTTCCGGCGTGGGATTGTACTTCATGCAGATCTTGTGCATTTCGTCCGGCAGGATGGCGATGGCGTTGTTCTTCTCCTGCTCCGCCATGGCTGTGGCGTCGTCGTGGTTGCCGATGACGCAGTGTACCGGCACGGTGAGGGCGTACAGGGCGTCCATGGTCTCCCGGTAGGTGGACCGGATCCCCTCCGCGTCGGGCAAGTAGTCGTTGCCGATGTCGCCGCCGTTCACCACGCAGGAGATGCCGGGACACCGGTCCAGAATGTACTGGATCGAGTTGATGTGATCGACGGCCAGCCCGAACTCCCGATCCCCGTGCCCCGGGAGCTTCTTCCTTCCGAGGCCGTTGTGCTCGTCGGTGATGAAGACGAAGTTCAGAGGCGCGTCCAGACGGTTGATCGCCTCGATCTTTTCGCCGTAGCAGTCGGTGAGATAGCGGATGTCGTTCATGTTCCCATCGTTCCTTTCTTCGGTCTGTGCCGGAGGTTCATCACGGGGCAAAGTTCTTTTCGTAGGCGGCGATGACCTTTTCCAGGGACTTCTTCGACACCTTTTCCTTTTTCGCCACGGCGGAGGCGTAGTCGGTGTTGTTGTCGGCCACCATGCCGCGCATGATCTGACCCGTGCCGCTCAGGGGATTGGAGTAGGCGTAGATGAAGTTGGTGGTGGTGGAGTCGTGGATCAGGTCGATGATCTGCGCCGCCACGTTGTCCCGGGAGTACTTGATCTTCAGGGAGGTCTCGTACCACGCGGGCATGACCGTGCGCCAGGTCTCCGAGGACAGCACCTCCAGCACCGCGCCGATCTTGTCGAGGTTCTGGGACGCGGAGGGGATGGACCCGATCAGGGCGTTGTCCGCCACCAGGGAGTGATAGGCGCGCTGGGTCTCGTCCAGCTTCGGATAAGGCAGGAAGCCGTAGTCGTCCTCCATATCCCGGTACCACTTGGCGGTCCCCAGGGACTGCAGGCCCAGAAACAGCGAGCGCCCCTCCCGGAACACCTTGCCGGACACGTTTTCACTCATCTGGAACACGCTGCCCGGCTGATGGAAGAAGGACACCACCTTCTCGCCCAGCGTCACCGCCTGATCGCTCATGAGGTTCAGAACGATGTAGCCGTCGTCGTCGTGGACGGAGTAGGGCACGTCGCCCAGATACGCGAAGGGATCCACGGAGGCAGCGGCCAGATAGGTGATATACCCCAGCCGGTCGTCGGGATCGGATACCCCGTTGTTGTTCAGATCCACATAGGCCGCCTCGCAGACCTGCGCCAGCCGGTCCATGGTCCAGGTTCCGTCCAGCACCCAATCGTACATCTCGTCCTTGTTCCCGAAGGCGTCCTCGTAGAAGTTCCTGTTGAAGAAGAGGGTATGGGCCATGCGGATGGTCTCGATGATGTAGTCCCCGGCGAGGAAGTACCGGGCGTCGTTGCCGATCATCATCTCGTCCATGTACCCGACGTTCCACCAGGGCTTGTCGAAATCGATGTACTCCAGGGTGTTGACGTTCTGCAGGCCGCCCACGGTGATCAGGTTCACGTGGCCGTATTCGTTCCCCAGATACATGTCGTAGGTGGTGTCGCCCGCCATGACGAACCGGGTGAGGATCCCGCCGATGGTGTCCCACGCGCCGGTGGGCTCTCCCACGTACTCCAGATCGATGTCCAGCCGGTCCTCCGCCGTGGTGTTCCGCTGGATGACGGCGTCGTTCTCCACGTCCCCGGTCAGCTCGCCCTGTCCGGCGTACATCTCCTCGTTCTGCCCCGATCCGTTGGACACGAAGATCCGGATGGTGGCTCCGTCGTACTTCAGGGTATCCGGCACGCCGTCCTTCAGCACGGTCTCCTCCGCCTCGGCCTCATCCCCGGCGGTCTGCGCGTCGGCGGTGTTTCCACCGGACGGGGTATCCGTCTGCGCGGACTCCTCTCCGCTCTGCGCGGCGCAGGATGAAAGGGCCAGCACGAGGGCGAGGGTCAGCGCGGTGAGCTTCTGTTTCATATTGCAGTCCTCCCTGTATAGTCTGTTATTCCGTCAGGATCCCAGCTTCGCCGTGAAGCCCCGGTCGAACTGCTCCCGGCGGTACCAGGTGGCGGTGAGGTTCGTCTGATCGTACAGCACGCTCCATTCGGTCCCCTCCGACGGATCGGGATCGAAGGCCGATTCCCGGGCGGTCACGAGGGCGTCCCGCACGTCGACGATATCGGCCTTCTCGTGGGCCGCCATGAAGGCCTCGAGGGCCTCGTAGCGTCTGTGGGATTCCTCGGAGCCGACGCCCTGCTTCTCGCCCTCGGCCAGATAGAAGTTCGTCAGAATCGGCGTCTCCACCACGATCATCTCGCCCCCGACGTACTCCACGTCCACCGCCCGGCCGGTGACGTCGGACACGGCGAAGTGGATCATCATATCGTAGGAGCCGTGGAGGTCATAGCTCCCCAGCAGGTCCAGCGCCTCCTCCACCGTGGCGGCCCGGTCCAGCATGAGGCGCAGAGCCGTGGTGGTGGTCAGGTCGGGCTTGTCCGTGCTCTGGCTGATCCGTGCGGAGTCGCTGATCATGTTCACCGACACGGCCAGTCCCTTTTCGTTCATCCCGTCCAGAGGCGCGTAGCAGGCCGCCGTGGGAAGGACCTCCCTCGGCAGGTTCGCGCTCTCCCGGAGAAAATCCAGGTTCACCGTGGAGAAGGAGGCGTAGCCGTCCGCGGGATGGGTCTCCAGCAGCAGGACCTCGGAACAGCTCCAGTCGAAGTTGCGCCCGAAGACGTGACCGCCGTCCGCGTTCTCCGCCGCCACGGTGCTGCAGGCCGCGTCCGGCGTGAGGAAGGTCAGACCGGGCACCTCCAGAAGAGAGGTGAGAAACGCCGCCACCTCCGCATCCGAGGACGCGCCGCCCCCCGCCAGAAACGCGGAAAAGCCGCAGTCGCCCACCTTCGCCAGATACAGCCCCCTGTCCAGCTCGGACATCTCTCCCTCAGGCGCGGATACCCGCTCGTCGTGAAGGCTCTCATCCCTCTGTGCCGCCGGTTCTGCTTCGGGTTCGTTTTCCCCGGCGTCCGAGATCTCGTCCGGGACCTCGTCCGGGACCTCCTGAGCCTCCGGTGCCTCCGTCACGGGCGGATTCTGCCCCTCCCCGGCTGAGGGATCCTGCTCCGATTTGCCGCCCGAACAGGACGCAAACGCCCCGGACAGCAGGATCATGGCCAGCAGAACGCCGACAGAACGTTTCAGATTCATAATTGCGCTCCTTTTTAGCATATAGATCGATCCGCGATAACCCCGCGGCTCTCCGTCTGATTTCATCCGATCCGGAAGGTCCACGCGAAGGGCCCCATGGGAAGCTCGTATTCCGCCTCCGGCTGTGGGCCGCAGGAATTGGAGCCCAGCCCCCGGTGCCGGTGATCGATGTAGAGGAACCGCTCCCGGCTCTTCTCCAGCTCGTCGCGGTGGCGGGCCTCCGTCAGGCTTTTCAGGGCGAAGTCGTGGAAGGAGAAGGAGAAGCGCCCCGTCACCGTCAGCTCCCTGCCCTCCCCGGACACCGTGACCCGGCGGCAGTCCTCGTGGTTTCCCGTCTCCTGGGGCACGTCGTAGAGGAAGTTCATCCGCTCCACATCGTCCTCCCAGAGACCCACCGGTGCGTCGGCCTTCCGGTCGGGATAGCTGTCTCCGGGGCCGCGTCCCAGCCATCTGCACCGTCCGTAATCCTCAGGCAGGGTGAAGACCATTCCCACCCGGGGCAGGACCTGGGGACCTCCCTCACCATAGGGCGTGAGCTTCACGGACACCTCCGCGTCCCCGTGGGCGAGGATCCGGTACGTTATCCGGGCGTCGAAGCCCCAGTCGTGGCAGTACGGCAGGAATCTTCCCTCCGCCGTCACCGTGACCGTGTCCTCCCCGTCCTCCGCCGTCACATTATAACAGCCGAAGACCATGGTGTCGACGAGCTTGTCCTTCCATTCTCCCGCCAGCCGCGGCGCGAAGCCGACGATGCCGTCGTTGTCCGTGGGAGCGCGCCAGCAGTTTAGCCGCAGAGGCTCATCGAAAAGGACCCGCCCGTTCTTCTCCAGCCGGGTCAGAAGCCCTTCCCGGATCAGGGCGGAGAAGTCCTCTCCCTTCACCTCCGCGCCGCAGTCCCAGGTCTCGACCGTATGGGCAAACGGGACCGGCTCCGGCACAGGCGCGGGATGGTCGCAGAGGATCCTCTGCTTATAGGCAATCTTTTTGCCGTCCTTCCGGAATTCGCAGTCCGCGGTGACGAGTCCCGTCAGGCCTTCAAGGTCCTCGTCGGACACCGGCAGGACGAAGGATCTCCATTCCCGGGGACCGATGCCGTCCAGGGCGTATTCCCCGCTCTTCACCGTCACCCCGTCCGCCCGGATCGCCCAGCGGAGGACGAAGCCGTCCAGAGAGGTGAAATCGTATGTGTTCTTCACGTCCGCGCCGCTTTCCGTCCAGCGCACGTATACCGGAGCGGACACCTCGCGCAGCTCATCCCACGTCGGCTTCGGCGTTCCGTCGCTGGTGTGGTAGCCGTCCAGGGAGAAATTGGACCAGTGATAGACGTCCGGGAAGTCGCCGCCGTAGAGATAACGGGGCCGCCCGTCCTTCCCCTCAGTATAGAACCCGTGGCTCTTGAATTCCCACACATAGCCGCCGCAGCACTGCTCGTTCTCGTACACCCAATTCCAGATGTCCTCCAGCCCGCCGGGGGAGTTGCCCATGGCGTGGCCGTATTCCACCATCAGCAGGGGATGGGCGGCGTCCGGGGGATAGTTTCGGAGGGTGCTCATGGGCATGTAGCCCGTGTAGGAGAAGACCTCCTTCGCTCCCTCCGGCATGGGGGAGGCGGTGTTGACGGGCTTCGCAATGTCCTGCTTCATGAGCCATTCCACGCATTTCGTGTGGTTCGTCCCGCCGCCGCATTCGTTGCCCGTGGACCAGATGTTGACGCAGGTCTCGTTCTTGTCCAGCGCCGTCATCCGGGAGAAGCGGTCGAAGAAGGCGTCGAACCACTCCGGATCCTTGTTCAGCGCGCCCTGATCCCCGGTGGTCTCGGCTCCGTGGGTTTCGGCGTCCGCCTCGTCCATGACGTAGATGCCCAGCTCCGACGCCAGCTCGTAAAAGACGGGCTGGTTGGTGTAGTGGGAGCACCGGATGGCGTTGAGCCCGCAGGCCTTGATGTCACAGAGCTCCCGCTCGATCTGCTCCGCGGTGATTGCCCGGCCCTCCCTCGCGTTGTTCTCGTGGCGGTTGACGCCCTTAAGAGTAATGGGGGTGCCGTTCATCATGAGAAAATGGCCCCGGATCTCCGACTTCGCGATGCCGGCCCGCTTGGTGTGGACCTCGGTCACGGCTCCGTTCTCTGCGATCTCCATGGTGACGGTGTAGAGATACGGCCTCTCCGCGTTCCAGGTCACGGCGTTTTCCACCGTCAGAAAGACCTCGCCGGACGCGGTCAGGGGGACCTCCTCCCGGGAGACCTCCGTGCCGTCCATGCCGGTCAGAGTGAACCGCAGGGACGCCGGTCCTCCCTCCGCCGCGCATTCATACCGGATCCGGAAGCCGTCCGTATCCGCGAGGATCGTGTAGTCCCAGAGGGAATTCTTCCCGGTCCGGATCAGCATGACGTCCCGGAAGATCCCGCTGGCCATGAGCATGTCCTGGTTCTCCAGATACGAGGCGTCGCTGTAGGTGTAAACCTTCACCGCCAAAAGGTTCTCCCCGTCCCGGAGCTTGTCCGTCACGTCGAACTCCGCGGCGATGCGGCTCCCCTTGGAGAAGCCGACGTATTCCCCGTTGAGCCAGACGAAATACGCGTTATCCACGCCGCCGAAGCGCAGGATGGCCCGCCCCTCCGGGCTCTCCGTCCGGAAGGTCCGGCGGTAGAGTCCCACGGGGTTCGGGCACCGGATGTACGGCGGATCGTAGGGGAAGCAGTAGCGCACGTTGGGATAGAAGCAGGTGCCGTATCCGTGGAACTGCCACATGGAGGGCACGGGCAGCTCATCCCAGGAGGCGTCGTCGCAATCGGGCCGGTAAAACGCCTCGTCCGTGTCCTCCTCCCGATAGGAGAATTTCCAGGTCCCGTTCAGGAGCAGGATCCGGTCGGACTCGGTAAAATTCTTATGGGAGACGCCCGGCTTCCCGGCGGGGATCAGCAGGGAGCGGGCGGGCAGGCGGTTCTCCCCGGTCCTGTGGGGGTTGGCGATATAAGCGCGGTTCAGCATGGAGATTCCTCCCTATGGTCCGTTTTGATTCTACTGTGTATTATAGCAAATCGGCGGCGGAAAAGCAATCGGAAATAAGGCACTCCTCCCCCGCAAACCGCGCGGCGGATAATCCCATGCGGCGAATCGGCAGGATGTGGAAATTTCCGCGCACGGTTCGCCGGTTCCGGCCCGGATCCTCTTGACGAAAACCGGGAATATGTGATAGAATAGTATATCATTTTTCAATTCGTCCGGAAAGACGACCTTAACCCAAGGAGGCACCCATGAACCATCCCGGCCGACGCGCGCTGACCCTGCCCCTGCTGCTCTCCCTCATTCTCACCGCAGTCCCCGCATGCTCCGGCGGCACCGAAAACGCGAAGGAGGAAACCGCCGCGGCCTCTCCCGTCCAGTCCCAGCCTGCATCGGAGGCAGAGGCGGAGCCTGCCGAACCGGAGGAGGAGGAGATTCCCCCCTATCCCTACGAAACCGCGGATCTGGGCGGCCGGAACTTCACCTTCCTGAACGTGGCCGACAACCTCTGGCAGGGCACGTTCCATGTACTCGACTATGAGGAGGAATCCGGCGAGCCCGTGAACGACGCCCTGTTCCGCCGCGCCAGAGGGACCGAGGAGGGCTTCGGTAAATAAGCGGGCACGCCAAAAATAATCAGTATAACACAGCCGTCCGGAGATCGCCGTGATCTTCCCGGACGGCTGATTTCGTTTTACCGGCTCAGGGTGACCGTGATCCTTGCCGCGCTGTGGGGAGGCAGGAGGACGGAGGCTCCCCCGTTTTCCTCCTTCACGGCGAGGGGACGCCGGGTGAAATACGAATAAGGCGTGACCTCCTCCGACTCGTACAGCTCGCCCGCGGGATCGGTCCCCGGGAGGTTGAAGCGGAATTCCCGGTCCTCGTCATACCGGTCGTTGATAAGGGTCAGAGTCAGGACCCCGTCCTTCACCGTGGCCAGAGCGGCGTCTTCATCGGCTCCGGTCAGCCCGCAGAGCTCCCCGCCGCAGTGGGCCCGCATCATGGCGAACATCTGCCCGTTGGCCGTCAGCCGCGCGCCGTCCTCGTCGATGAGCACCGCGCCCTCTCCCACGGGCTGGAAGTAGCAGCAGGTCGGCATGTCCAGCTCCGGGGACAGCCGCATGAGCAGATGGAGCATCTTCGCCGTGAAAATGCCCTCTCCCACACAGGACGGACGGTACCAGGCGTACCAGAAGTTCCATTCGTCGAAGGAAATGGAGAGCTTCTCCCCGGTTCCGTCCAGGGACGCCCGCATTTTCCTCGCCAGCCGTTCGGCTCCTGCCGTTTCGGACACGATGCTGCGGTAGGTTTTCGCGACGGCGTCCGGGGTGGTGTAGTCCATGGCCGCTCCGGCGTAATGATGCAGGGAGACGTGCTTCACCTCCCCGGCCAGCTTCGCCGCCGACAGCCGGGCCCAGTCGTCGTTGGGATAGGGACCGGAGGAGTAGAGCTCGATGCCCGGATCCGCCGCCCGCATGGCCGCGATGTGCTTTTCCGCCAGCTCCGCGTAGCCCTCGGGTCCGGCGGGTCCCTCCATATGGCCGTAGCCCATCTCGTTGCCCAGGGACCAGAACCGGACATGATAGGGTTCAGGATGGCCGTTCTCCGCGCGCCTGCGACCATATTCCGTGTCGGCGGACCCGTTGCAGTATTCCACCCATTCCGCGCTCTCCTCCGGGGTGTTCCACGTCAAATTGATGGTCAGAAACGGCTCCGCTCCCACCTCCCGGCACAGGGCGACGAAATCGTCGGTGGAGATCTCGTGATAGTCGTAGCCGTTCGAATGGGGCTGGGTCTCGATTTCCGTGGCGGCCTGGAGAGGACCGCGCATGTCGGAGGGAAGCAGACCGTCCTTCCAGCGGTATTCCCCGGCGAAATTGCCCCCCGGCCAGCGCAGGATCGTCGGACCGATCTCGGAAAGACACCGGACCGCGTCCGCGCGCATGCCGTGAAAATGCCCCTCGGCCATCATGGAGACCGCCCCGAAGATCACCTCGGCCCGCTCCGTGAAGACAAAGCGCAGAGCGGCTTCCCCGTCGTCCGTGTCCGGCGTGAGAACGGCCTCGCAGGTCTGCCAGTCCCCGGGAACAAGGGAGAACTCCGCTCTCGCGTAAATCCTCTCTCCCCGCCGGTCCGTCAGCTCCGCCGACAGAAGGACGGGGACCGAGCACTGGACGACGGCCCGCACCTCGTATCCGACGCCCGCCCGGACGCTCAGCCCGTCCTGCCGGATGCCGCAGAAGCCGCCGCGGACGTTCTGGACGCTCTGGGACTGGAGCTCATTCCCTCTCCACATCCGCTCGCACCCAACGTGGCGGGTATAGCAGGCCCGTCCTCCGTTCTGGAAGAAGGCCCGGTCGCCGATTCCCTTCCATTCCATGGCAACGCCGCTGTTCTTTCCGGGCTTCCCGGCGAATTTCCGGTTGCGGAGCATCTGCGCGGACAAGCCGCCGGCTCCTCCCACCGCGGATCGGGTGTGCTCCAGATTGTGCCCGAATACATAGGGAGAGAGCCGGACCGTCCTCTCCGTGTCGATCACAAGATTCATGGCTGTGCCTCCGTTCTGTTTCTTCCTTTATCTTTCCCATCCGTCGAAGAGCCACACCTCGTTCTCCGGCACGTCGCCCCGGGCGGTGGTGTGGATCCCCAGGTCTGCCAGGGCAAACATCAGGCTGGCCGCGTCGTTCGGGCGCTTCTCCCGCAGAATGTCGTGGATCCGCTCGTAGGTCTCCCGCCGCAGAAGGACCGCGTTGCCGTTGATCCGTCCGGGATCTCCGGGCAGTCCCAGGGCACGGAGAATGGCCGGCACCGAATCCGCTTCTCCCATGGCGTCAAGGTCCGCGGTCCGGATCTCCCGGGGCTCCCCGTCCATTTCTCCGCGCTCCTCCGGCTTCAGTCCGAAGGGCTTCCCCTCGGGCACCGGCACCGGATCCACGGGACCCTCGTCCGCGGCGTAGCCCACGTAATAGGTGTAGCTCATGGGCGGCAGGGTCACCGTCAGGATCAGGTTCCCGTTGTCGTCGATGACGGCCTCCGTGCGGTTCTCGGGCAGATCGTGCTCGTACAGCGCCATGCGGACTCCGCTGTCCCCGGCCGCCTTCGCATCCTCCAGCAGGTTCTCCCTGTTCTTCGGATAGACCGGAGGCCAGGAGCCGAAGGACGGGATCTCCACCTCGTCGAAGCTCCCGGACCGCGGCGCGGTATGGGGACGGTCCAGCTTCGTCAGGCCGGTATAGAAGGCCGGGAGCAGGAAGGTCTTCGTCCGCGCCTCCTCCGTCTGATTCGAGACCATGAGGAAGAGCCGGTCCGGCGTGTCGTGGTTCTCCTGCAGGATCACGTCCATGTCCGCGGCGACGGAGAGATCGTCCGTTGCCTTCGGAGGATAGGCGTGGACCGTGTCGGAGTTGAGGAGCTTCTTGTGCTTCCGGATCACCGCCGTCCAGTATTTCACCACGGCGCGGCATGCCTCCGAATCGTACAGCCGCTTTCCGCGCACGCAGGGCCAGACGCCCGAAGCCGCCGCCTCCGCCAGAGCCCAGTCGTAGTCGCAGAGGTTCTCCGTGAGAGGCTCGAACTTCGCCGCGCTGCCCCCGCCGTGGTATTCCTCCACCGGCAGAAAGCCCCAGCCCATGGAGGGGATCTTGTGATAGGTCCCCATGTAGTTGTAGATCCGGTTCAACAGGAGCTGGGTCCGGCGGGGCTGGCTGAACCCGATCTCCTCGTAGCCCGCGGCGCATTTGTTGGTGCCGGAAAGGTAGAACCAGTCGGGGGTGTTGATGTAGATCCCAAGCTCTCTCAGGCGGATGTAGATCTCCACCGTGGATTTCAGCCACTGCTGATACCGGCTGTCGGAGAGGCCCTTGTGCAGGTGCTCGGTCTGGCCGGGCCGGTTCCCGGTGCAGGTGTAGAAGTGGTACGGGCCGTCGATCTCGATGAAATCCGATCCCGTCTTTTCCAGGAAGGAGCAGACCCGGTCCCAGTATCCCGCGGACCATTTGGTGCAGAGGCACCGGGAGATCTGGCTGTGGTCGCCGTTGGTGGCGCAGTCGTGGTTCATGGGCCGGTAGTCCCGGATGATGGCCAGGGTGTATCCCCCGATGGCAATCCCGCGGCTGTGGACGTAGTCGTAGTCGCTCCTGACCCGTTCGATGTACGCGGGATCCTCACTCTCCAGATTCACCCCGGAGCCGAAGGACTGCACGATCATGTCGAACCCGATGTCGGCGAGCATATCCGCGCTGTCCCGCAGGACCTTCGAGTCGTCGGAAATCAGATGCAGGAACAGCGGAGCCTCGCAGACCCAGGGCGCGACCCGGCGGTACATGTTCTGCACCTCGTTCATCCGGTGGTCGAAGCAGACGCTCTGGCAGAACAGCTCGTAGACCTGCATGCCCCGGAAGGTCTCCCCCGGCTTCACGTCCGCGTCCGGACCCATGTCGAAGTGAGCCGATACCGCGTCCCCGTCGTGAAAGATGGAGGTCTCGTTTGCAAAGCCCGTTCCGTTGCTGCCGGTGTAGTCCGATTCCAGATAGAAGCGCAGGCGCCCGTCCCCGTTCAGCCGCAGAAACTCGGTCT
>Ga0256405_10009631_pt1 | contig 13135 bp, 10 predicted proteins | sample RumenRJG_02DNA_FD_189096 | JGI IMG/M metagenome (GOLD analysis project Ga0256405, IMG submission 189096) | Bovine rumen microbial communities from Lethbridge, Alberta, Canada - RJG_02 | ecosystem: Host-associated > Mammals > Digestive system > Stomach > Rumen | place: Canada: Alberta...
CGTCCACCATCCCGACGGGCAGGGCGGCCGCGTGCGCATCAGCGGCGGCTGGTTCGCGCTGCCGCCCCTGGCCGAACAGCTGGCGGCGCACTTCGGCGTGACGCCGGAAACGCTTGCGGCATTCGGCGACGGCGGACGCGTCGTCTTCAAGGGCCTTTTCATGAGGATCCGGTGAGATGACGACGCGCGCCTTCCTCTTTGCGACTGTGATGCTGGGCGCGGCGGCGCGCGCGATCGCCGGGCCTTCGCCCGTGCCACTCGAACTCGACGGCACGGCGGGCACGGTGACGACATTCCCGGCGCAGACGACCGCCTACGACTTTTCGAGACTGAAACGCGAGAAGCTGGGGCGCGGACTCGTGGCGTGGCGGTCGGCGGCGAACACCGTGACGGTCAGCTGGCGCTACCTGTCGTCCGATGCGCGGGACATCGCGTTCGACGTGCTGCGCGACGGCGTGCGGATCGCGACGAACGTGACGGCGGCGACACAGATTGACGATGCGGTTCCGGACGGCGGCGTGCCGCACCGCTACGCGCTCGTGGCGAACGGCGAAACGCTCGCCGAGACGACGAGCCACACGACGCTCGGCTATATCGAAATCCCGCTCCCCGCGCCGCCGGACGATGGCGTGACGCCCGACGGGCAGACCTACACCTACTTCCCCGGCGACTGTTCCGTTGGCGATGTGGACGGCGACGGCGAATATGAAATTTTCCTCAAATGGGATCCGTCCGTCAAAGGCGGCATGTCCAGCTATACGGGCGAGACGTACTACGAATGCCTGAAGCTCGACGGCACGTCGCTCTGGCGCATCCGCATGGGGCGCAACATCCGCGCGGGCGAGCACTGCTCCGATTTTGCCGTTGCCGACTTCGACGGCGACGGGCGCGCCGAGATGATCGTCAAGACGGCGGATGGCACGATGGATGCGAAGGGGACCGTCATCGGCGATGCGTCGAAGGACTGGCGCGCCCATCCGCTCGGGAGCGTGCTGGACGGACCCGAATACATCAGCGTCTTCGACGGGCTGACGGGCGCGGTGCGGGACACGGTCGATTATCTGCCGGAACGCGGGACGGTGTCGGACTGGGAGACTGCGCGCGGCTGGGGCGACAGCTACGGCAACCGCGTCGAACGCTATCTCTTCACGCCCGCGTATCTCGACGGCGAACACCTCTCCTGCGTCGCCTGCCGCGGCATCTACAAGCGCTCGGCGCTGACCGCGTACGACTGGGACGGCGCGCACCTTTCCGTGCGCTGGCTGTTCGACACGACGAACACCGTCATTTCAACGGCCTTCCAGGGGCAGGGCTTCCACTCGCTGCGCGTCGGCGACGTGGACGGCGACGGCTGCGACGAGATCGTCTACGGGGCGATGGTGGTCGATCACGACGGTTCGCCGCTCTGCTCGACGCAGCTCGGCCACGGCGACGCGCTGCACCTGCTGCAGATGGATCCGCTCCGGCGCGGGCTGCAGGTGTTCGTCTGCCTCGAATCGTCGCCCTACGGCTGTGCGCTCTACGAGGCGGCGACGGGCGAAGTCCGCTGGCGCAGGACGGCGGGCCAGGATACCGGCCGAGCGGTTGCCGGTGATCTGGACGGCGCAAATCCCGGCTGCGAGGCGTGGGCGGTTGCCGGCAAGGGGCTCTTCGACCAGTTCGGCAACAGTCTCGTGCCGTATGATGCGAAGAAGGGCTATCAGGGGCTGTCGTTCTCGCATCTCGTCTGGTGGACGGGCACGCTCGAGCGCTCGCTCCTGCCGGGAACCGAGGTTCATTCCTATTCGCTGACGGACAAGGCCGCCACGGTGATCGCGACGTTCGCGGACGTGACGACGATCAATTCCACCAAGGCCGTGCCGTGTCTCGCGGGCGACCTCCTGGGCGACTGGCGCGAAGAGGTGCTGATGGCGCGCACGGACGGGCGCGCGCTCCGGCTCTTCCTGTCGCCGGAAAAGACGGACTACCGCTTCTGGACGTTCCTCGAAGATCCCGTCTACCGCCATTCCATCGCGCATCAGAACGGCTGCTACAACCAGCCGACGCAGACCGGGTTCTATTTCGGCCCCGACCTCCTCGGCCACGGCATCTGGTTCCGCGGCACCTTCCTGCCGTAACGCCGCAGCGGGGCGTTGACTTCCGAGGCGATTTTTCAGTATACTACAAGCGATGAAACCGACAAACCTCCTGGCTGTGATTCTCCTGCTGTGCGCGGTGGCGGCCGCGCGCGGCGCCGGACTTCCCGCCGATGTCGCGCAGCGGCTCGGCGAGGGCCTGCCGGCGGCCTTTGTGCCGCTGCCGGCCTCGGGTGCGAACAAGATCTTTCCGCTCGTCTCCGACACGCGCCGCACGCCCGACCGGAAGTACGCCGTCACGCTCGGCGAGACGCCGTTCGTCGTGACGGCCGTCAGCGACGACGGCAAGACGGTCGAGCTCGCGGTCCCCGCCGGACTCCAGACGACCGAGACGACCAATCGCTGGTTCAAGGCCGAAGACGTGTTCGGCAAGGTCAAGTGGCGCGTCGACGCGTACGAGCCGAACGTCGCCTGCCTCGCCTATTTCAGCGGCGGGAAGGGGCCGCTCGAGCTCGTCGCGCGCATCCCGTCGGGAATGGCCGGTACGCTTCTCGGCACGGTCACGGCCGGCAAGACGGCGCTGAAGCTCGTGCACGTCGCCCAGCCCTATGCGCGCGACGGCGTCGACGCGCCGCATCTGCTGGCGCTCGTGCGCGAAAATCCGCCCGTCACGACGCAGGCCGAATACGATGCGCGCGTGAAGCAGCTGATGGCCGAGCACGCGTTCCGCGAAGGGCGGCCGTGGGGGAAGGGCTTCCCGTCCCTCCTCGGCAACACGGGGACGTTCGAGTGCGCGGCCATGGCCGCCGACTTCGTGACATACATGGTCGACGGCGGGCTCAAGACGGGCGAGCGCTTCGAGAAGGCCGACGAGATCCGCGCGGGCGACGTCATCAGCGTGCCCGGGCACTTCTTCGCGGTCGTCTCGCGCAAGGGCGCTCAGCTGACGACGATCGAGGGCAACATGAACGAATCGGTCAGCCGCTCGCCGACGCGCTATTCGGTCAAGGACGGCAAGCTGATGCGCGGCGGCGCCGACGCCCAGTTCGAATACGGCTACCACAACTGGGCCCCGCCGGCGAAGAAGAAGTGAGCGCGTGCGGTTCGCGCAGTTTTGTGTCACGCGCGGGCGCAGTTTTGATATACTGTGCGGCAACAGACAAAGGAGCAACGACATGGGAGTGAAGAATATCACGGAAGCGGAGTATAACGACGCCATCAAGACGGGCAAGGTCATCGTCGACTTCTGGGCGACCTGGTGCGGTCCGTGCAAGATGCAGGGCGCGCTGATCGAGGAGAAGCTTTTGCCGGCGCATCCCGAGATCGAGGTCCTCAAGGTCAACGTGGACGAGGAGCCCGCGCTGGCGGCGAAGTTCGGCATCATGTCGATCCCGACGCTTCTCCTCTACAAGGACGGCAAGTTCGTGGAGCAGCTCGTGGGGTTGACGAAGCCCGACGAGCTCGTGGCGAAGCTCGCGTAAGTTGGACGAAGCGCTTTCCAGCCTTCTCGCGCGGGCCGAGGCGGCGCCGCGCAGTCTGACCACGGCGGAGCTCGCGCGCCTGCTGGCACTCGAATCGCCGGACGACCTCACGCAGCTGTATGCGGCGGCGTACCGCGTCAAGCTCGCCTGCTGCGGCCGGGGCGTGGCGGTGCGCGGGCTCGTCGAATGCGGGAACGTCTGCGCCAAGGACTGCTACTACTGCGGCATCCGCAGGTCGAACGCGCGGCTGACACGCTATCAGCTCGCGGCGGACGAGATCGCGGCGGCGGCGGAAGAGGCGGCCGCGCTCGGCTATGCATCGCTCGTCATCCAGTCGGGCGAGATCGAAAGCGACGCGCACACCGCGTTCATCGAAGACGTCCTCCGGCGGCTCGCGCCGCTGAACCTGGGCGTGACGCTCTCCCTGGGCGAGCAGACGGAAGACGTCTACCGCCGCTGGCGCGCGGCGGGCGCGACGCGGTATCTCCTGCGGATCGAGACGTCGAACCCGAAACTCTACGCCGCGCTCCATCCCGCCGACCATTCGTGGGCGCGGCGCGTCGACTGTCTGCGCGCGCTCCGGCGCTGCGACTACCAGGTGGGGACGGGCGTCATGTGCGCGCTGCCGGGCCAGACGCTCGAAGATCTCGCGGACGACATCCGCTTCTACGGCGAGATGGACATCGACATGATCGGCATGGGGCCGTACATCCCGCATCCCGACACGCCCCTCGGCGCGCGCGGCGAAACCGCCGCGCCGACTGCGGAGGAGAAGGCGGCCGACTACGCGCGGCGGCTCGCGCTCGGCCTCAAGATGATCGCGGTGACGCGCCTCTACCTGCACGACGTGAACATCGCGGCGGCGACGGCGCTCCAGGCGCTCGCGCACGACGGGCGCGAGCAGGGCGTGCGCGCGGGCGCGAATGTCCTCATGCCGAACGTGACAGAGCGCAAGTATCGGCGCGGCTACCAGCTCTATGCGGACAAGCCGTGCCTGGATGAAAACGCGTCGCTCTGCCGCCACTGCCTCGACCGGCGGCTCGCGGCGATCGGCGAGGAGCTCCTGCACGGCGTCAGGGGCGACAGCCGGCACTATGCGGCGCGGAAGAAGGAAGGTGCGCGATGAACGCGGAAGACCACAACCGCCAGAAGAAGGCGGCGGTCATCAACGACTTTACGAGCTTCGGGCGGTGTTCGCTCGCGGTGACGCTGCCGATCCTCTCGGCGATGAAGGTGCAGTGCTGTGCCGTGCCGACGGCGATCTTCACCAACCACACGGGCTACGACTCGTACGCGTGGACGGACTACACCGCGCACATGGACGGCTACATCGCCGAGTGGAAGAAGCTCGGCCTCGCGTTCGACGCGATCCAGACGGGCTTCCTCGGCTCGGCGGCGCAGGTCGAGTTCGTCTACCGCTTCCTGGAGGCATTCCGCACGCCGGAGACGATCGTCTGCGTCGATCCCGTGATGGGCGACTACGGGCGGCTCTACGCGACGTACGACGCGGAGCTGGCGAACGCGATGCGCGGCTTCCTCGGCGTGGCGGACGTGCTGACGCCGAACCTGACGGAGGCGTGCGTGCTCGCGGGCGTCGACTACCGCGAGGACCTGACGGACGCGGAGCTGGCGGCGATCGGCGCGAAGCTCTGCGCGCGGCGCGCGACGAAGGTGGTGATTTCGGGGATTCCGCGCGGCGAGACGCTGGCGAATTTCGTCTACGAGCGCGGACGCGCGCCGTTCGTCTGCACGGAGCGGCGCATCGGCGGCGACCGCAGCGGCACGGGCGACGTCTTCGCGTCGGTGATCCTGGCCGATGCGGTCAACGGCGTGCCGTTCGCGGCGAGCGTGCGCAAGGCGAGCCGGTTCGTGGCCCGTGCGGTGGCGCGGACGGTCGAGATGGGTATCCCGCGCCGCGACGGCCTGGCCATCGAGGAAGTGCTGGGCGAGCTGATCCCGGGGCCTGTCCCCGCGGTTTTTTGATTCGCTTAATTGTACAACTTTCCATTTCCAAAATGCGCCCTTGCCGTCTGCGAGGGCTTTTTGCCATAATTCGCTTGTTCGGTTGAGGGCCGGGCAAACCGCCGCGAGGCCGGGCTTGATCTTTTCCATACTCCCGGGTGCGCAATGGCCCGGGACTGGCGGCACGCGAAAGCGGAGCCCGCCAAGGGCGTACGGCAACATCCGCCGATGTGTGCAGCAGTACGCACAAATCAATAAATCACTCGTCCGCGCTGTCCGTGCTTTTGGTATAATATCAGTCAGAGAGCGAGAGCGAATGACGAATGAGAGGTAAATCGACAGATAGCGTCCTCACGCGCGACATTCTGGAATGGCACGTTCCGGAAGAGGTACTTGCTGTCTTGCTGAAGGACCGCTCGACGGGCCGCAATCTCATCTGGCGGAAACGGAGATCATCTGCACTATGAAATCTAAAGGAAAATACATTCCGCCTTACAAGGTGAGCGGCAAGGCGATGAATCTGATCGCCGAAATCGCCGCCGCCGGGCGCACTAGCAGGAATACTACCAGGCAATCCGCGCCTCGACCGCCGCCGGCGAGTGCGGACCGTTTATCGATTTCATGCTCGACAAGATTCTGCAGACGCTCATGTCCAAGGGCAAGGCGTATGGGGCTGCTAACGAGACAGGTAGCCAGAAAAGTGACCAGAAAATTCTCTATCCGTCGCATCGGCCCGGACAAAGGCGGCCATTGGGAGGTTGTATGAGGTTTGGTTTTGGGGAAAATATAAAAAGTTGTTCGCATGTTATGACGAGTAAAATGGTATAATTACCAACACCATAATTGGAGCATCGTATGGATAATCACGAAAAACAGACTGTAGAGAAAATCCCTGTCAGGGATTTGGTTCTTTGGACGGAGAATCCACGTGACCCCATCTCGTCAAGGAGTAAAAACGAGACCGTCATCCGGCATGCGCTTGTTGATGCGGGTAAGAAGTGGGAGATCAAGAAGCTCGCGAAGAAGATGGGGGCACGTTATGATTTCAGCGAATTGCCCACGGTTGTCTACAAGAATGGTGCGCCAATCGTTTATGATGGGAATAGGCGTGTAATCCTTGCGATGCTTAAGTTGGGGTTGTATCCTGAGTTTTGTGACTTGAAATTCAAGATGCCAGATTGCCCTGAGGTTTTGCCTTGTTGTGTGGCATCTGAGGATGTTGCTATTGAGAGTGTTTGGCGTAAACATGCGGATACAGGCTCGTGGGATCAGATAGCGCGTGATGTGTTCCTGTATAAATTCATGAAGCAACCCAAGAGTGTGTTGCTGCAGTTGAATGAAATGTTGGATGGAAGGGTTGAGGCGACGAGTTATCTGAATCAGCGATTTGTGCGCGAAGAGGTGCTGACGAATCCGAGGATGAAAAGCATCGGCATAAAGATTGAAAAGGGCCGAGTCTTGTCTCGGCATAATGCCAAGGATACGCAGAGGCTGTTAGAGCACATATTTTCTCTGGTAAAAGACAAGAAGATTAGTACGCGAAATGGGCGCAAAGAGCCGCTTTGCGTTTTGATTGATCCAAAGTTGAAGGCTATTGTTGATGCTGACGCAGGTAAAGAATATCATGACGTTGATTTGAAGTCAGATGATTTTCAATGTTTAAATGTTTCTTCCGCGGATGCACAACAGGCTGCACGATTGCCTAGGAGGGTTGGTTCTTCGCCAATGGCGCTCTTCGGCGGGAAATTAGATTTGGATGTTGGTGAGCCGGCAAATTTGTATCGCGATATTCTGGACTTGTATAATTACTATGAAAAGCATAGGGACAAATTGTCGGATCGATTCCCCGCGCTTATTCGTATGGCATTGCGTTTGGAGTGCGAGTTGATTGCGAAGTGTTCGTCCTCTCGCGACATGAGTGCATTGGTGATGAACGGCTTTGATGATGCCAAGGCATCGCTTTCGCAGGACCAAAAAACTTTCTTGGCGCAAAATGCCGTTACTAAAAGCAATATCGTTGGGCTCTTGCAGACGGGCGCACATAATTACACGGGGAGTTATAATCTTGCGCAAACGATTGCGATGTCTTTGATCGTTGGCGGACTTTTAAGACTCCACTGCAAGAGGGGAAGGGGGGCGAGCAATGGGTAATCCGTCCCCGCTACGATATCCCGGTGGAAAATACAAAATCAGCAAACTCATTGAGTTGTTGGTGAACAAGTCCGGTGATAATTGTTCTGTGTATGTTGAGCCGTTTGCGGGAGGTGCTGGAATAGCAATAGATTTGCTTTTGCGTGATGTTGTCTCTGAAATCGTGATCAACGATTCGGATCCTGCAATTTATTCGTTCTGGAAGGCTGTTGTACAAGAGAATGATGCATTTATTGATATGCTTCATAGTACCCCCGTCACACTTGATGAATGGAAGAAGCAACGAGAGATTTACTTGGCGGGAAAGAAATACGCATTGGAATATGGCTTTGCGACTTTCTTTTTGAATCGTACAAATCATTCGGGGATATTGGCTTCGGGACCGATTGGAGGAATGGAGCAGGGCGCGTGGAAACTTGATGTGCGTTATCCGAAGGATGACTTATCAAAAAAGATAGAAGCGATCGGACGAAAGAGAAAGCACATCCATGTGTTCAATAGAGACGTGGAGAGCTTTATTTCCAGGCAGCTTAAACAATTTGAGGCAAACGCTTTTGTCTATTTTGATCCTCCGTATTACCGCAAGGGAAAAGATCTTTATCAGGATTTTTTCGACGAAAAGAAACATCAGGCTTTGTGTGCCAAGATTAAGTCTGATGTTAAATGCCCTTGGATTGTTTCTTATGATGACGTGCCGCAGATATGCAAGATTTACAAGGGGCTTCCCAGTAGAAAGTTTACGCTCAACTATAGTTTGGCAAACAATGGGAACGGGAAAGAAGTGATGTTTTTCGGGCGAAAGGAGTTGATTCCTACAATGTCCGAAGTTCGTCGTGTTGGGATGGATAGACTTTTCATCTGATGAGGAAGCGAGGTTGAAATGATTTCGAAGTTGTCAATTGTGCAATATCGCAAGCTGAAGGGCCTGGATTTGGACTTTTGTCCGGGCGTGAATATCATATCAGGCACAAACGGAACTTGTAAAAGTTCTGTTTTGCATATGATCAGTAATGCGTACAAGCGAGCTAAGCAGTCGGCGAATCCCCGAATGCTTGACGGCGCGTGTGTCAGCACGATTGCCCGTATCAATGCTGGGATGAATTGCAAAATTGAATCGTTGGTTCGGGGCGATAAAAAATATCGTGACCCAGCGCGTGGTATTGTGGGCACGTTGTTTACAATCAACTACGAGAATGGGTTGGCTTTGAATTTTAGACGACATCGGTCAAATCAGAATTTTCGCTTTGCGGTAAAACCAAATTATGCGCCAGGGACCCATGAGAAGTTGCCCGAGATGCCAGTGATCTATCTGGGCTTGCCTCGATTGCTTCCGCGAGGAGAGTTGGCGGATGATATTGCAACCAGGCGCGTTGGCAAACATCTGCCTGTGGAGTATGGTAATGAGTTGTCAGCGCTTTATAAGCGACTGACCCGAATAGAGATGGGCGAAAAGCACGCGGTAAGCAATGTTGCATCGTTGAAGTGTTGTGAAGAATTTGAGACGACGGTGCAGGGGGTTGATTCAAACACGATTTCATCTGGAGAAGACAATGTGTTGTGTATTTTGCGTGCGCTTGTGTCGCTGCGATATTACTATGAAAAGCTGGCGACAAAAACAGGTTTGACCGAAAGCGTTTTGTTGATTGATGAGCTTGATGCTACGCTTCATCCGTCTTTGCAGATTGAATTGTGTGCATTGCTACGAAAGTATGCAGCAGACTATAAGATTCAGGTTATTTGCACAACGCACAGCCTTGCGTTGTTAGAAAATGTTCTGACGAAGGGTGATAAGGTTCTCTACTTCATCGATGACTTTAACCATATAAGCGTGATGCCCGATCCTGATATCTTCAAGATCAGGATGCATTTAAAAAATTGCACTCGCAGGGATTTGTACGAGGGACGGAAGATCCCGGTATTTGCTGAGGATGATGAGGCACGGAGCGTTCTGGAAGCTTTGTTTGATCATGTTTTTAGCCGAGAATCTGGGATGGAGCATTTACGAACACATTTTCATTTTGTTAAATCGTTTATTGGGGCCGATAATCTAATAACCATTTTTAAAGACGAGTGTTTGTCGGTAAAGTCCACATCGTTTGCGGTTCTGGATGGCGATAAAAATCAGGATTTAACAAACAATCTTCTTGTGTTGCCTGGTGCTAAACCGCCGGAACAATTTCTGTTTGACTATGGCAAGCGATTGTGTCGTGGTAGCGAAGATGCTTTTTGGCATTCCCCCGCAGTCGCCGATAATGGTTATAGCCGAATATATTTTACTGGGATTGAGCGTGATTGGGAGGACATGGAGCGCAAGATAAATGATTTGCATGCACAGAGAAGGAGCACGGAAGGCATCCGTCGGAAAGAAACGAAAGCAATCTGGGGCAAGTACAGGTCATTTTTTGTCGAGCTGATGAAATTCTGGGTTGCGGACGCATCAAATCAACGGGAGATAGAAGATTTTGCCAAAGGGTTGAAAATAATGTTTAAGAAAACGGCTGCTGCCAATGGCATAAATCCAAGAGATTGGAGTTGACCAAATTTAAGAAGGTTATGCAATGACAACTGAACAGCAGACATCGTTGGATGAGTTGGAGAAGAGCCTGTGGGAGACGGCGGACTCGCTGAGGAATGAGTCGTCGCTCACATCGCAGATGTATTACATGCCGGTACTGGGCATCATATTTCTGCGGCATGCGACGTATCGGTTCCGATTGATCGAGAAGAAGCTGAAGGAGTCGAAGAACTGGCCGTGTAGGAATGGAGTGCCGCGGCCGGTGCGGGCGGACGACTTCATCAAGGAGTCCGCCATGTTCGTGCCGGAGAATGCGCGGTATGACTACCTGACGGGGCTTCCTGAGAATGCCGATATATGCAAGGCGGTCAATGATGCGATGAAGGCGATTGAGAATGCGATGCCGGTGTTGAGGGGTGTCCTTCCCAAGACCTACAATCAGTTGACGCCGGATTTGCTGCGGGGGCTCTTGCGGAACTTCGCGGACGAGAAGATTTCCAAGTTGGGCGATGACGCGTTCGGGCGCATCTACGAATACTTCCTCGGATGCTTTGCGCCGCAGGTGGCGAGCGATGATGGCGTGTTCTTCACGCCGAAGCCGATCGTGCGGTTGATCGTGAGCTTCCTGGAGCCGAAGAAGGGCATTGTGCTTGACCCGGCTTGCGGATCGGGCGGCATGTTCATCTCGTCCGGCGACTTTGTTTCGGAGTCTGGCGGGAACGCGAACCAGCTGCTGACGTTCTTCGGACAGGAGAAGACGGATACGAACGGCAAGATCTGCCTGATGAACATGGCCGTGCACGGGTTCGATCCGTCGAAGATCGCCTACGGAGAGGGCGCGAACACGTTCTTCAATGACGCCCATCACCTGCGCGGCAAATGCAACTACGTGATGGCGAATCCGCCGTTCAACTGCCACGGACTGAAGGGCAAGTCCGTCCTGAACGATCCGCGGCTTGTCTTTGGCGCACCGGGCGTGAACAAGGATGACATCGTTTCCAACGGCAATTACCTTTGGATCCAGTATTTCTATTCCTACCTGAACGCGACCGGTAAGGCGGGATTCGTGATGGCGGCGTCTGCGCCAGATGCGGACGGCAACGAGCAGCTGATCCGCTCGAAGCTTGTCAAGACTGGGCATGTCGATTCGATGCTGAGCGTCGGCAATAACTTCTTCTTCACGAAGTCGCTTCCGTGTACGCTTTGGTTCTTTGACAAGCAGAAACCGGCGGCGCTGAAAGATAAGGTGCTCTTCCTCGACATGCGGAATTACTTCCATGTGATCGACACAACGCACAACGAGTGGACGCCGTGGCAGATTCGGAACATCTCGGCAATCCGCTGGCTCTGGCGCGGCGAGAAGGAGAAGTACGCAAAGCTGCTGAAGGATTACAAGGCGGCGCTTTCCGCGCTTGATTTGCAGGTCAAGGCGGCGGGTGATCCGGCGAAGTTCCGCGCCGAGGCCGAGAAGGTCGAGGCGGCGAAGGAGAAGGGCTGGCGGAACGAGAAGAAAGACCTTCTTCGCAAGGCCGAGAAGTCAGAAGCCATACGCAAGGAGCGTGACGAACTTGCCGCAGAGCGTGATTGGCTCGTGTCCAAGTTCGGCGAAAAGGGAACATATAAAGACATCCCCGGGCTTTGCAAATCTGCCGCGGTCGCCGACATCGAGGCGAAGAAGTGGTCGCTCAACCCCGGCAGTTACGTGGGCGTTCCGCCGCCGCCGAAGGACACGGTTGATTTCAAGTCGCGTATGAAGGAGATTCACGCCGAACTTTTGAAACTGCAAGACGAATCTGCCGCGCTCATGAAGTCCATCGACAAGAACCTGAAAGGGCTGGGTCTGTGAAGTTCTCGTACAAGCGATTGGATGAACTAGGAAGTGTGAGCCGGGGACGGTCGAAGCATCGTCCTCGAAATGCACCTGAATTATATGGTGGGCCATATCCGTTTGTGCAAACGGCGGATGTTAAAAAGGCCGGATTGTATTTGACGGAATACTCACAGACTTATAGTGAAAAGGGATTGGCTCAAAGTAAATTATGGCCAAAGGGAACATTGTGCATAACGATTGCGGCTAACATTGCTGATACGGCAATCCTTGGTGTTGACGCGTGTTTCCCAGATAGTGTAATCGGTTTTATTTCCGATGACAGCAAGAGCAATGTTAAGTATGTAAAGTATCTGTTTGATTATACATTGCAAACGGAGTTTAAAAAGTTTTCGCAAGGAGCAGCACAAGATAATCTTAGTCAGGAGAAGTTATTGTCAATCAAGCTCCCTGTTCCTGATGTTGAATTCCAGAATCGGATTGTCGCGATACTCTCCGACTATGATTCTGCGATTGACAATGCGCGGCGGCAGATTGCGTTGTTGGAAGAGGCGGCGATGAGACTGTATCGTGAGTGGTTTGTCGTCCATGCCGATCCGAAATGGGAGAAGAAGACTTTTGGAGCTTTTGCCAAAGTTGCGCGTGGCCGAGTGATAACAAAGGCAACTGCACATAGGGGTGAAGTTCCTGTTGTTGCGGCAGGTTTGAGCCCTGCGTATTTTACCGAAAAAGCAAATGTGAAAGCACCGTCGGTGACCATTAGTGCTTCAGGGGCAAATGCTGGATATGTTTGGTATCATGCAAATGATATATGGGCATCGGATTGTTCGTATCTTTCAAAGAACGAAACGCCGTATGTGTATTTCTCGTATGCCTTCTTAAAAACTCATTCTGCGATTCTTAAAGGTTTACAAAAAGGGTCTGCGCAACCACATGTACATGGCAGTGATATTGAAGGCATCAGTTTTTTCGTGCCAGGAGATGACTTGGTGCGGCAATACGAAATGATAGTGAACCCAGTCTTTCAGAAAATAGGAGTGAACGAAAAGTTGATCGCGTCTTTGACCGAAGCCAGGGATCGGCTGTTGCCGAAGCTGATGAGCGGGGAGGTGTCGGTATGAAG
>Ga0256405_10009632_pt1 | contig 13134 bp, 15 predicted proteins | sample RumenRJG_02DNA_FD_189096 | JGI IMG/M metagenome (GOLD analysis project Ga0256405, IMG submission 189096) | Bovine rumen microbial communities from Lethbridge, Alberta, Canada - RJG_02 | ecosystem: Host-associated > Mammals > Digestive system > Stomach > Rumen | place: Canada: Alberta...
GGTCAGCTGTTCATATTAGTGGCATTGTTGCCATATGAATATTTCTTGTCCCATGTTCCAAGTATTAAACAATCCGGTCCAGATGTACCATAAGCGATATTATAAGTGGCAATAAAATTTTGCTGTGATGAAGGGTTGAGCTGATCGAGTGCAATTCCTCTGGCTGCGCTTCTATTGACAGCTATACACTTATCCATGATAAGAGTCTGATTGACCGCATTGGCGCTGTTTTGAGTATGACAGTAGAATGCGCCAAGATTGCTTCCACCGTGCTCTGTTGTTTTCTCATGTTCAAAGAAACAGTTTCTGAATTCAAGTGTCATATCAGATACCATACCGATACCAACGCCAGGACCGACCTGTGAATAAAATCGGCAATTTTCAAAAATAGTATCAGATCGTCCGAAGTCCATGTGTACAGCATATGCGAAGGAAGACTGAGAGCTTACATAATCATCTGCGGTATTCATGAAAGTCAGATTTTTGACTAGACCATTTATCCTTATATCAGCGGCAGGTGTTTCATATGCGCCTGTTGTTGATTTTACTATACAGTGATCTCTGTCCATACCGATGATATCAACATATCTCAATATATTCTGATTTCCTTTTTTGAAGGTAAACCGTGGATAAGTGCCATTCATTACAACGATCACTACTCTGTTTGTTTCAGAGTCATTGATATTATCTAGAGCATCCTGTATGTTTGTATAGTCTCCTCTGCCTTTGGCATCTACAACTATAAATGATTTGTTAAGGCTTGATGTTTTCAACTTCATATTATAGTTACCATACATATATGAAGAAGGAAGCGTATCATCAGCAAGCATTACATCGCTGTAGTTCAGAGTAGGTCTGTATGCGGTGATATATAAAGTCGCTGTGTCTTCAAACGTAATTGAACCGCTGGCGGCAGGGAAGATTTTAGATGTTACTCCACCTACAGTACCGTATGAGAAGTTAGTATCTATCATATTATAGTAATATGTACCGGCTTCCAGAGTGAGTGGAGGATAAACAGCATAACCGACTGCTGTAGTGTCAGCTGTTGTACCTGCACCGGTGTAGTATTTACCTGTTGTTACGCTATCCTTATTAAGGTACTGTGTTCCGAACGTATATGATTCCTCAAGACCGCCGATCTGAGACCTTACAGCATCACCTGCTGAAGGATACACAATACCATTCGCCGCAATACGAATATCTCTTAGTTCAGCGTCAGCTGTTGTACTTCCATCCGGCAAAGCAATAATGCTATCAATACGTGCTGTCTGGGTGATTATATCCTGCCTGTTGATTTCAATCTGCGCACTTTGTGCACTGATAGATTCAGCGGACATTTCAACCTGTTCTTTTAGGTTTTCAATATTACCGAGGATATCCTGGGCTGTGTTTTTATATTCAAGAGTCTGATCATGATACTGTTCTGTTTCATTCTTTAAAGCGTCTGTCTGTTCCTTAAGATCAGATGTATCATTCTTTAAAGTTTCTGTTTCATTTTTCAGACTTGTAGCCTCTTCGATTACATCTGTAAAGGCTTCTTCCTGCTCCTTTTGAGTCTTGAGTATATAATCGAGGTTAAGCTCATGAAGATTAGTATAAGGGAATTGTTCAAAAATAGGCATTACTCTTCCTCCTCTAGTACAAGCTTGGAAAGATCAAAGCTCTTACTGATCACGCTGTTAGATGTGGTCTGAATTACTTTAATTGGCAAGCTCAGATCAGTAATAGCGTATAGACAGTTCATGTCAGCGTCAAGCTCAGCAAGTCCTTTAATACCTGTCTTGATCGTTGCTCCCTGTGGCGCATCTGAGAACTTCAGAGCCAGGAAGTAGTGAGTATTCCAGTATTCAACACTAGAGCCAGAAGCTACATATTTAAGAGTTCCTGTGATCTGATCTCCTGTGATAGTGATATCATCCTGGATATTGCCTACTGTCAGATCAAAAAGTACACTATCGGCACTTTCTGATGCTACCGTTACAAAGCTGGCGTCCATATCAAAAGTATCGGCGTATACTTCTCCGTTTACTTCATCCTCCCAGATAACGCTGATCTGTTTTTTATCGGCGTCTGTTGAAAGCTGAATAACATTACCGTCATTGAAACGGATACAGGCTTTGTTTTTCTTCTTATAAGTAAAGTCTGGGTAGTCTACACCGCTGGTCTGGGTTACTTTTACAGGTTTCTTTTTAGCCATATTTATACCTCCTTTATTAGTATACCATTAAACAGAAACGCTTTTTAAAGTCGTTTGTGATCATCTGATAGAGATTATATTTTACTCTAAGCTCTATCTCTTTTTTAGCCACGTCCTGGGCGTCAGTGATCGCTGAGTCTCCTTCTACGTGGAAATGCTCTTCAGTTGTAACAGTTCCGGTGTCTGAGCCTGTGCCAGAGCTTGTGTCATGAGTAACCGGTTCTGTATCGTTCCAGGCGTTTACTTTATTTATACTTGAACCTGTAGTCTGTAGGTCTCTGGTCTGTGTTATGACTCTTGACTCATCCCTTTTAATATTGATAAATGGGTCGTACTCTTCAAAGAGGACGTCAGCCTCCATATCCCATGATCTGATCATAGCCTGGCTCCATGTTCTTATAGCTATCTTCATGACTCGAGCATCCGGATATACAAGCTCCAGCTCTCCACACTCCAGACAGATATTAGTTATAAGCTCCTGCTTATCTACCACTTCCGGAAGCATCATATTATCAAATATGCTCGGGTCTCTTGTGTATATACCATAGATAGATACATTACTCATCAGCTATTACCTCCTCACTAGACGCATTTTTAAAGCGATAGGAAACAGATATATCAAGGTTAAACATTTCATTGACTTTCTTTAGATCGTCTCTCATGGTCTCCAGCCAGAGCTCTACTAAAGCCTCAGTCTCACTGTCTCGTTTATTTACTTCATCAGTGATAAGTCTTTCTTTTTTCTGGGTGTTGGCGTTAGGAATACCGATAGCACTATTAAACATATTGTTTATAGTTCCGATATCATTAAGGACCTTATCAGTTATATAGTTCTGTCCTACGTTCTGGGTGAACATCTGCCAGTTTACCGAGCCGTCATCATTGAGAAGCTTACGGTCCAATACTACAGCCGGATATCCGGAAGCGATCTGATCATACATCTTTTTAAAGCTCTCAGCTCCGGTCTTATTCTCAGCAAAGAATAACCATGAAAGCTTAGAGTTTAGAAGGTTTACTCCGGCTGTTTCCATGGCCAGAGTCATAAGATCAGCAAAGGTCGTAACAATATCAAGCACGCCGTTATAATCGGGCTGTAGCTTGATTATCTCACCGTCTACACCGAGCTTAAGATCGATGCTGTTTCTAAAGATCGGATTAGTAACGATCGCACGCTGAGGCTGTTTATACAGACTGATACGATCTCCCAGCGTACACTCTTGGCACACTACACCATACTTATCAGTATTAAATACTGATATATAGCCATACCCAAATAGCACATATTTAAAGTAATTCTGAGCCCAGCCTTCCGGTAGTCCGCTGAACTTAAAGACGCTTATAGCCTTCTGTAGAAAATACTTTACGTTATACTCAAACAGGGCCGTATTGTGTGAGTGTACGATATTAGGCTGTATCGAAGAATTGTATATATTCTGATACTGATATGAAAATGGTACTTTTGCCATAATATCCTCCTTATATTAATTTTATCATGAATTCATCATCTTTATCTGTCTTGAATATAACAGCGATCAGATCGTTACTTATTTCTACTGTTATAGTCATAACTGTATCTGAGCTTATACTTCCATTACTGAAAGTCTTGTCAAAATACATATGTTTTGTGACGGTATAAGGCTCCAGTTTTTCACGTTCATATCTTAGTGTCTGCTGTTTACTTGCATTCTGGTATGTATTTCCGTCAGAGCCTGTATATGACTCATAGCTCCAACCGGTATTATATACTCTGCTTAGGCCAGGATAAGAATTACCACCAGAAGCGGACTCACCGTCCGGAATACCACTCATGACTATATTGAAATACATATCTACAAAGTCCTCATCTGATCTCATTGTCCGATTATAATAAGCAGGTGTGATCGTAATTTCCGGAGTTATTGGCCCAGGCGTTGGACCTGGTCCGGGAGTGTCTGGATTTTCCAGAATATATGTAGGATTTACTCCCAGTCTTGTATCAGTTATGACAGACTCTTTTACATATTCATAGCACCGCCACTGATAGCCATTATTAAGCATCCAGTCCCATACATCCGCTGGAGTACTACCTCCTATTACAGAGGGGTCTCTGACGTCATAATTACCAGAACCTGGAGGCCATTCAGCTCTTCCATGAATACCGGTATAAAGTGATGAGCTACACCAGGCTTCACCGTTAACAATTCGCTCAACTACAGCTACATGGCCAGGCCATTCGATAATATCTCCAGGCTTTAGCTGTGATCTGTAGGAGCTATAGGAATGAGCGGTCCAGCCGTTGGCTGTTACGGTGTGCCAGTTCCCCGCATCTCTGATACGGCTTACCGGTGCTGGGTTGCCGTTTTCTAAAGGTCGGCCATAAGCCAGGGTAGTACAGTTTGGAAGACAGTTTCCAAAATTGGCATTAGGATTGATATTTATGTCCCAATAATAAGCCCTGGCTGAACCGGTTGGCTCTATACCGAGTATTTCGTCTCTTGGTGTCCAGCTCATTCTATATAGACCCCATTATTAAGGAAGGATGCTACGGCTTGCTTTTCTGTCTCCATTGGGAAGGCTTCAGAGCTTACGCCTGTATAGTCGACAGAAGCATTACCGCACTGGATAAAGCCAGAGATATTAGACAGACTGTGAGTCTCCATACATGGACGGCCGAACTTTGCATCATTATGTTCTGTCTGGGTCATAAAGTATCCATAAAGAACCGGTCTCAAAGAATAGATCAAGAAGCTTCCGGCCGTTCCGGAAACTGATACCTGGCCCATAACTGATAACAGGCTGTCTGTAACACCCTTTACAACATCCAGATTATCCGAGATATTGGAAGCAAGATCTCCAAGAGTTGTCCCACTCTGACTGGTCTTCCAGGCATACGGTGAGCTGTTTCTTGCGTCTCCGTTTCCAATCCAGCTCTTTTTTGTAGATGAGGCTAGATCAGAAGCGATCTCTTTTCCTTTGCTTGCTACATAGCCTACAGCTCCAAGCACAAGCCCGTTATCTACTGATACAGTCGTTTTGGATATAGATAAAGGTACTCCGATCGAGCTTCTTGATTTTGTTACCATAATTCCGGTATTAGATTCTACTGTCAGCATAGTAGCACCGGTCAAGAAGTCGATATCCCAGAATAAAGATATAGAGCTTGCACCATATAAAAGCGTACTGTCTAAAGGCATCAGTCCAAACGGCTCAAAATACAGCGAGTAATTGCTGTAAGGTGCTAACGCCGTATAGGGATATGTAGCCTTTTGAGGATGAGACGGAATAGAAATATTTGTCTTTCTGAAGCTGTTTACACCTTGATTATTTTTAATAACATAAGCAACAGCTGTAGCTCCCAGGTTAAAATCAACTCCTCCGACATTTATAGAGGTTACACTACCGCCTACAAAAAGCGGACGGGTAGGAAACCAGCGACAATATGTTATATATTGTATCGGGTCAAAAAGAGCTTTAGCAATACCGTTTGAAAGTGAGCCCATATCTGAAGGTACATAACTTTGTATCTGGCTTATAAAATCAGCCCACGTCCTCATATTAAGCCAGTAATAAGATACACCGGTATTAGAACCGGATAAAATACCTATTACTACTACGCCGCTGTCGATATCTACATCAAAATATGTAGAGTCGTACCAGTTTCCATCGTAATAACATTGAGGCTGACCGCTTACGGCTGTCTGGTTCATCCTTCCGCTTGTTGGTGTTTCTGTAGGATAGAAGCTGTCTATCAGATCATCGTTATAGACTTGTGCCGATCTGATAAGATACTGTGAGCTGGCCTTTATGCTGTCTTTGTAGCTGGCCAGTACATCGACCGTACAATTAACGAGCCATAAGCCCATATTAAAGGTACAGTTGGTAATAAAGTAGTAGCGTCTCCAGTCCGGTATATAACAGTAGTTATAATCAAATATCTCTACAGAGCCGGTCTTTTTGATCTCCAGGACAGGGTCTATTACAGAGCTCGGTGTCTTGACAAGACATGAAAGCTCCAGCTTTGGAGTATCATTGGCAGGTTTTTTAGTCGAGTTACTCCTCTTAGATAATTTATAAAGTATTACATTCATAATTACTCCTTATATAAATATAGGGAGCCGGTTAGAGCTCCCCTACATCATGGAAAAGATTACTATGCAATTAGTCTAACAGTAAGACGATACCTTTTTCTGTGAAGTCATTAGTAAATCTTACATTCATGTTATTGAAGATGTTATAGAACTTACCTCTGGCGTTCATTGGTGTTGTATCCATACTGTCATTGAAGATGTTATAAGCGATAGCGTCTCTATCGAACATTACACCGATAACAGTTGTCTTATTGACAGCTGAGCCTTCTTTATAAGAGCCGTCTGTATCGATCTCCATTGGCGTTGTATAGATCGAAGCCGGAGCTTTGATCGATTGCCAGAACGAAACACCTTCAACACCGGCAATGTTCAGATAACCGGCGTTATAGACATCTGACTTGACTTCTGTTTCAAAACTCTTCAGATACTCAGACAGCATATAGATACGCTGATCTCTGACCGGTGTATGTCTGTAGATATCGTATCCGGTGATCTTGGCCTGGTAAAGCTCTGATCTTTCAGCCATTTTATCTGAGAGCTCACCTACTCTTGCATACAGCCATTTGATAAATGGTGAATAGTTGGCCGGCTGTCTTACAGTCTGAGCTGTGAGTGATAAGCCTGTGAGGCTGTTATATTCGCTCAGAAGATGTACGACAGCTGGGTCAGAAGGCGAAGCTTCCATATCGATCTTTCCGGCAATAAAATTATTGACAGCTGATCTGGTGAAGTTTTCAAGCCACTGCTCACGCTCATTAGAAAAGTGTTCCATAAGTCCAGACATGAACTCACCGAAGGCTTCCGGTGATCTGAAAGCACTATCGAGCTGTGTTGTAAAAATCGTGTAGAAACCGGTATAGACATCTGAGCCTACATAGTTGGTCTGTAAGACTTTAGGCTTTCTGACTTCGTACTGATCTACGCTCTGACCGTCTACGAGCTGATAGACTTTAGAGTCTACGGCTGGACGGTCCGCAAAATTAATCTTTCTTGTGATGCCTCCCCAGCGATCGTTAGAAGCTTCAAGGCCTCTGAACTTACGATCATAAGGTCTTACGGCGATAATGGTGCGGCCTACTACCTGGCTGATAGCGTTGATAACAGGGTCATAGCCGGCTTGAAGAGTTGACTGAGCAACAGAGATAAACTCAGACAGATCAGTAGGCGTCAGTGCTGACTTGCCGGTAGCCTGTTCGTGAAGTGAGGCTAACAGAGTGCTAGCCTGTTCAAAATTCATTGTGTTAACTCCCATTGTTTCCTCCTATTTCTTTTTAGTGGGTGGGTTTATGAGTGAGGCTAACACTTCCTCACCTTTTTCCAGGGCTGTTTTAGGCTCGTAACCGTCATTGATCATATTTGATTTTTTGATCATGTCGCTTAAGCCGTTAATAGCTCCGGTAAACTCCTTCATAACATCTTTCATAACATCCGGAGTCAAGCTGTCAGTTTCAGCCGGTTTAACTTTCTGTTTTTCCTCTGGCTTCTCTTCCGGTTTTTCCTCTGGCTTCTCTTCCGGTTTTTCCTCTGGCTTCTCTTCCGGTTTTTCCTCCGGCTTCTGATCTGAGCTCATAGCCTCGATCTCGGCTTTAGTATAACCGGCATTTACCAGCTTTAAGATTTCTTCTTTGCTCATTTTCCTGTTCTTCTCCTGTTCTTTTAATCTTTTTTATCTTTTAATTTATCTTCAATAAGTTGCTTCAGACTGGCCAGTATCTCATTGTTACGTGAGATAACGTCCTTGAGCTCCATTACTTCATTTTTATGTGTTTCCTGCTCCTGCTTCATGTTCCAGAATAACAGAAGACACATAGCAATAGGGAAGCCCACTGTCGATATGATTGATACTACATCCTCAGCCATACTTATACCTCCTATAGTAGAGAGCTCAAGGTGTCAGATCACCATGTGCACGCTTCCGGCGTTTCTGTATGCACGCTCTCTATAATTATATTATTACAGCTTGAAATATCTTTCAAATAAAATCTGTAACAGATAAGTTTCAAAAAATATATGTCTGGCCAGATAAGAAAGCTTAAGATAATAATAGTCTGTTGTAAAGCGTCTTATCTCTATCTCAGAGCTGTCATATACTTCCGGCTTTCCACTCACATGAGCTGTTACATAATACTGACGCTTGCTCTTATGCTTATAGATACAGAGCTCACCTACTACAACCATAGCCTTATATTCTTTCAGAGACTGGCTTTTTACCATAGCCATATATTCCTGGCTGAAGTCATTATCCAGAGCCATACCGGAGAAAACACCTTCACCGGCCAGCTTATACAGACTGGTAGAAGCTTTCTGTCTTGATATCGGGCTGTTATGCAAAAGGTAGATGCTTACGCCTCTAGCCTTGATGTTTTTATAATCGCTGTTATCCTTGATCATCTTTTCTACGACAGTAACGAGCTTCAGCTCTATAAATATAGGGTTTACCAGATCGTTGGTATTTGAAAGACAGATCACTTTAAGTGGCTTTTGTCCTTTAAGCTCCCTGTTTCTGGCTATAGTCTCTATAGCATTAAGAAAAGCGAGCCCTTCGTTGGATATACTCTTCTCATGCTTTTCACCGATAAATTCATCATAGATCATAACATCTACGTCTGAAGCATCAAAGCCTCTGATATTGCTTACAGTTGATAAAGCCAGAATATAAGCCAGAGCCGGACCGCTTGGTTTATCTTCATCCAGGCTGTATACTCCGGTTACATTCTTGGCTATCGGTTTAGTAACAGTCTCATAGCCTTCAGCCTCTAAAGGCTTAAAAGGATTAAGTGCCGGAGTCTTGATCAGATCGACCTGCGTCTGTGTACGTCTCATGTAAATAAACTTGATTGAGTGATCAAGCATATACTTGATAGAGCCGTAAGTCTTTCCTATAGCTCGAGCTCCCATTATGAAGATAAAAGGGTTTTGATCTTCCATTATTCGGTCAAAATCCAGATATCCGTTTTTATCGTAAATATCCATAATAACTCCTATAATATAAATGGAGCTGGGCCCTGTTCCCCAGCTCTTTTTAATTTCTATCTGTGTCTTTTGTAACTTTTCTTAGAGCTTTTTTCTTCCTCTTCGTTATTCTCATCATCTTCATCATTTGAAGCTGAACTGAAGAGGTCCAGGTCTTCGATAACTACATCAGTAGTATAGCGTGTGATCTTGGCTTTTTCATCTTCATAAGAACCGTTCTTAAGTCTACCGCATACGGTAATTATCTGGCCTTTTTTCGTAAACTTCTCGATCAATTCAGCCAGAACGCCGAAGGCTACACATCTGATAAACTGTGCCTGTGGCTCTCCTTTAGCGTCTTTACCGTCTCTTACAGCAATAGAGAAACGTGCTACCTTGCTCTGTTCTTTTCCTTTGCCGTAGGTGTTTATCTCGGCGTCTCTTGTCATTCTTCCACTTAAAATTACTTTATTCATACTTAATCTTTTCCTCCTTGTAAATAAAGTTATGTAAGATGAGTTACAGGTTACTCATTCTTTACCTTGTAAAGTCCGGGTATATCATGATCAGAGTATCTGATCTCGATACATCCTTCCAATATCTGTCTATACTCGGCCGTAAGACCCAGCGTATAGGTGCTGTTTTTAATACATACGTTATCTGTTATATGGACCTTATGTCCTTCTATTTCGATGAACTCATCAACATTATCATTAAAGATAGACTCAGTACCTCCTGCTTCATTGAAGATAAAACCCTCCTTGAAGTTTTCCAGTTTACCAAGCTCCTCACCGCCTTTAGCCTTATTGACTCCAGCTATCGTGATATGAAGTTTTTTATCGCTGTCCTCCAGTACATACTTTTTAGCTCCCATGGTACAGAAGCGGTTAGGCTTACTGTATCCTTCATCTTCAAACACTCCCATATAGTGAACTGTTCCCTTATTGTCTGAAGCATAAGCCTTGTATTTTTCGGCCAGCTTCTGGGTCTGTCTGTTAAGCTTCTCGATCGGGATATCTCCTATATATTTTATGGAGTCAGTATCACAATAGACGTATTGCTCACCGTACTTACCGCATAGCTTCATACCCTGGTGTAGTTCATATCTGGCGTGAGCTGTTACCCATACACCCCATTGATAACAGAGATAAGCTGACTTGTTATGCTTTTCAAGTAAAGACTTAAGGCTGATATCCTCGGTTACATATTCACCGTTTACAAACTTGACGTGATCTTTACCTGGGTCTTCTACGGTCATACCATAACAGCCGTTAAGCTTTTCCTTGTTCTTCATATAGAAGTCGTATTCATCTGTACCTTCAGCTACACCTTTAAGCTCTGTCTTGATCTTGTAGTAGTTTAATACTACGCTTCTGAACTGTATCGGGAGCATCTGGTATTTACTGGAATACAGCTTATGTACCTCCATACCGTCCCACTCGTAAATATCCAGGATAATACGGAAGTCTATATCCGTTATAGTTGTACTTAACCGCTTGGCTTCCAGGATACGGCCGTTAGAATTGATACCACCGATGATCTCCCGGCATTTATCCTTACTAAGATAAGGATAGCCTATAAAAATGCTTTTAAGCCGTATATTGTAGAATGTACAGCTGCAAAGCAAAGCCAGAGACTTAAGATCAGTAAGCTTTTTGAATACCTCCGGTGATGCTTCCTCCTTCTGAAACCTTGTCATAGGATACTTTTTACAGCACATCTGAAACGGATAACTGGATACGATATCACAGCTTGATACATTCTCTATTATTTCATCTGTAAAGTATCTGTTAGACATCGTATTACCGCCTCTGAATGCTTCCCTTAAAAGCTTGTAAATCGTTACTCCGGGCAACATTTCCCGCATCTGATCGTGATTATAATTTCTCATCGATCGCTTCATATCCCTTCTGACGTAACCGGTAGAAGTAAGCGGTACAGTCTGAAGAGTATCGTTATCTATTGCCAGCTGCTTAACCAGAGCCTGGACCAGTCCTTTAACATCATTGATCATATACTGGAGCTCATATTCAGATAAGGAGGTCCAATAGTAACGCTCCTTGGTATAGTCGAATGTGTCGCCACTTAGCTTTAGGTTTTCTACATTCATTTTCTTAAGGAAACGGTCCAGACTGAGGTTAGTCAGCATATATGAGCATCTGAACTCTATACAGTCATACATTGTACACTTAAGCACCTTCCGGCTTTCAGTAGCGAATACTTCGTCCGGCTCAAAGTCATACAGTCCTTTTAAGAACTGAAACTCATAACTTAAGTTATGAACATATACGATCATATAGCAGGTGTCCTGTAGATACTCTCTAAACCTGTCTATCATTTCAAAGAACTCATCCCAGGTACGACCTACAATGGTCGTATCCAGATCGAACTGTAAAGCCCATATATACATGACGCTCTGATCGATCTCTTTTATCCTGGTAGTTTCAATATCAAACGCTGTAACCACATCGAGATAAGACTTGGAGCCTTTTTTCCTTTTGTTTCTCTCGATTATCTTATAACTGGCCAGCCGGTCATAATCGAACTGTCTAACCGATATTGTTTTACTTGAAGTATCCACTTGAATACTTCCGGATTATATCCGGGCTGAAGTCCTCAGCCCTTCCTTCTGTAGACAGTTTCTCAAACTCCTGTAGCCAGTAATCCATATTAAGCTCTATCTCGCTTTTACTTAAGCCTTGCTTTCTGATCTTCTCGTAAGTCTCAGCCCATACCTTAGAGCTCTTGGCTGTTGCTACACCTCTGGCTCTCAGATCATCCATAAATCTAAAGAAGGCGTTTATATTACGGCCATTGATAAACTTAACGCCGTAATCGTTTCTTATAGTCTCTATGGCCAGACGCTCAGCTCTTTTAACGGTGCTCGGCTGTGTCTGTTCCAAAGCCTTACGGGCATAATCAGTAAGACGCTGTAAGCTTCTGGGGTCGTATCCTTCCTTCTTAAGCTGTGTCATAGTGGGAAACTCTGACAGTCCGTAACGCTCCAGAGCTATAGAGCTTGGGTTATGCTTTTCCAGATACCGGATATTACGCCTCACCTTCCTAGATACATCAGAATATCTTTTCCACAAATTAGTCATATTAAGCTTTCTTGCCATACATTGACCTCCTATATCCTAATGAATTGAGCCAGTGCTCGAATAGAAGCTCATGATACAGAGGTGGTTTTCCGATCATATTATTAGATACGTACTGATCGAAAGCCTGTTCTGTAGTGATCTCTCCTCTTTCCCATTCTTTAAAGGTTTTCTGATCGAGCTTTACCGATGCTGTCGTATTAGACAGATATTCAGCGTAACCCATATTTTACCTCTAATGCTGTTACCCTGGCGTTTATATTCCCCAGCTCTTTCTGGTAGTCCTGTCTTGATATTGCACCTTGTATAAGCATAGCCTCAAGACAAACGATCTGAGCTCTCATGCATCGGAGCTCTTGCTTTTCCTCTACTGTGATAGTTTTTCTCTCATGATCAGAACTCTTTTTCTTTTTAAACATCAGCACACCTCCATATCTTCAAAACAATTTTCAAATGATAACAGCTTATCCACATCAATAGCGATATCCAGATCAGACATGATGTTTTCAATATATACCAGTGCTGTACAAAAGAACCAGGCGACTACAGAATTAACTTCTCTCTGATCATGAAACCAGATAGAGTTAATAGCATTATCCTTATCAGTATCTATGACGATACTTCTGTTAGCATCAACCTCGAACTTATATGTCTTACCTAGTCCGATCTCCGCATAGTCTCTTACATAATTCAGTCTTAACATATCTTTTCCTCCCGGCCATTCGGCCTCTGTAACTCCATTATAATACTGGCCAACCTTGTCAATATCCCTCTGATGCATTTCACAAAATTTCACACAATTTTTACACATCTTATG
>Ga0256405_10009634_pt1 | contig 13133 bp, 12 predicted proteins | sample RumenRJG_02DNA_FD_189096 | JGI IMG/M metagenome (GOLD analysis project Ga0256405, IMG submission 189096) | Bovine rumen microbial communities from Lethbridge, Alberta, Canada - RJG_02 | ecosystem: Host-associated > Mammals > Digestive system > Stomach > Rumen | place: Canada: Alberta...
ATTATGCAATAATCCTCGTTCGGATTTTGAACGAGGATTGTATAGGAAATGATTGTAAATCTGTCAGTTAGCTGTCACGGGGGGTATACTCGTCCTGCAGGTGGCTGGTCAGCAAGTGGGCTGGTCAGTAAGTGGCTAAAAGCCAGGTAATTACGGAAAATCCTCGGCGCAAATGGAGCCGAGGATTATAAGAATTTTGTTGAGTATCAATGGGTTAGCGACCAGCATGGAAGGAGATACACTCGCTATGCTCGGTATGATAGGGAACTATGCCAGTAGGAAGGCAGCGCTGTTCTGTAGTATGGTCAGGTAGCAAGTCTGTGTGATAGCTAACTTGTTATAGTACAGCGGATTATGCAATAATCCTCGTTCGGATTTTGAACGAGGATTGTATAGGAAATGATTGTAAATCTGTCAGTTAGCTGTCACGGGGGGTATACTCGTCCTGCAGGTGGCTGGTCAGCAAGTGGGCTGGTCAGTAAGTGGGCTGGTTAGTAAGTGGCTAAAAGCCAGGTAATTACGTAAAATCCTCGGCGCAAATGGAGCCGAGGATTATAAGGATTTTGTTGAGTATCAATGGGTTAGCGACCAGCATGGCGGGAGATACACTCGCTACGCTCGGTATGACAGGGAGGTAAGCCTCGGTATGACAGGAAACTAAGCCAGTAGGAGGGCAGCGCTGTTCTGTAGTATGGTCAGGTAGCAAGTCTGTGTGATGGCTAACTTGTTATAAAACAGCGAATTATGCAATAATCCTCGTTCTGATTTTGAACGAGGATTGTATAGGAAATGATTGTAAATCTGTCAGTTAGCTGTCACGGGGGGTATACTCTTCCTGCAAGTGGCTGGTCAGTAAGTGGCTGGTCAGTAAGTGGCTGGTCAGTAAGTGGCTAAAAGCCAGGTAATTACGGAAAATCCTCGGCGCAAATGGAGCCGAGGATTATAAGAATTTTATTGATTATCAATTGGTTAGCGACCAGCATGGCAGGAGATACACTCGCTACGCTCGGTATGACAGGGAGGTAAGCCAGTAGGAAGGCAGCGCTGTTCTGTGCCTGGTGATGGCGCCTGGCAGGACAGTGGGGCCTCTGGTGCAGGTGGGTAGGGTGAGTGGCGCAGGTGGGTGGAGTGAATGGTGCAGGCCAGTAGGGTAAATGGTGCAGGTGGGTGGGATGAATGGAGCAGGTCCGTTTTTAGGGGTGGGACCTGCGCCATCAGAAGGGTGTGAGAGGCAGATTTGCGGCGCAGGTCAGTAGGGTAAAATCGGACCTGCGCCATTGGGTGCACCGTCCTGTGCCATTAGATACACGGACCTGCGCCATTGGGGAAGGAGATACACTCGCTATGCTCGGTATGACAGGAACTATGCCAGTAGGAGGGCAGCGCTGTTCTGTAGTATGGTCAGGTAGCAAGACCGTGTGATGGCTAACTTGTTATAAAACAGTGAATTATGCAATAATCCTCGTTCGGATTTTGAACGAGGATTGTATAGGAAATGATTGTAAATCTGTCAGTTAGCTGTCACGGGGGGTATACTCGTCCTGCAGGTGGCTGGTCAGCAAGTGGGCTGGTCAGTAAGTGGCTAAAAGCCAGGTAATTACGGAAAATCCTCGGCGCAAATGGAGCCGAGGATTATAAGAATTTTGTTGAGTATCAATGGGTTAGCGACCAGCATGGAAGGAGATACACTCGCTACGCTCGGTATGACAGGGAGGTAAGTCTCGGTATGACAGGAAACTAAGCCAGTAGGAGGGCAGCGCTGTTCTGTAGTATGGTCAGGTAGCAAGTCTGTGTGATGGCTAACTTGTTATAAAACAGCGAATTATGCAATAATCCTCGCTCGGATTTTGAACGAGGATTGTATAGGAAATGATTGTAAATCTGTCAGTTAGCTGTCACGAGAGGGTATACTCGTCCTGCAAGTGGCTGGTCAGTAAGTGGCTAAAAGCCAGGTAATTACGGAAAATCCTCGGCGCAAATGGAGCCGAGGATTATAAGAATTTTATTGAGTATCAATTGGTTAGCGACCAGCATGGCAGGAGATACACTCGCTACGCTCGGTATGACAGGGAACTAAGCCAGTAGGAAGGCAGCGCTGTTCTGTGCCTGGTGATGGCGCCTGGCAGGTCAGTAGGGTAAATGGTGCAGGTCGGTAGGGTGAGTGGTGCAGGTGGGTGGGATGAATGGTGCAGGTCGGTAGGGTGAGTGGTGCAGGTGGGTGGGATGAATGGAGCAGGTCGGTAGGGTGAGTGGCGCAGGTGGGTGGGATGAATGGAGCAGGTCCGTTTTTAGGGGTGGGACTTGCGCCATCAGAAGGGTGTGAGAGGCAGATTTGCGGCGCAGGTCAGTAGGGTAAAATCGGACCTGCGCCATTAGATACACGGACCTGCGCCATTGGGGCAGGAGATACACTCGCTACGCTCGGTATGACAGGGAACTAAGCCTCGGAATCACAAGAAGGGGCGCGCTCGGAATGACAGGGGCTATGCTTGGAGGAGATTAGAGGATATTCATGCTTTGCTCGCGGATTTTTTCCAGCTCGTCCTTCATGCGGACGACGAGCTGCTGGATGCCGGCATGGTTGGCCTTGGAACCGGTGGTGTTGATTTCGCGGCCCATTTCCTGGATGATGAAGCCCAGCTTTTTGCCGGGGTAGGGCTCGGTGTCAATCACTTCCATGAAGTACTTGCAGTGCTGGCGGAGCCGGACTTTTTCCTCGTTGATGTCGTACTTTTCCAGGTAGAAAATCATCTCCTGCTCAAAGCGCTCGGGATTGGGTTTGGCCGCCAGCTCCTCCAGGGCTTTTCCCAAACGCTCGCGGACCGTTGCAACGCGCTCTCCTTCAAGTGCTTCCACCTGGTCGTACAGGGAGAGAATCAGTGCCACGCGGGAAGTGACATCGGCATACAAAGCCTTGCCCTCGTTGGCACGGTAGGCCATGAGCTGCGACAAGGCATCGGACAGTGCCGCGGCTACCAGGGGCCATTCTTCGGGCGTGATGACATCGGCCTTGCGGGCCTCCACCACGTCCGGCATGCGGAGGAGGGAGCCCATGAGCGTGGCGGCAGAAACAGGGTCCCGCAGCTCCACGGGCGAGGCCTCGAGAATCTGGTGGAAGTGCTCCAGCAGCGCCTCCGTATTGATGGGCTGAACCATGCCGCCGGCAGCGGGCTCAAAGGTGACATACAGGTCTATAGTGCCGCGTACAAGCTTATCGGCCAATAATTTACGTATCTCAAGGTCCTTCTCTTTGGGGAGGAGGGAACTTTTGATGTTGATGTCGGCGCTTTTGCCGTTGAGGGTGCGGATTTCGATGGTGAGCTTGCCGCTCGCGAGGGTAGCTTCGGCCTTGCCGTAGCCGGTCATGGATTGGATCATTCTCTGTAAAAGTTTGCGCAAAGATACGAAAATTCTTATATTTGCGGGTTAGCTAAATACTATACGTATGATTTTTGACCATATCAAGAACGTCGGCCTGTATAAAGGCCTCACGCCGGCCATCGACACGGCGTTGGATTACATCGCAAACGTAAAGCCCGATGTGGAGAACGGCACTTATTTCCTGGAGAATGGGGTGAAGGTGGTCATCAGCGAGTACAACACCCGTCTGGTGAACGAAAAAGGCTATGAAGCACACAAGCGTTTTGCCGATATTCAATTCTGCATTGTCGGAACCGAACTCGTTCGTTGCAAGCCGCTTGCGCAGGTTACCGAAAGTATTGCTTACAATGAGGAAAAGGACGTCGCGCGTTACCTGGATTGCCCCGGCGCAGACGTTGTGGTGGGGGAGGGCTATTTTGTCCTGGTGTTCCCTGAGGATGCCCATGAGCCTTGTCTGGCCGTGGACGGCGAGTCCAAACCCGTGAAGAAGGTGGTCGTGAAAATTCCTGTTGCATAATGAAACGTACAATTATCATCACGGGCGGTGCGGGTTTCATTGGCTCGCACGTGGTGCGCCTGTTTGTGAACAAATACCCTGAGTATCACATTATTAACCTGGACAAGCTGACGTATGCCGGCAACCTGGCCAACCTGAAGGATGTGGAGGACAAGCCCAATTATGCGTTTGTGAAGATGGATATCTGCGACTTCGAGGGCGTGCTCAAACTTATGCAGGAGAAGCACGTGGACGGGATTATCCATCTGGCCGCAGAAAGTCATGTGGACCGTTCCATCAAGGATCCGTTCACCTTTGCGCAGACCAACGTAATGGGTACGCTGAGCCTGCTCCAGGCTGCCAAGACGGTTTGGGAACCGCTAGGCTGGAAGATGGCCCACGCGTCGGAAGAAAATTATTTTTCGGAAGGCTTTCCGAAAAACCAATTTCCTTCCTCTGAAACGCCCGCGCACGAAGTTGCTTGCCGGTTTTACCACATTTCCACCGACGAGGTGTATGGGGCGCTGCAGATGACGCATCCGGAAGGGATTGAGCCGCCGTTTACCACCAAGGCCAGTTCCGGAAAACATCATCTGGCCTATGGGGAGAAATTCTTTACGGAGGACCTCAAGTACCAGCCGCACAGTCCGTACAGCGCCGCCAAGGCCTCCAGCGACCATTTTGTGCGGGCGTTCCATGATACGTACGGCATGCCCATCGTGGTCACCAACTGCTCCAACAACTATGGCCCGTACCAGTTCCCTGAGAAGCTTATCCCGCTGTTTATCAACAATATCCGTCACCGCAAACCGCTTCCGGTATATGGAAAGGGGGAGAATGTACGGGACTGGCTGTACGTGGAGGACCACGCCCGCGCCATCGACCTCATTTTCCATGAGGGCAAGGTAGGGGAGACGTACAACATCGGCGGCTTCAACGAGTGGAAGAACATAGACATCATCAAGGTGGTCATCAATACCGTGGACCGTCTGCTGGGCCGTCCGGAAGGGGCCGATATGGACCTCATCACCTATGTGACGGACCGCGCTGGACACGACCTCCGTTACGCGATAGACTCGTCCAAACTCCAGAAAGAACTGGGCTGGGAGCCTTCTTTGCAGTTCGAGGAAGGCATTGAACGCACGGTCCGCTGGTACCTGGACAACCAGGACTGGATGGACAATGTGACCTCCGGCGACTACCAGAAATACTACCAAAGCATGTATCAGGGCCGATAGAAGCCTGTTTCCTTGCAAGGCCGCTCCTCTCCGGGGCGGCTTTTTTTGAATTATAATTCAAAAGGGGTGAATTTCAATAAATTTTACTATCTTTGTAAACCGAGCGCTTTTATGCGGAAAGGTAGGCAGCCGCGGCGCCTGCTGGGATAGCGGCAAAACGGCGGGACCGTAGGTCTCCTCTGTGCCTTTCGTTCCCTCGACCCCTTCATTTATAGGGGTAGGGGGAGTTAAAGAATTGTATCTAACTCAAAAGAATCACAGACATGGAACTCAAAGGATCAAAAACCGAAAAGAATCTCCAGGAAGCTTTTGCCGGGGAGAGTCAGGCCCGTAACAAGTACACCTACTATGCCTCCAAGGCCAAAAAGGACGGCTACGTGCAAATTTCCAAGATTTTCGAGGAAACGGCCGCCAACGAGAAGGAGCATGCCGAGATTTGGTTCAAGTACCTGCACGGCGGCAAGGTGCCTTCCACGGTGGAGAACCTGAAAGATGCCGCCGACGGAGAGAACTTCGAATGGACGGACATGTACGACCGCATGGCCGCCGAGGCCGATGCCGAAGGCTTCAAGGAGATTGCCGACAAATTCCGCATGGTGGGCGCCATCGAGAAGGAACATGAGGCGCGCTACCGCAAGCTCCTGAAGAACATCGAGGACGGCGTGGTGTTCTCCCGCGAGGGCGACTGCATCTGGCAGTGCTCCAACTGCGGCCATATTGTCATTGGCAAAAAAGCCCCCGAGGTGTGCCCCGTCTGCGACCATGCGCAGAGCTATTTCCAGCTGAAACCGGAGAATTATTAGGCTATGAAAGGAATCGTTCTTGCCGGTGGTTCGGGAACCCGCCTGTATCCCATCACCAAGGGGGTAAGCAAGCAGCTGCTGCCCATTTATGACAAGCCTATGGTGTATTATCCCATCAGCGTGCTCATGCTGGCGGGCATCCGCGACATTCTCATCATCAGTACGCCGTACGACCTTCCCGGTTTCCGGCGGCTGCTGGGTGACGGCTCCGACTACGGCGTACACTTTGAATATGCCGAGCAGCCCTCTCCGGATGGTCTGGCGCAGGCGTTCATCATCGGCGAAAAGTTTATCGGCAACGACAGTGCCTGCCTGGTGCTGGGGGACAACATTTTCCATGGAAGCGGCTTTACCGGCCTGCTGAAAAAGGCGGTGAAGGATGCCGAGGAAAACCGGAAGGCCACGGTTTTTGGCTACTGGGTGAGCGACCCGGAGCGTTATGGCGTGGCGGAGTTCGACAAGAACGGCAACTGCCTGAGCATTGAGGAGAAACCCAAGGAGCCCAAGAGCAATTATGCGGTGGTGGGCCTGTATTTTTACCCCAACAAGGTTGTCGATGTTGCCAAGCACATCCGGCCTTCCGCGCGTGGCGAGCTGGAAATCACAACCGTGAACCAGGAGTTCCTGCAGGCCGGCGAGCTGAAGGTTCAGACGCTGGGACGCGGCTTCGCCTGGCTGGATACGGGCACGCACGACAGCCTCACGGAGGCCACCAACTACATTGAGACCATCGAGAAGCGGCAGGGACTCAAAGTGGCTTGCCTGGAAGGCATTGCCCTGCGGAAGGGGTGGATTACCCCGGCCAAGATGCGCGAACTGGCCCGGCCCATGCTCAAGAACCAATACGGCCAGTACCTGATGAAGGTGGCCGATGAATTCGAGAAAAACGGCGCAGGAATGATTGACGAATTTTAACGAGGAAGTATGGAAGTGGTGAAGACGCCCATCGAGGGCGTGTTAATTATTGAGCCTAAAGTATTTGGCGACAAACGCGGGTACTTTTTCGAGAGTTTTTCGCAGCGCGAATTCGACGAGAAAGTGGCGCCCATCCTGGGACACAGCATCCATTTTGTGCAGGACAACGAGAGCATGAGCACGTATGGTGTCATGCGCGGGCTGCATTTCCAGCGCCCGCCGTTTACCCAGAGCAAGCTGGTGCGGTGCGTGAAGGGAGCCGTATTGGATGTCGCTGTCGATATCCGTAAGGGGTCGCCCACCTACGGGCAGCATGTGGCGGTGGAGCTTACGGAGGAGAACCATCGGCAATTCTTTGTGCCGCGCGGCTTTGCGCATGGCTTTGCCGTATTGAGCGAAACGGCTGTGTTTCAGTACAAATGCGACGCGTTTTATCATCCGGAGGCCGACGGAGGCATCAGCATCCTGGACGGCAGCCTGGGCATAGACTGGCGTATTCCCACGGCACATGCCAACCTGTCGGAAAAAGATACCAAACACCTGATGCTGAAGGACTTTGACAGCCCTTTCGACATAAACGTTACCCTCTATTGATATGACGATTTTAGTGACCGGTGCCAACGGACAGCTTGGCAACGAGATGCGGATTGTAAGCCAAAATTCGCGGGACCGTTTCATTTTTACGGACGTTTGCGAGGCGCATCCGGAATCCGTGGCCATGCTGCAGAAGCTGGCCGGGGCCGATGTGAATGTCTCTACCGTGAAGCTGGATATTACGGATTTGTCGGCAGTCAGGTCGATGGTGGCCGCCGAAGGCGTTCAGGCCATTGTGAACTGTGCGGCTTTCACCAATGTGGATGCGGCGGAGAGCAATGCCGAGCTGGCGGAGCTGCTGAATGCGAAGGCGCCTGAAAATCTGGCACTTGCGATGAAAGAGGCGGGGGGGCTGCTGGTGCACATCTCCACGGACTATGTGTTTGGCGGGGACCCGTACAACACGCCTTGCCGCGAAGACCAGCAGGGAACGCCCACGGGCGTGTATGGCCTCACCAAGCTCCATGGCGAGGAGGCTATCCGCCGCGTAGGCTGCCGCAGCGCGATTATCCGCACGGCGTGGCTGTACAGCGAGTTCGGGAAGAATTTTGTGAAAACCATGCTTTCGCTGACGGCTTCCAAGCCCCAGCTGAAGGTGGTCTTCGACCAGGTGGGCACGCCCACGTATGCGCGGGATTTGGCGGAGGCTATTTTGACTGTCATACCGAGCGCCCCTTCTGTCATACCGAGCGAAGCGAGTGTATCTCAAACCTATCATTTCTCCAACGAAGGCGTCTGTTCCTGGTTCGACTTCACCAAAATGATTGCGGAATACGCCGGACACGCCGCCTGCGACATCCAGCCTTGCCACAGCGACGAGTTTCCCTCGCCGGTGCATCGGCCTGCCTATTCCGTCCTGGACAAGACCAAAATCAAAGCAAGCTTCGGCCTCAAGATTCCCTATTGGACCGACTCGCTGAAAAAATGCTTAAAGAACCTTGTTGAAGCAAGATAATAAATAACAAAAACCATATGGCAACATTCAAGAACAACGGGAAGTTGAAGCTTCTCATCATTGTGGGAACGCGCCCGGAGATTATCCGCCTGGCGGCGGTAATCAACGAGTGCCGCAGGTACTTTGACTGCCTGCTGGCGCATACGGGCCAAAACTACGACTACAACCTCAACGGCGTGTTCTTCAAGGACCTCAAACTGGCCGATCCGGACGTTTACATGGAGGCTGTGGGCAAGGACCTTGGCGAGACGATGGGCAACATCATCGCCAAGAGCTACCAGCTCATGGTGGAGGTGAAGCCGGATGCCGTGCTGGTGCTCGGTGACACCAACTCCTGCCTCAGCGTGATTGGCGCCAAACGCCTGCACATCCCCATTTTCCACATGGAAGCCGGCAACCGCTGCAAGGACGAATGCCTCCCGGAGGAGACCAACCGCCGTATTGTGGACATCATCTCCGACGTAAACATGGCCTACAGCGAGCACGCCAGAAGGTATTTGGCCGATACGGGCCTCCCCAAGGAACGCACCTACGTCACCGGCAGCCCCATGGCGGAAGTGCTGCACAAAAACCTTGCGGAGATTGAAGCCAGCGACATCCACAAGCGCCTGGGCCTGGAAAAGGGCAAATACATCCTGCTGAGCGCGCACCGCGAGGAGAATATAGACACGGAAAAGAACTTCATGAGCCTTTTCACCGCCATTAACGAGATGGCGCAGAAGTACGATATGCCCATCCTCTACAGCTGCCACCCGCGCAGCCGCAAACGCCTGGAGGCCAGTGGCTTCCAGCTTGACAAGCGTGTTATCCAGCATGAGCCGCTGGGTTTCCATGACTACAACTGCCTGCAGATGAATGCCTTCTGCGTGGTGTCCGACTCCGGCACCCTTCCCGAGGAAAGTTCCTTCTTCACCAGCCAGGGCCATCCGTTCCCGGCCGTGTGCATCCGCACCAGCACCGAGCGTCCGGAGGCCTTGGACAAAGGTTGCTTCGTGCTCAGCGGAATAGACACAAAAGGCCTGCTGCAGAGCGTGGATGTAGCTGTAGAGCTTATCAAGGATGCCAAGCCCGGCATTCCCGTGCCCGATTATGTGGACGAAAACGTTTCCACCAAGGTGGTCCGTATTATCCAGAGCTATGTGGGTGTGGTGAACAAAATGGTTTGGCGTAAAGAAATCTGAACATGAAGATATTGGTTACAGGCGCCAAGGGCTTTGTTGGAAAGAACCTCTGTTGGGCGCTGAAAAATGTACGGGACGGAAAGGACCGGAGGTTTGAAGCCATCGTGCCCGGCACCGACCGGGCACCCCTCACCATTGAAGAAGTCTTTGAGTACGACTTGGGCAATACGCCCGAGGAATTGGACGCGTGGTGCGAGGAGGCGGACTTTGTCTTCAATCTGGCCGGTGTAAATCGTCCCCAGAACCAGGAAGAGTTCATGCAGGGCAACTTCGGCTTTGCCAGCACCCTCCTGGATACCCTCAAAAAGCACCACAACACCTGCCCGGTGATGCTCTCCAGCAGCCAGCAGGCCAGCCTGACGGGCCGGTTCGGCAATTCCGAATACGGCCGCAGCAAAAAGGCAGGGGAGGATTTGTTCCTGGACTATGGCAGGGAGACGGGCGCCCGGATGCTCATTTACCGTTTCCCGAACCTCTTTGGAAAATGGTGCCGGCCCAACTACAACAGCGCCGTGGCTACGTTCTGCAACGCGTTTGCCAACGACCTGCCTTATACGGTGAACGACCCCAGCGTGGAACTGGAACTGCTGTACATTGACGACCTGGTGGACGAGATGTTCGCCGCCCTGCAGGGGAAGGAGCACCGCTGCGAGTTTGACGGCTTGGACGTAGTCCCGAATGTTTCCGGCCGCTATTGTTATTGCCCGGTGACGCACCATGCCACCCTCGGAGAGATTGTGGCGCTGCTGACCTCCTTTGCCGAGCAGCCGCAGACGCTCATGATTCCGGAGATTCCCGCCGGTTCCTTCGCCAAAAAGCTGTATAGCACCTATTTGAGCTACCTGCCGTACCGGAAGGCGGCGTTCGGCCTGAAAATGAATGTGGACGCGCGCGGCTCCTTTACCGAACTGGTGCATACCCACAACGCGGGGCAGGTGAGCATCAACATTTCCAAGCCCGGCATCACCAAGGGCCAGCACTGGCACAACACCAAGTTCGAGCAGTTTATCGTGGTGAAGGGCCATGGTCTCATCCAGCAGCGCAACCTCAATGACCCGGAAGGTAAAATCCTGGAGTGGGAGGTGGATGGAGACCACATCCAGGCCGTCCACATGCTGCCCGGCTATACGCACAACATCATCAACCTGAGTGACACCGAAGACCTGGTCACCGTGATGTATTGCAACGAGGTCTTCGACCCCAATCGACCCGATACCTTTTTTGAAAAAGTAAAGTAATTAAAGTAATTAAGATATGAGTTTATTTAAAGACAAAGTCCTTCTGATTACCGGAGGCACTGGTTCCTTTGGCAATGCCGTCCTGAACCGTTTTTTGAAGACCGACATTGGCGAAATCCGCATTTTCTCCCGCGACGAGAAAAAGCAGGACGACATGCGCCACGACTTCCAGGCCCGCATGCCGGAGGTGGCCGGGAAAATCAAGTTTTACATTGGCGATGTGCGCAACAAGAGCACGCTCAAATATGCCATGCAGGGGGTGGATTACGTGTTCCACGCCGCCGCCCTCAAGCAGGTACCGTCCTGCGAGTTCTTCCCGATGGAGGCCGTGAAGACCAACGTCATCGGCACGGACAATACCCTGGATGCCGCTATTGATGCCGGCGTGAAGTGCGTGATTTGCCTCTCTACGGACAAGGCTGCCTATCCCATCAACGCCATGGGCATCACCAAGGCCATTGAGGAGAAGATTTCCGTGGCCAAGAGCCGCCTTTCCGGCAGCACCAAGATTTGCTGCACCCGTTACGGTAATGTGATGTGCTCCCGCGGCAGCGTGATTCCGCTGTGGATCGACCAGATTCGCAAGGGCAATCCCATTACGCTCACGGAGCCCAAGATGACCCGTTTTATCATGAGCCTGGAAGAGGCCGTGGACCTGGTGCTCTTTGCCTTTGAGCATGGTAAGAACGGTGACATCCTGGTCCAGAAAGCGCCCGCATGCACCATCCAGACCCAGGCCGAGGCTGTATGCGAGCTGTTTGGCGGCAAGAAGGAAGAGATTAAGGTCATCGGCATCCGTCACGGCGAGAAGATGTACGAGACGCTGCTCACCAAGGAAGAGGCGGCCAAGGCCATCGACATGGGCAATTTCTATGCTGTTCCGGCCGATAACCGTGACCTCAACTACGACAAATACTTCAAGGAAGGCGATGTGAAACGGGCGCTGATTGATGAATTCAACTCCAACAATACGCGCATCCTGAACCTGGAAGAGACCAAGGAGAAGATTGCCAGCCTGGAGTACATCCAGAATGAATTGAACGGGATTCCCAATATTGTGAAGTAATGTTTAGCCTGATTGACCTTCCGTATGCTTCGCTCTCGCCTGTGATTAGCGACGAGACCCTCTCTTTCCACCACGGGAAGCACCTGCAGGGCTATGTGGACAACCTGAACAAGCTCATTGCCGGGACGTCGTTTGAAGGCATGAGTCTGGAGGAGATTGTCGTTGCGTCATTGCCGGCACCGACCGGCAATCCCGCCATCTTCAACAACGCCGGCCAAATCCTGAACCACAACCTGTACTTTACGCAGTTTAAGGAGATGCCCGGTCAAGCCGGGCATGACGACGCGTCATTTCCGGCACGAGGCTCCGCGTCATTGCCGGCACCGACCGGCAATCTCCTGGCGGCCATCGTCAAACGGTGGGACTCCTTTGAAGCCTTCCAGGCTGCGTTCGATGCCAAGGGCGTAGGGCTCTTCGGCAGCGGTTGGGTCTGGCTCCAGGCCGACGAGAAAGGTGAGCTTTCCATCGGCCAGTATGCCGGTGCCGACAACCCCGTGGCCCACGTCCTGCCAGGCCAGAGCGCGCATCTCCGCCCCATCCTCACCTTCGACGTCTGGGAGCACGCCTACTACCTGGACTACCGGAACCGCCGCGCCGCCCACCTCCACGCCCTCTGGCAAATCCTGGACTGGAGCGTGGTGGAAGCAAGATATGCCCCGGCTTTCTGACTTTCGTTCGCGTCAACATATCTGCATGGCGGTATAAAATATCGCTCACAATGTCGCAAATACAAAATTTTCCCTATATTTGTACGCCAATCCAATTTATAATGGAAAGGCGGGCAGTCGTTCAGCCTGCTGGGATAGCGGCCGGCCGACGAAACAAGCACTGTTTCAGATGCCCTTCTCTTGTCCCTCCACGTTTTAACGTGGGTAGGGGATTTTAAGCATGGGAAAAACAAAGGGAAGGCCTGAAGTAGGGACCTCTTGCCTGTCAAGCAAGCGTCTTATACATGAGAAGCAATGGGCGTGTACGAAGAAAATATCATCCCTGTCAGGGTCATTGCCGCACTGGAGGCAAAGGATAAGTTCATTCCTTATGTCGAGCAGAAGAGGATTGAGCAGAAAGCAAAAATCAAACGTTAAATTGAAGTCTCGTTGCAAGTAAGAAATAAATGATAGTTTTGCAAAAGATTAAATAATTTAAGTTTCGCAAGTGATTTACGCCGCCAATTGTAGGGCCTCGAAGGCTCGTCGGACGGCATTGAGTTCTTTGTTATTGTTGTTAATGATGGCACGCATCATCTCGTCCTGGTCGAAGTTGAAG
>Ga0256405_10009635_pt1 | contig 13132 bp, 11 predicted proteins | sample RumenRJG_02DNA_FD_189096 | JGI IMG/M metagenome (GOLD analysis project Ga0256405, IMG submission 189096) | Bovine rumen microbial communities from Lethbridge, Alberta, Canada - RJG_02 | ecosystem: Host-associated > Mammals > Digestive system > Stomach > Rumen | place: Canada: Alberta...
AATTATACTCAGAATCATCCTTGCCCAAAGCCGCACGTTTCTTTTCAAACTCGGTTCTCAACCATTCTTGAACCCACGGACGGGCACAGAAAAAGAAATTATCATCAGGTCTTTCAGCGCACTCAAAAATCGAATTTTGAGCGTCTTTGGTAGTAGGCGTTAAATACGCATCTTGATTATCCTCGCATCTTGTATCAAACGCAAGTACCACATTATGAGTATATTCGCTATCGTCATCAGTACCGGAAATACGGCTAAACCACATCATAGCCCAAGTCTCAGGACCTTGCTGGAATTTTTTACCGTCGTATGATTTTCTCAAATACGGTATCGGAATCCAAACGCCTTCAAAACTTTCTATGGCTTCGCGCGCACGTACTGTAATAATCTTGTGTTCAGGAATAGGTTTGATAAGAGGTTGAGGAATTCTAGACTCATCAATTTGACCGGTTTCGTCAGTAGCAATTTTCTTGATTTCGTCTGTTAATTCGATATATTTCTGAAGTTTCTCGTGATAATAAGGGAACACGAAAGTAATTTCCTTATTTCCTTCGATATCCTCTTCCATCTTCTCATAATAGTCTCCACTGACTTTCATGGCAGCAGACTTCATTCCAAGATTTACTTTCAAGGAATGGAACTGAATGCCAGAATTTGCTATCAAGCTGAAATCACTCATAAAGAAATATTTTTATTTGTATTTAACTTAAATCCAAATCCACATCATCAACCTGCTGAGGAGGCTTGTTTTTGCCCTGATTGTTGCAAAACGGGCACACTGACGAGATGGAAGGATAGATTTCTCCACAATATTCGCATACCTTCAACTTGCCTTGAGGCTTTGATGCTCCGACATTGTTAACAGGTATTTCACGGTTGTTATCAGTCACTATAGATGCATGAGGCGGCGGTGTTTCGGGTTTAACATCGGATACCGTAGCAGTAACACCCGAAGCAGAAACTTCCGGTGAATCTTCTACTATATCATGGTAAACTCGCTGAGCCTGCCAACCTTTGGTATCAAGAAAACGATCTTTGTAACTCTCACCACGGGCAATGCAAAATCTTCCGACTGCTTTTCCCTTGGTTACCAAACTATCTGATTCTCTTCTGTTGAGCGAAATTTTCAAACCGTTGGATTGCGAAATTACAGGACGAAGTTTTGTAAGATCCAGCATATAAACTGTATCATCGTTCTCATCCATAAATTTTACGTATGCGAAATACAAACGCGGTGTTCCTGCCAACAAATAATTGATAAGGCTTTTTCCAACTGAAAATTTTGCCCTTCCGAATGTTGGGGAAGTCACTGTCACGTGCAATCCGTCAGCGTTTTGACTCCACTCTAATGAATCCATTTTCTCTTTATGTTTATCTAAGTGAAACTATAAATCTCAGTTGCAACAAATATAAAAATTAATTTTTTAATAATACAAATTTTTTACAAAAAAAATCTTGAAAATTTTATAACTAACTAAATCATTGGGTTTAACTTCGGATTGTAGCCTGTAAAATCCCCTGTGAACTCCCTCCGAGTCAAAAAAAAGATTTAAAAGGCGAGGGTAAATATTAAGGATGATTCTGTTACCAAGATTAAACTGCGAATTTATATACCGGTAATATATAAAAACAGACAAATTTATATATTGACAGTAGATAAAAATGCCTAAATTTATTTAATGATAGTAAATAAATTATTATATTAGCGGCAAAATTCGATGCGATATGGCAATAAACAAAGATACTTTAAGAGCGTTAATCAAAGAAGGTCAGGAACTTATAAAAAGTGTTGACCTCTACGACCGTCCATACGAGTTTGAGCCGAATTAAGAAAAAAATTAAACATACCTTACTAAAAAACTCCACAATATCTAACAACCATACAACTTGCGCCGGATGTGAGTATGGACATGCCCAAAGCTTAATGGCGGCGTACTCAACTACATATTTAACAGAAATGACGACAAGGAATCCATATTGTTGAAAGAGTACATCTGAGGATGCACAATGCCACGGTTTCGTTCCCGCTTGCGACTTTCTTGTACACGAGAAATCATAGTCTGCACTTCATCGGTCTGACCAATGAATATAAATTTTTTATCGTTATGATTGTCAATAATATTCCACAATTCATCTGCAAAGGAACGCGAAATGAAATTGATTCCATCGAAATCAAGAACAACTTCGTCAGCATTGCTATTGATATATTGAAGCAACTGTGACACACGCGAGCGCGAAAAAAGATCGGCTGCGTAGATTTTTTTTAGTGATAATGTTTGTTTCATAATAATCCTCCTATTCTAGATAGTCAATATAGTTGAAGTTTTCAGGAATTTGGGTTGGAATACGCATTAAAATAATTGTACCATTCCACCTGAAAACATTTTGCAAATCTATATAAATATTTGCATTGTTTTCGTATCTGTGGAATGCTGCACCCGAGAGCATAAAGAATGCACCTTTCATTCCTCTAACAAGCATTACTTTGGATGTTGATATACCGTAACCACGATTTTCTGCTTCAGGTCTGTTTTTTGACGAATACCCTTCATTCGCCAATCGTAATGCCTCAGCCTCGTTCCCGTCAATTTCTTGTTGATATAAATTACTTTTTTTGAAACTTCCAAATACAGAAATTCCAACATCTCCAATACACAAATCAATGGCATTTTCTGATTTTATAAACTGGGAATAAATAAAGCCATTTGGACTTTGCGAATGTTCAAATATATTATCAAGCAATTCACTTATAAGATAACTTAGAGACGAGAAGCCGCCATTACTTATATTTGTCTGCTTTACTATAACATTCCTAATCACAGAGCCAAAAATATCTTTGTTAGAATTTGTCATTGCAAAACTACAGACAGGAATATATGTTTTTTCAGTGTATTTTTGCAAAACTGATTCCACAATTTCTTTTTTTTCGTTACCGAAATGAAACAAACGGTCAAAACAAATGCTATTAAGGTACGATTGCAGTTGTAATGAAATGTTGATACATTGGATATGTTTTTCTGAACTATTCTTATATATTGCTAACGGGGCAATGAAAAATGGATGCAGATAAGATACATCAGTAAAATCCCAATACACATCACCCACTGCCGTTTTAGTTTCATCAATCACTTTTATCATATAGTTGAAACTATAACCGATGCGGACTTCTTGGGATACATTGGGTATTTTAACTACTGTTACTTCCATATTCGCATTGTCTGTCTGCTGCAAAAATACTGATTATTCTAATACATTAAACTTTTTTGCACAAAACTTTTTTCATTTATTCATCTATGGATTGTAATATCTTTCTCCCCTGCCCGTCTAACTTTTGCCTAATTAACAAATCAATTAGCTGAAAAAATTTTTATTTTGACTTTACATAATAATTCCATTCGCAGCATATCTTAAATATCATCCTGTCTGCTGTTATCCAATTACCAAAATCTCCCCAATATACAACCAAAGGCAAATTCATACCATCAAGTGCCCTGTAAAAAAACTTGTCAGAACCAAGATTGACACTTAATCTACCGTCATTCCCGCGTGGAAATGGTTGTTGGAATAGTACTTTTAACAAAAAAATCCGTAAACGAAAATAATTCATCTACGGATTGTACAAAAAAATTATAGTGGGAAATTAACTAAAATTCCAATTTATCTGAAATCTTGTCAACAATACCATAAGCGAGGGATTCTTGTGCATCCATCCAATGGTCGTCTTCGATGTCTGCAAGTACAGTGTCAACATCTTTACCGCAATTCTTTGCAAGGATTTCGGCTACCATTCTCTTGGTTTTCAAGATGTTTTTAGCTGTAATCTCGAGGTTTGACGCTTTGTCTTGAAAATATCCGCCAATCAAAGGCTGATGGATAAGCACTTCGCCGTGCTCGAAAATTTCGCGTCTGCCCTTTGTACCGGCTGAAAGCAACAACGAACCCATTGAAGCTGCAAGTCCAATGCAAACTGTACGTACAGGACTTGAAATAAGATTCATTGTATCAATAATCGCCATACCGGAAGTTACGGAACCGCCCGGAGAACTTATATAAAGTGTAATTTCTTTGCCAGGCTCTGCCATTTCGAGGAAAAGCAACTGATTGATAACTTGTTGAGCAGATTGATCTGAAACTTCGCCCCAGAAAAATATGCTGCGCTTTTCCAAAAACTTCTCGTTATATTTTGCACTTGCAAGTTCAGAAAGAATGCTTTCCAAACTTGAATTTTTGTTGATTATTTCGTTGTTCATCATTATCGAAAGATGTTTTTAAGAGGTTAGTTAGCGTTTTTGTCTCTGAAAATTACTTGGTCGATAAGGCCGTAATTCTTAGCCTCTTCGCTTGACATCCAGAAATCACGTTTTGAATCTTTCTCAAGTTGTGCAACGTCTTTTCCGGTATGAAGTGAAAGAATTTCGTAAAGATCGTTTTTAGCTTTCAATACTTCGTTTACAGCAATCTGAATATCAGAAGCTTGACCTCCTGTATAACCTGACGGCTGATGAAGCATAATTCTTGAATGTTTCAAAGCGTAACGTTTGCCTTGTGTACCGGCTGCAAGAATTACTGCGCCCATAGATGCCGCCATACCTGTACAAATTGTAGAAATTTTACAAGAAATATACTGCATGGTATCGTAAACACCAAGTCCGCCGTAAACTGAACCGCCCGGAGTGTTGAGATATATCTGAATATCCTTTGCTGGATCTGTAGATTCAAGGAAAAGAAGCTGAGCCTGAATGATATTAGCCACTTCGTCAGAGATTTCTGTACCGATAAAAATAATTCTGTCGGCAATAAGACGTGAGAAAACGTCAACCTCACGGAAAGGCATGTCACGTTCTTCAATAACAGCACGTGTCATATTTGTAATACGTCCCGCATACTGATCGAAAGTGTTGCTGCTGATACCTTTGTGGTGAACAGCGTATTTTCTGAATTCGTTGTTTGTCATAATCAATTAAGTTGAGTTAAGAAAAAAACACAAAAGAGTATTCTAACGGTAATCACTTGCATTGAAACAATTTGCCGCTAAAATACTCTTGGGATTATAATGATTTAAAGCTTCCGACTATTCGAAAAGTTTTGCAAAATCATCGTAAGAAATATTCTGATCTGTAAGAGTAGCTTTCTCTTTTACAAGTTCAGTAATCTTCTTTGTAACAACCTGATTGCGAATCATACTGCGATCTTGGTTCTTAGCAAGTCTTTCTTTTGCAAAATTGTCGAGATACTCCGGCGGAATTTGTCCCAAAGGAATACCGTAACGTGCAAATTCTTGTGCTGTAAGTTGTTTTGCAGCTTCGAGTTCTTCGTCTTCTGAAACTTCGATATTGTTGTTCTTAACGATCTTGTTTTCGATAAGATTCCATTTGATATCGTCTTCCATGTTCGGGAACTGAGCTTCGAGTTTTGCCAAATCGAAGTCTTTGTATTGTTCGAGAGCAAGCATCCAACGTTTCATGAATGCCAATGGAACTTCAAATGTAACTGCTTTCAACAATGCAGCTTTTGCATCAATCATCAATTTTACGTCTGACTCAGCAGCGTAACCTTTTTCGTATTGTGAACGAACTTCAGCTTTGAGTTCATCAATATTGTGAACTTTGTCTTTGCCGAAGAATCTGTCGTAATCTTCTTGTTTCAATTCATCAGCCGGAACAAAATCAAGAATTTCTTCAATCTGGAATGCGAAACTTGCATTGATTGTTTTGAAATCAATCATATTGTTGCCGAGAAGTGATTTAGCATCTGCCTCGTTAGGGAAAACCTGAGTAAGGTCGAAAGCGATAACATCACCGGCTTTTTTACCGATAAATTTAGCTTTCTGTTCAGCATCATTAACTCTGCTAACAAGCATTGTAGTCTTGTTAGAAAGACCGTTTTCAATTCTTTCGCCTTCTGCGTTAGTCTGGTAAACTTCACCTTTGAGGAATGATTTTTCACCGGTAACTTCTACAGGAGTCTGCTTTCCGGCAGCGTTCTTGTATTGTTCTACAGCTTTATCAATAATAGTGTCGTCGATATTGATAACATATTTTGTAAGAGCGAGAGTATTGTCTACATTGATGTCGAATTGAGGAGCCAAAGCAACGTCAAAATAGAAAACGTAATCTTCGTCTTTAGAAAAATCTACAATAGCCTTCTCGGTTTCAGAAGGAAGAGGCTCACCCATGTAATCAACCTTATTGTCTTTGAGGTAATCGAAGAGAGCTTTAGAAAGCACTTTATTAACTTCTTCAGCCATTACTCTCTGATGGAATTCTCTTTTTACGAGACCCATAGGAGCCTTGCCAGGACGGAATCCTTTGAAATTGGCTTTCTTTTGAATGTCTTTCAATGAACTGTCTACCTGAGATTGGTAGTCAGATTTTGTTAAAGTAATTTGTATTGTGGCGTTAAGCGCATCAATATTGTTTTGTTTAATTTCCATTTAAAGTAACTGTTTAGAATTAGTCCGGCTTTAAACTGCAAAAATGTTATTAAAATAAAATTTTTATAAATGTCTTCCGGAAAGTTATTTTCCAAAAAATAAGACCGACTCAAGAACACTTGTAGGCGGTCTTATAAATTAATTGTGCGGATGAAGGGACTCGAACCCCCACGCCCGAAAGCATTAGATCCTAAGTCTAACGCGGCTACCAATTACGCCACACCCGCTTGAAGAATTTCGGTGCAAATGTAACATGATTTTTCTAACCAACCAAATTTTTTCAAAAGATTTTTTCAGTTTTTTATAACATTTTTTTTCAAAATGCCTTACATCAAACTTTTACATATTAAATATGTGTAACTGTTTTGAGCAAAAAATTCCGAAAAATCAACCTCAACCCTATCCTACTTTCATAATTTTTTTTGTAACGAAACACAAATTACAACAAGGAAAAGTGTCTAAAGCATTAAAAAATAAAAAGAAAAGAGTCTAATTTTTTTGTGTGAAAAAATGATTAATTTTTGTGAAAAGATTTTCAGAATACAAAAATTAATTAGTAACTTTGCGCCCAAATTCAAAAATATAAATTTTAATATATTTTCAACACAATGTCATTAGAAAAATTAAGAAACTTCGGTATTGCTGCCCACATTGATGCAGGTAAGACAACTACCTCAGAGCGTATATTGTTTTACACCGGAGTAAATCGTAAGATCGGTGAAGTTCACGAAGGCGCTGCCACAATGGACTTTATGAAACAAGAGCAGGAAAGAGGTATTACCATTCAGTCAGCTGCAATTTCTGCACATTGGAAAGGTTTTGACTTGAACCTTATCGACACCCCGGGTCACGTTGACTTCACAATGGAGGTTGAGCGTTCAATGCGCGTTGTAGACGGCTTAGTTTCTGTTTTCTGTGCGGTAGGTGGTGTTCAGCCACAGTCTGAAACAGTTTGGAATCAGGCTGAAAAATATCGTGTTCCTCGTGTTGCTTTCATCAACAAGATGGACCGTTCAGGTGCTGACTTCGACTCTGTTGTAAAACAGATGGACGAAATCCTCGATGCAAGACCAGTAAAATTGGAAATTCCTATCGGTGCTGAAGATAATTTCATCGGTCTTATCGACGTTGTTACAGGAAAGGCTTACAAATTTGTAGATAAAGAATATGAAGAGATGCCTCGTCCTGCTGAATACGACGCAGAATATGAAGCTGCTCACGACCACTTGTTGGAAAAAGTAGCTGAAGTTGACGAAGCTTTGATGGAAAAATACTTTAGCGATCCTTCTACTATTACTGTTGAAGAAATTAAAGCTGCTATCCGTAAAGCTACTATCAACTTGATTTTCACCCCTGTATTGTGCGGTTCTGCTTACAAAAACAAAGGTGTACAGTTCATGCTTGATGCAGTTGTTGATTACTTGCCATCTCCGTTGGATTTGCCTGCTATTCAAGGTCACGATCCTAACGATCCTGAAAAAGAAATCGACGTTTACCCTGATGAAAAGAAACCTGTAGCAGCTTTGGCTTTCAAACTTATCAACGACCCATTCGTAGGTCAGCAGGTTTTCACTCGCGTATTCCAAGGCGTTATCAAACCGGGTATGACTCTCGAAAACCCGAACAAGGGCAAATCAGAACGTATCGGTCGTATCTACAAAATCAAAGCTAAAGACCACGTAGAAATCAACGAAGCTGTAGCTGGTGATATCGTTGCTCTTATCGGTCTTAAAGATACCAAAACAGGTGATACTCTTTGCGACGAACAACATCCTGTATTGTTGGAATCTATCACAGTTCCACCTCCAGTAATCCAGTTGAGAGTATATCCTAAAAACAAGAAAGATCAACAGAAGATGGGTGAAGCTCTTCACAAACTTTCTAACGAAGACCCGTCATTTGTTGCTAAATTCGACGAAGAAACCAACGAAACTGTAATCGCTGGTATGGGTGAGCTTCACCTTGAGATCATGGTTGACCGTGTTAAGGAAGAATTCAAAGTTGAAGTAGAAGTTGGAGAACCATCTGTTGCTTACCGCGAAACTTTCCTCAACGAACAAGATTGCGAATACAAATATGCTAAACAGTCTGGTGGTAAAGGTCAGTTCGCTTATATCAAGATGATTATGAGTCCGAACCCAGGCAAGGGTTACGAATTTGTAAACACTGTAAAAGGTGGACACATCCCTGGCGAATTTATCCCATCTGTTGATAAAGGTATTCAGAAGACTATGGAAAAAGGCGTTTTGGCAGGTTTCCCTGTTGTTGACGTTAAGATCAACCTCTATGATGGTGGTTTCCACCCGGTTGACTCTTCTGACTTCGCATTCCAGACTTGTGCATCTATCTGCTTCAAGGACGCTTTCATGAAAGGTCATCCGGTATTGTTGGAACCTGTTATGAAGTTGGAAGTTTCTACTCCAGACGAATACATGGGCGATATTATCGGTAACTTGAACAAACGTCGTGGTAGAATCGAAGAACAAGGTCCTCACCCACACCGTAAAGGTATTACCGAAATCAAAGGTTATGTTCCTTTGGCTGGTATGTTCGGTTATGCTAACGACTTAAGAAACATCTCTTCCGGTCGTGCAAGCTTCTCAATGGAATTCGCTCAATACGAACAATTGAACGCTGCTACTCAGGAAGAAGTTCTTAAGAAACTCGCTGCTAAAAAAGCTGCTGAAGAATCAAGATAATTCTTCTAAAAGCATACATCATAATAAAGAGGCTGTTGGTTATCCGGCAGCCTCTTTTATTTTTATAACAATTATTATCAAACAATTCTCAATATAATCTTCTATCTTGATAAAAATTCCATGTTTTCCGTGATTGAAAAATATAAACTCGAAACTTACTTTTTCAATATCAATCCGGAAATTGTGATATTTTTATCTAATTTATCGTCTTTTTCGGATTTAAGATTGTAATTAATTACAACAAAATAGTAATCGTTGTTTTCCAAAATAATTGATCTGTCATTATTGTTTTGTGTCAAAAAATCTTTTTGCACTTCAAACTCGAAAGTAGTATCATTGTGACTCAAACTAATAACAACTTGATTGTTATCCAATTCTTCTATCGTATTGTAACCATATTCCTCAATATTGCAAACATATCCTTTGTTTTTAGACGGCAACGAAATCGGATATTCCGGACTGAAATAATAATTATTGCTAAATTCCACAGTATCAATTTGAAATAATGTTATTGCATCTTTGGTGATTTCTGCGTATTCTTCTTTGTTGTAATTATTTTGAAGATAACGTATTTTGCTGACTATTGGAATAATTTCATCTCTATTATTCATAGCATCAATTTCATCCGCATTTTCAATAGGAAGTGCAATATTATTTTGTTGACATAAATCGTTAATATCGTTTTTCAGTACTTTCAATGTTATATTTTTTACAGACCAAGGTCCGACTGAAAAAACTAAAAATGATAATGCAAAAGATATCAAAACCCAAGAAATTTTGCATCTTTTTACAACTATAAAATAAATACAAACGCCATAAAACCAAATATTTACAATTACTAACCAAAGTCGTGGTATCGTAATTCCGTAATCATTGAAACGGCGATTGATTCCTATTGACATCAAAACAAGCAACGGTATCATTACAATTGGTAAAATTCGGAATAATTTTTTATCGAATTTATTGTTTTCGTCATAAAGATTCGGATACAACAAAAAGAACATCATTAACATCAGTCCCATACTTAATGAAACGAGTACAGAAACAAATCCTCTTGGTAATCCTTCTTTTGGAAGTGTAAATATAAAATAAACATAAAGTACAATTATATACAATCCTAAAAAACCGAGTAACAACACATGGATAATAATATTCGATTTTTTTTCGATTTTAACTGCTTCTTCGTTGAAAATTTCATCGCTTTTGGGGTAAAAACTTAAAAACAATACAGGTTCTACAAACAACCAACAAAATACTGACAAATATTGCCACGCTTTTGACGAAATTTCGATGTCAAACAATTTATCTAATGCAAGATACAACAATGCAAGTCCAACATAAAAAATAACACTTATTATAGAAACATTCAAGAAATTTCCGATATTCAATCCGTTAAATTTCCAAAAACATAAATCAGTTTTTCTGTCCAAAAAAATAAATGTTAAATATAAAACCCAAATCATTACCGGAGCAGACAACAACAAAAAAGGTATTGTTCTTGTAACTTCGTTAGTGATATAACTCCACGAAAAAATTCCCCAAAATATTTGCGGAACTATCTGTATTACAAATACTTTAACTTTGTTTTCGTATCTCTCGCTAAAAAGTTTCAACATAATCGACAACGGAAAATTACCGATTATTGTGTAAACTATTTTAGAAAGATTTTCGTAACTATCACCCTTCTCTATTGAGAAAATTGCCACAGATATTGCGGCTATAACATAAAAATACGCAAAAGGAAACCGCTTTACAGAATCCTCAATTAGTGTAGCGATGTCTTTGGTTTTAAGAGATTTGAAATCTAACATCATAATATTCTTTCTTAATTTTTGATAATATGTTGCAAATTTAGAAAAATTGGTAAATTTGTACTATAAAAATTGTAATATTATGAAAATTAGTCTATCGTATTCCACATGTCCAAACGACACTTTTATATTTTATGCAATTGCCAACAAGAAAATCGACCTTGAAGACTTGGATTTTGAAATAAGTATGCACGATATTGATGTACTGAATCATAATGCGGAAAATATTGATTGTCCGGACGTTACAAAAATCAGCAGTAATGCTTACGGCGTAAATCTGTGGAAAAAATATGTAACATTGGATTCCGGCTCGGCTCTGGGTCGCAACAACGGACCGATGCTTGTTGCCAACAAGTATTTCGATGAAAATGAAATGGATACCAAGAAAATCTTGATTCCGGGAATCAATACTACTGCCAACTTGCTGTTTTCAATTTTTTTTCCGAATGCCAAAAACAAAACCCCGATGTTGTTCTCAAAAATTGAGGGCGAAGTGATTGAGGGAAATTATGATTGCGGACTTTTGATTCATGAGGGACGTTTTACTTACAAGCAAAAAGGTCTTGTAAAAATTGTAGATTTCGGTGAAAAATGGGAACAAGAAATGCACAAGCCGATTCCATTGGGTACAATAATTGCCAAACGCAGTCTTGATAAAGAATTGATAATCAAAATCAACCGTATAATTCGCCGCAGTATTGATTACGCATTTGCTCATCGCAACGAGGCAATACCGTATATCCGAGAATGGGCGCGTGAACTTAGCGACGAAGTTACGCAAAGTCATATCAACTTGTATGTCAACGACTTCAGCCGAGATTTGGGCGAAGAAGGCAGAGCCGCAATTTCGTTTTTGTACCAAAAGGCTTTTGAATGCGGCTACTTGAAAGAATTGCCTCGAGATATTTTTATTTCGTAGTATCGTCGGAATCATCAAACATCTTCATCAATTCGTTGTAGATGTTTGAAAATTCTGATTGGTCGCTCGGATCTACAAATTTTTCTTCCGGGTCTTCTTTCATTTTATTGTAATATAACATCAATTCCGGCATATTTTTGATGATGTATTCGTAATTCTTATGAATTTTGCGGATTAATGTTTTGGCTTCTTCAGTTCTGCCGGTTTTGAAATATATCAGCGCAAGACACGATTGTATAGTCGCAATTAATTCTCTTGAATTCAATTTGTCAACTATTTCCAACGCGTCAAGAAATAATTTTTCCGCAGTATCGTAATCCTTTTTTCTGAAAATATAAGCCTCGGCTTTTGCCATCAGAATTATCGCGTATCTGGATTTGGAATTCGGTTCGTACACTTTTTGAGCTTCGTCGTATTTTGCCAATTCTAAATCCACATCGCCGATAATGCTGTAGATATGCGCCAAAGATTCCAACGCTTTGGCATGAAGCTGCACATAGTTTTCGGTTTTTGCAACTTTTATTGTACTTTCCAAATACTCAATTGCAAATTCTGCCAAAGTCTTGGTTTTACCCTGAAATTGAACTTCGGTTTGAAATTCTGTTTCGTCCGAAATCAAAATTTGTGCAAGGTCATAATAATTTTCACCCAAAGGTTCCCATTTATCCATGTTCATACTCAATGCTATAGCCTTAAAAAATGTTTCCATGGACTCAACAAATTTACCTTGGTGGAAAAGTATTGTTGAAACCGATTTGTATACTTGAGTTTTGCTTTCGTTGTCGTTGACGTATGCTTCTTGCTGTTGAAGTTTTTTGAAATACATATCGCCTTTTATAACATCGTTGTTGGAATAGTACAACAATGCTATAACTTCCAAACAATGAATCTGTTCCTCAAAATTACCGTCTGACTTGTAGAAATCGTAAGCCCGAATTGCAAATTTGGCACTTTCCTCATAATCCGAATTGGCTTTCATGCAACATTCTGCAATATCCAAACAAACTTCGCCCTTTTCAGCATCGGCATCCAAATCGTCAAGCTGATCCAAAACACGTCTGTAATATGTAGCCGCCTCAGAATAATTTTCAAGACGTTCGTGCATCAATGCCACATTTTTCAAATTATTAATCATGCCGTCTATATTTGACACATCTTTGTAACAGTCGTAAGCCTGCTGATAATAATCGATAGCATTGTTAAACTGTGACATCGTATCGTAAGTATAACCGATATTGTTGTACAAATACGCCAACTGATCGGGATAACC
>Ga0256405_10009636_pt1 | contig 13131 bp, 8 predicted proteins | sample RumenRJG_02DNA_FD_189096 | JGI IMG/M metagenome (GOLD analysis project Ga0256405, IMG submission 189096) | Bovine rumen microbial communities from Lethbridge, Alberta, Canada - RJG_02 | ecosystem: Host-associated > Mammals > Digestive system > Stomach > Rumen | place: Canada: Alberta | collected...
TTCCTGTTCAATCCACTGATCCATACCTATAGTATACCGGTTCATGGTACGGTCGGAAAGTCTTCTACGGCCGGAACGGTCAGTCTGCGGAAATTAAGTTTTGCCGCTGCCAGCCGCTTCCGCCGGGATTTGCCCCGCAAAACGGCTTCCGCGCTTTGCTTGTGCAGATGTTTTGCGTTTCAAACCCCGGCTCCGCGGCTGGCAGCGGCAATTTGCTTTCTGTACTAAACTAATAAGCGTAAAATTAATTTTCGTGGGTCACGGTACAGCACATACTTCCAGTCAGGTGCAACAGTCACCCCCTGCCAGGTACAACACCTGCACCGCTAGTCCAGCTCGAACGCCCCGGTATACAGCTTGTAGTACCTGCCGCGCGCCTCAAGCAGCTGCGCGTGGGTGCCGCGCTCAATAATCTGACCTTTTTCCAGCACAATGATTTCGTCCGCGTTGCGTACGGTGGAAAGCCGGTGCGCTATGACCAGCACCGTTCTGCCCTGCATCAGACGATCCATACCTTTTTCAATAAGCGCTTCCGTACGGGTATCAATAGAGCTTGTCGCTTCATCCAGAATCAGCACCGGCGGATCAGCCACGGCTGCCCGTGCAATAGAAAGCAGCTGGCGTTGTCCCTGGCTCAGATTGCCGCCGTCACCGGTAAGTACGGTGTCATAGCCATGCTCCAGGTGACGGATAAAAGAGTCGGCATTGGCAAGCGCGGCGGCCGCCTCTATCTGCTGCCGTGAAGCGTCAGGATTGCCGTAGCGGATATTGTCATACACGGTACCGGTGAACAGATGCGTGTCCTGCAGTACCATGGCAAGCGAGCGCCGCAGGTCATCCTTGCGGATCTGCTGAACCGGAATACCGTCATATATTATGCGGCCGCAGCCTTCAGCCAGATCATAGAATCGGGTGAGCAGATTGATCACCGTGGTCTTGCCGCTGCCGGTAGACCCCACCAGCGCGATTTTCTGGCCGGGACGGGCATGCAGGCTCACACCATGCAGCACTTCTTTTTCAGGCGTATACCCGAATGACACGTTCATAAACTCCACGTCGCCGCGCAGCGGAACAAGCTCCGCCCTGCCGTACAGCTTCCAGCTCCATTGCGGTTTTGATTCCGCGAACAGATCGTCAACAACCTGCACCGCGGTAACCGTTCCGCTGTCCTCCTCCGCCTGCATACCAATAACGCCGAATATACGTTCGGCGCCCGCAAGCGCGTTCAATATGCTGTTGAACTGCTGGCTTATCATGGACACCGGCTGGCTGAACGACCGCGTATACTGCAGGAATGATGCAATGGTACCGATATCGAGCATGCCGCGGATTGCCATGACCGCCCCGCACATAGCGATGAACGCATATTGAATATGCGAAAAGTTATTCATCATGGGGCCGAGAATATTGGCAAACGTATTGGCATCGGTTCCGGCACGGCATAACTCATCATTAAGAACGGCGAACCGTTCCTTTACGGCCTGCTCATGCGTAAATACTTTCACCACATTCTGTCCGGTTATCATTTCTTCTATATAACCGTTCACTATTCCGATGTTCTTCTGCTGGGCGCGGAATGACGATGCGCTGCGTTTACCAATCTTACCTGCAGCAGTCATCACAAGCGCCAGCGTCACCACCAATATGCCGGTCAGCACCGGATTCAATATCAGCATCATGACGAACACGCCCGCCACGGTAAGGCAGGAAGAAAACAGCTGCGGTATAGTCTGGCTCAGCATATCGCGCAAGGTATCCGTATCATTGGTAAACAAGGACATAAGCTCGCCGTGGGTGCGCGAATCAAAAAAGCTTACCGGCAGCGTCTCAAGCCTGCTGAACAGATCGGTACGGATGCGGTACAACGTACGCGTGGAAATATGCAGCATGATGCGGTGGTTCAGCCACGTGCACAGCGCACCCGTCATATAGATGCCGAGCATCAGGCACAGCAGTCTGGCAAAGGCCGTCAGATCAGGGTTCGCCCGGCCGATAAACGGAATAATATAGACGTTAAGCAGCGGGCGCAGAAAGTAGGTGCCCGCAACCCCCGCGCCGGAACTGATGCAGACGCACACGGCAACGCACGGCCACAGACGCGCGTAGGCTTTCATATACCGCAGCAGCTGGAGCACAGTTTTTTTAGTATTCTTCGGTTTGGCACCTCCGTGCCGCTTTACAGGTGGCATTACTCTGCATCTCCTTTCTGCTGGGAATCATATACCTCACGGTAGATAGTATTGGAAGCAAGCAGCGACCGGTGAGTTCCCGAGCCGTTGATTCTGCCGTTATCCAGAACGAATATCACATCGGCGTCCTGTACGGAGGCTATCCGCTGAGCAATAATAAGCTTGGTTGTCTCCGGCAGGCACTTGCGCAGCGAATTCCGTATGCGGCTGTCGGTGGCGGTATCAACCGCGCTCGTACTGTCGTCAAGTATGAGTATACGCGGTTTCTTTAAAAGCGCGCGCGCAATGCACAGCCGCTGCTTCTGTCCGCCGGACAGATTCACGCCGCCCTGACCGAGCTCCGTATCAAGTCCCTGCGGCAGCGTACAGATAAACTCCCACGCGTCCGCGGCACGGCAGGCCTGCTCCAGTTCCTGATCGGACGCGTCGGCGCACCCCCAGCGCAGGTTGTCACGGATGGAACCGCTGAACAATACATTTTTCTGCAGTACCATGGCCACAGCATCGCGCAGCGACCTGAGATCATACAAACGTACGTCAACGCCGCCTACCTGCACCCTGCCCGCAAGCGTGTCATACAGCCGCGGAATCAGCTGCACGAGCGTAGTTTTTGCGGACCCGGTACCGCCGATAATTCCGACGGTCTGTCCGCTGTCTATATGCAGGTTTATATCAGACAGCACGCATGCATCCGGATCAGCCGTACCGCCGGAAGCCGCCTCCACGGGGCGGTAGCTGAAAAACACGCCGGAAAAATCAATGGAGCCGTCCAGCACTTCCTTTACATAATTACCGGGACCGTCATCGGCAGGATTCTTTATATCAAGCGGCTCCAGCAGCACCTCACGTATGCGCTGCACAGATGCCCTTGTAAGCACCAGATTCACGAATACCATGCTCAGCATCATCAGCGACATGAGCACCTGCGTCACATAGGCAATAAAACTCACCAGCTCTCCGGCCTGCATCGTTCCGCCGATGATCATGCCGCCGCCGAACCAGAGCACCGCAACGATACAGGAATAGATGACCAGCTGCATCATGGGCATAGTCAGTATAACCACGCGCTCCGCGCTTGCCTGCATACGGCGTACGTCATCCGCCGCAGCGGCGAACTTTTCCGTTTCATAGGAACCGCGCACAAACGACTTTACCACGCGCACGGCGGTAAGGTTTTCCTGTACGATCGTATTCAGCGTGTCGTACTTTGCCAGCATCCGCCGGAACCGCGGATATGCGGCGGACACAATGCGGGCAAGAACCAGCGCAAGCACAGGAACGGCAATCACAAAAAGAAGCGCAAGCCGGCGGTTTATATAAAAAGACATGACCGTTCCGCTTATGAGCATGAGCGGACTGCGTATACACATCCTGATAATCATGGCATACACATTCTGTACATTGGTCACATCGGTCGTAAGCCGCGTAACAAGGGAACCGGTACTGAACCGGTCTATATTAGCAAAAGAAAAATCCTGCACGCGGGCAAAAAGCATACGCCGAAGATTGCGCGAAAATCCCTGCGACGCAACCGCCGCAAAGCGCGCGCACAGCATGCCGCAGGCCAGCGATATACATGAGGCGCCGGCCATAATGCCTCCCATTTTCATGACATAGGGAATGTCCCTGCCGCGTATACCGGTATCAATAATCGCCGCCATAATAAGCGGGATAAGCGTCTCCATGACCACTTCGCCGACCATCATTACCGGCGCAAGCGCAGTGAAAATCCGGTACCGTTTTTCAAGCCCGGCAGTAAGCATTCCGATTGTAGACATAGTACCACTATACACTATTCGGGATACAAAAAACATAAAAATGATGTTATTATGGGCAGAGAAAGCTGCGGCACGCCATAACGTGCCGCTGACGCAGGGTTCATAAGGAGGCATGATACAATGACAGCATCGCTTACAATACAGAAAAACGCCGTAACTCTTGACACCGGCATAGACCAGACTTCTTTCGGTAAAATGCGGCTTGCCTCCGGCGTGCCCGGCGTTACGCCCGGCATCACCGAGCAGGGCTTTCTGGCCTCATGCGACGGCAGCCGCCGGTACCGGTTCATCCCCTGGACATTCACCGGCATACAGATTCTTCCTGACGGGCATGCGGCCTTTACCGGCACTCTGCCCGCCGATACCACACAGGACACAGAGCTCCAGACCGCAACGCTTTCGCAGCTGCTTGAGCAGAACAGTCCGCTTTTAGCGCCGGCCGTAAGCAGCGTGTGCCGTGCCGTCACGCAGGCCGCGGACGAGCAGCTGCCGCTCAGAGCGCCGGGCGCAGGCGGCATCATCATACTTTCCCGGCCCGAAAACAGTATTCCCGACATTCTTTTTGTACCCGCGGGACTGTTTGAAACAGCGGCAGCCTCATGTCCCCGTGACGCAGCGGCCATACAGCAGGGATACTGGATCAATCAGGGCGCGGAAAATGCCGCGCGCATTACATTCCTGCGGGCGGCGCTTGCCTACAGGCTGCTGAGCGGCCGCGTTCCCTACGCAGAAACGGATCCCCTGCAGCGCCGTACCGATATTTCCGACGGTGCCTGTATTCCCGTACAATACCTGGTGCGCGGAATTGACAGTTCCCTTGCCGCCGCTATAAACACCGGTCTGACAAACCTTGCCGTAACCAGCCTGCAGGATGCGGCCCGCTTTCCGCTTGATGCGCTGGACAAGCAGGCCGGAATAGCGCCGGACGGCAGTTTTATTCCTGCCGCGCAGTCTGAAGAGCAGTCACAGAAACGCGAATTCCAGCAGTACGCGGAAAAAATGATCAGACGCCACACCGCTGCCGTACGGCGCAGACGCATGTTCAGAAAACACGGCGGGCTTATCATCGCAGGAGCCGTTGCCGTAATCGCCGTATGCATCGGGGCGGTCTCCGCGGCAGGAAACTACGGCAGGCAGCGTGTCTCAACAGGACTTTCCGCATCACAGACGGCGGCGGCATTCTATCAGGGCATAGACAATCAGGACACGGAGCTCATGACAGCCATGACAAAAGGAAAGGCGGGAAAAGCCTATATAGACTCAGTAAGCGCTATTTTTGTGGCGGGCAAAATGCGCCAGGCATACGAAAACATCAGAAGCCCGCTCACGCCAAAAGCATGGCTCGGCAAAGGGGCTGATCCGTCGCTGCCGGTGTACGGCATCACCGGCCTGCGCATTGACGGCACCCCGTACGATATCCAGCAGGTTCAGGTACTGCGCCGTAACCAGCATCCCCTTCCCGCAACGGAAAACGGCACGTCAGTTGCCGAAAACAGCGAACGCCGGCTCAAAATTGACTATTACCTGGTCTGCACGCAGGGCGACAACCTGCTTATACAGCAGTTCACCGATACCGTGACGCTGCGCTTCAGCAAGGGCGCCTGGCTCATCACCGGAATTGACGGATCCGCCGCCGACCTGCATCCCGATATGGAATCATTCCGCAGCAGGCTCACGGAAGCGCTGAAAGCTTCCCCGGCAGCCGCAGACGCCGCAGACAATTCCGCGGCGCTTGACGCGCTGCGGCCGGACTATCCGTGGCTCCCCTGATAACAGCAAGAAAGCTTCAAAGACAAATATACAGATTTTGTCAGCTTGACAAACGGGGTATTATGCTCTATCATGCGGTCAAGAGGTTAGCAGATGCAATATAATTTTGAAAAACAGCATGAAAAAGGCAAATTACATGCCATGGAGCGTATTCAGGCTCTCTGCGACAAAGACTCTTTTATGGAAATATATTCCGGAGTCCGTCACCACTGCACCAGCTTTGGAATGGAAACAAAAGATATTCCGTATGACGGAGTAATCACCGGATTCGGAATGATAAACGGCCGCAAAGTTGCCGTCTACGCGCAGGACTTTACCGTGCAGGGCGGTTCACTCGGACTCAAGCACGGCCAGAAAATAGCAGAGCTTATTGAGCAGGCCGTACAGGCCCGCTGTCCGGTAATCGGAATCAATGACTCAGGCGGAGCCCGTATTCAGGAAGGCGTTGACGCGCTGTGCGGCTACGGCGATTTGTTCTATCAGAATGTCCGTGCCTCAGGCTCAATTCCGCAGATATCCGTTATCGCCGGTCCCTGCGCAGGCGGTGCCGTATATTCTCCCGGAATCACCGATTTTATCTTTGCAGTCGATTCCATCAGCCAGATGTTCATCACCGGCCCCAAGGTCGTTCAGTCCGTCATGGGACTTTCCATTACACCGGAGGAACTCGGCGGCTCACAGATTCATGCAAAAAAATCAGGAGTCGCGCATTTCCGCTGCCCCGATGAGCATGACTGCTTCCAGAAAATCCGCCGCCTGCTGGACTACATTCCCCACTACTACGGGGACACGCTGAATGCGGGCGAAAAGTTCAAGTACAACGAAAAAAAGGCCATGAAGCAGATAGCTGAGATTCTGCCGGAAAAAAGCAGCCAGTGCTACGACATGCGCGACATCATCAAATGTACCGTTGACGAAGATTCATTCTTTGAGGTCATGGAAGAGTTTGCCACAAGCTGTGTGGTCGGCTTTGCCAAAATCGAAGGAAGCTCCGTCGGCATTGTAGCGAACAATCCGTCCGGACTCGGCGGCGTACTCAACTGCGATTCCAGCGACAAGATCGCCCGCTTTGTGCGCTACTGCGATTCATTCAACATTCCGCTGCTTACGTTCGTGGACGTGCCCGGCTTTATTCCCGGACCTGAGGAAGAGCAGAAAGGCATTATCCGCCACGGCGCAAAAGTTATCTACGCCTACAGCGAAGCAAGCGTACCGAAAGTAACGGTCATTGTGCGCAAGGCATACGGCGGCGCATATATCGCCATGTGCTCAAAGCACCTCGGAGCAGACTTTGTGTACGCATGGCCCAAGGCCGAAATCGCGGTCATGGGTGCGGAAGGCGCGCTCGGCATTCTGTACGCCAAGGAAATGAAAGATCCTGCAAAGGCAGCGCTTGTAGCGCAGAAGTCACAGGAATACCGTGACACGATCATGACGCCCACCATCGCGGCACAGCGCGGCTACATCTCAGAGATCATCAATCCTGAGGACACGCGAGAGCGCGTAGCCAGAAGCCTTGCGCTGCTCAAGAGCAAGACTTCAATGGATCATCCGCTCAAAAAACACGGTAACATTCCGCTGTAACAGCGGGACGCTATAGACACGAAAAAGGCCGGTGCGTCAGTGAAGTGAACTGACACACCGGCCTTTTTTATATTGCACGTGCACGGTCCGAGCGCCGCGCACGTACGCACTGCGGCCGCAGCTACACGCTGAACCGCTCTATCTCACGCTCTATCGCCGCCACCGAATCATTCATGCGGCCGAAACCTTCGCCCAGAACACGGCTGTTCTCGGAAATCGTATCGGCATTGCCCGAAATGGATGACATGCTCTGCTCAATGGCCCGGCCGCTGCTCTGCAGCTGCTGCATTTCATCAAGCACACGGCGGTTGCCCTCAGCCATCCGTGCGGCCCCGTCCTTAACGCTCGCCGTATTCGCATCCATTGAATGCAGGGACGACATAACCTGCCGTGAGTTTTCATTCTGCTCCTCAAGCACCGACTGCATATTGCACACCAGCACGTTAGTATCCTGAATATTCTTTGACAGCACGGAAAACACTTCGCTTGACTCTTTGGACGCAGAAACAATCTCACCGATACCCGCCTGAATATTCTTAAGCTGGTCGCCGATGGTGCGCGACTGCCCGGACGACGTTTCAGACAGCTTTCTGATCTCGTCGGCAACGACTGCAAAGCCCTTGCCCGCCTCGCCCGCGTGCGCCGCCTCAATGGCCGCGTTCATGGCCAGCAGGTTCGTCTGGCTTGCGATCGCCGCAATCGCGCTGTTCGCATCCTGCAGCATCTTGGACTGCGCATCAATATTCTGAATACGCTCATTCACCTTTGTCTGCTTGGCCACGCCGTTCTGCGCCTCGGCATCAAGCTGGTCAAACGACTTAACCATAAGCGACATGGAGCTGCTGATCTGCGTAATACCGGACACCAGCCGCTCAACCGACTGCGACGTGTCCGCAATGCTCCGCGTCTGCGTATCAATCACGCCCGTAAGCGAATCAATGCCCGTGGCAACTTCCTGCACCACCCGGGACGTTTCCTGAATACCTTCCGCCTGCTGATCCACCTGCACCTGCACGTCCTGAATATTCTTAGCAATATTCGAAATAGAATCAGCCGTAGCGTCAGCGCTCTCCTTCAGCTCATACGCCACAGAAGAAAGCGCGCCCTCAGAATGCATAAGCTCTTTCATCATGCCCTGCTGCCGCGCCATAAAAGTATTGAACGCATCCACGATCCGCGGGATCACCTTAAACGGCGTATGGATTTCCATAACAAGCCGCCGCGTAAGGTCAGCATCTCCGGTAGCAATATCATCGATCGCGCTGCGCACCATGCTGAGCGGCACAAGCATGCGGCGCACCGCCACCAGAATAAGCACCAGCACCAGCAGCACAAGCACCACCGCAAGCGGCAGCGGCACGTAAGACAAGAACGCACGGAACGTATAAGGAATAAACATAACAAGCGTCCAGCCTACACGCTTAAGCGGCAGGATATAGTACTCACCCCGTATCGTAGAAACAATCTCCGCCTTATCAGGCACCACGGAGGGCGCCCTGGCCAGATCGGGGAACACCTCAAGAATCTTCACCTTCTTTTCCAGATGCTCAAGGTTGGTGGAGCCGGAGATCTCCTGATTGGCGTTATACATATACATAGTCACGCCCGGCTCCAGATTCTTATACATGGAATCAACAAAATCAGACAGCTCAATGCCCGTACCGGCAATGCCCACCGGCTTATGCCCTTCCCCGTACACCAGGCCGTTGATCCACATATACGTCTTCTTCAGACCGATGTCATAGTCCACGTAAAACTGATAGTCCACGCCGCTGTTCAGCGTAGCGGAATACCATGCGTTGCCGGGGTCCGATTTATCCAGATCATAGATGAACTCCATGTTGGAGTAATAGCGCAGATCAAGATCAGAAATCCAGAACGTACGGTGCGACTGAAACAGATCCTGATACACCTTAAATTCACGGAACGCAAGCCGCCGGCTCTCTTCATCATCGGGATCCGACATATGATCAATAACAATGGGGGATTTAATCATCTGAAGCGCAAGCTTCAGCTCGGGACCCGTACCGTTATCAAGCTCAAGGAGCTTGGCGTACGCAAGCTCCTCCAAATGAGAATCAGTGGCGCGGCGGAACAGTCTGTGTGACCCCACCGTAATAATGGCGACTGCGCAGCAGAACCCCACTGCATATAACAGGATAAAAAGGATACGTCTCATAGATAAACTCCTCATTCTTCTATGCAACAAAACCGCCGTACATACGGCGGTTCCGCATTATTACACGAGACCCAGAACAATAACCGAGAAGCATACACTATGGACACACCATCATACGCTGCACCAGTTTATATGTTACTTTACAAGTATAACATACCGTAATGCAAAGTCAAATTATTTTTACAGCTTAATATAAGGAAAAAAGAACGGGGATAAAACAGGAGTATCATTGCGCTGCCGGAAGAAGCATGCTCCGGCAGCGCAATGCGCTACCATGAAGTGCAGAATCTGAACCCCATGTAGTTATAGACTTCATTAGGATCATAGGCATAGCGGTCGCCCGCAAAAATAAAGCCCGTATACGGTGACCAGCTGCCGCCGCGGCTCACGCGCTGCATGCCGAACGCAGGCCCGGAAGACCGCGTGCCCGGCGCAGCCTCCGTATAGTCCGCCATCCAGTCCCAGCAGAACTCAAGCACATTGCCGCTCATATCGAACAGCCCCGCGCCGTTCGCGTTGCCGCTTCCGGGCTCAGGCAGAGAATCCTCCATAAACGGAGTGCCCGCCGTGCCCACGGTATGGGTACCCACCGCATTCTCATCATACCAGGCGATGCTGTCTTGCGTTACGGACTCATCATCCCGGCCGCGGCGGTCAACCTGCCCGCTCGCAAGCCGCCCGCTCTGATAGCCGGTTCTGGTACGGCGCGCCGCATACTCCCACTCAGCCTCAGTAGGCAGCCGGTAGCCGTCGGCAGACCAGTCGCATACGGCCAGATCACAGGCGGCGGTGTCGGAAGAATCCCGCAGCACCTTTCCGTCGTACGTATAGCACGGCGTACGGCCCGTCTGCTCGCTGTACGCGTTGCACCACACCAGCGCGTCATACCAGCTGATCATGGTCACGGGCTGATATCCGTTCTCAAGCGTAGGCACCCGCGCGCGCCGCCCCGCGGAGCCTTCCTGCCCCGGGTTTACGAACACGTATCCGTCAAGCTCAGCCTGCACGCGCACGGAATACCACAGCGTATAGGGAGTCTCATAGGCATTCATCTTAAAAGGACGTATCCAGCGGCGCGCAGTATAGGACTGCATGCCGTCGCCGATAACATACGTATCATACAGCGCGTCGCCGCCGGGCCCGAGCGTTATCATGCGCACGCCGGATTCGGCCGCGGCAGGAATGCCGGACAGCGCTCCGGAAGCAGTCTGTGCAGCATCAGCTGCCGGCTCCGCCGCGCCCGCCAGCATCGAACAGGCAAGCACCGCGGCTGTATAAAGATAAATCAGTTTCATAGCATCTCCGCTTCTAATAAAAAACGGCACTCCCCGTCCGTTACAGCGTTTCAGGCGGTTCTGCAGACTGCCGACCCGACCTTGGTCGGAACAAAACAGCAGCTTACAAAGATGGCATACAGACTAGAGCTTCCGAAGCTCCGCTTTCGTCACCTTCCATGCGCCGGCCTGCTTTTCAATCTCCATGACGGCATACAGACCGTCCGCAAGCGGTCCCGGATTAATAACCGTCGTGGCGCCGATATGGTCCACCGCCACACCCTCATGGATATGCCCCGTAATCACGGCAAGCGGCTGCTTAGATTCAATAAACTTGCGCAGCATGGCGGAGCCCACATGCACGCCCGGCGCCACCTGATCACAGCCCGTATCCTTGGGCGGATTATGGGCAATAACAATCAGACTGTCGCACATGCCAGCGGTCTCCGCGGAGCCTGAGTCTTTAGAACCGTCCAAAGACTCAGCGATAGAAAGATCCTCCATCATCTCCGCCTCATCGCGCTCATTGGGCGTGCTGCCGTTGAACCGCGTACCGCCGCCGCATCCTGCGAACGCAAGACCGTCATGATACAGCAGCGCGCCCTGCACGCTTATATCCTTTTCCTCAATATCACTCAAAAACGCAGGCTCATCGCAGTTACCGATCACAGAAAAAATCGTGTCATGCGCATCGCAGAGCTTTTTAAGCGCGGGCTCGCCCGTCTCCGGGTGATCAAACTCCGCAAAATCTCCGGCAAACAGCACGGCGTCAGCCGCCTTCAGCTCAGGCGCAAGCTCGTCCAGCCGCCCCGCCGCTCCATGCATATCAGATATAACAAGAAACTTCATACTCTAACCTCCTTTAAAAACTCTGCGTTAGCAGTGCCGCAAGGACGCATGCACCGTCCGGCGCAGAAGAACTTACAGATTCTCCATGGCGTTCCGCAGCGCCGCCATCTGCTGCGCGGTACCCACGGTAATACGCAGATACTGCGATATGCCCGGCGTATTAAAGTGCCGCACCAGCACGCCCTCCGCCTTAATGCGGCGGTAGGCTTCCTCGCCGTCCACACCGTCTTTTTTTGTCAAAATAAAATTAGTCACTGACGGCACCACGTCCCATCCGTGCTCCTCCAGGAACCGGCAGAACAGCTTGCGCTCCTGCGCAACCAGTCTGGCGCAGTCGGCATAATACGCGGTGTCCGAGCAGGCGGCAATTCCGATCTGCTGCGCCATCGCGTCAACCGGAAAATGGTTCAGGGAATTCTTTACCGTAGTCACCGCCTGCACCAGCTCCGGCGAAGCCACCATATATCCCAGACGCGTGCCCGCACCGCACAGGCTCTTGCTGAACGTGCGCACCACCACAAGATTCTTAAATTCCGCCAGCAGCGGAATACAGCTTTCGCCGCCAAAATCAACATAGGCTTCATCAACCACAAACACCCGGTCACCGGGCGCCGTGCTCAGCATGGCGCGTACCTGGCTGCGGTCCAGCATTCTGCCCGTAGGCGCATTGGGGTTCGCAAAAATAATACTGGTGTCCAGCTCGCACGCACGAATGGTCATGCGCTGTATGTCCAGCGTCCAGTCGGCATTAAGCGGGATTTTTTCAAGCGGAATACCATAAAAGCCCGCATACACCGGATAGAAGCTGTAGGTATGCTCAGGCACCACCAGCGGGCGGTCGCCGTCAAAAAAGGCATAGAACACAAAAGAAAGCACTTCATCGCTGCCGTTGCCCGCATATATCATGTCAGGCGTCACCGTAAACGGAATCTGGTCCGTAAAATACGGTTCGCAGCGGCCGTCCTGCGTCTTTTTGGCGCGGCACAGCACGCCGCCGCTCTGGTTCAGCATGTCGGCAATGGCACCGCGCAGCTCATAAGAATCGGGATCAGGATACAGCGCAAGCTTTTCGGGATGATCCGCAACAAAGCGCGTTACGGCCTGCGCCACCGCCGGAGAAGGCGGATAGGGGTTCTCATTTGCATTCAGTTTAATATAAACACGGTCCCTGGGCTGTTCGCCGGGAACATAGGGATGTAATCCCTGCATACGGGCTGCTAACATACTGATATTCTATGCGCAAGGAACAGGAACGTCAACAATCCCGCACGGAAAGCAAAAACTGATTTCCGTGTACAGGCACTTTCCGGCTTGCATACATGCGGCGGACAGGGTATAACAAAAATACGCATCACTGGTTGTCCGCTTTATCATATCTATGGAGAAAAAGTTGAAAATGTATACCCCCCCCCAGACCGTCTAAAAACTCAATCCTCCAAACACATATATCCGCTTAAAAATTAAGATTCGGTGATTTTTACCATGTGTTTTCAAAAGGGCAGTGATTT
>Ga0256405_10009637_pt1 | contig 13130 bp, 10 predicted proteins | sample RumenRJG_02DNA_FD_189096 | JGI IMG/M metagenome (GOLD analysis project Ga0256405, IMG submission 189096) | Bovine rumen microbial communities from Lethbridge, Alberta, Canada - RJG_02 | ecosystem: Host-associated > Mammals > Digestive system > Stomach > Rumen | place: Canada: Alberta...
GTATGTCCGCAGCAGATCAGAATCTCCGAAGTACTTGCAGATTTTTCGGAAAAGCTTGGGTAAAGCAGGGGTCGGATTATGAAGGTGATCGGGATCAATGGCAGTGCAAGAAAAGACGGAAATACAGTTCGTTTGCGGCTCGACCTATTGGAACATGGGCTATGGACAGCTTCCCGGTGACGTTCTAAATGATGCGGAAGCGATGGCCAATATGTGCAATCTGGGCCATAACATGGCATTTTTGCTGAAGGCAGTATGCAGAGAGGCAACCAATCCGGAGCACATCAAAGAAAATCTCGATCTGTTCGGCTTTGAACTGTCGGATGAGGAAATGGCGGCGATCCGTGCTTTGGATCGGAATGAGAAACACGACTGGTACTGACAAGGAGACAGCCTCTGAAATCAGCAGCAAAAGGAAAACAGAATACGATATACTTATAACAGGGCTTGCGATTTTAGCGAGCCCTTTTATTGAGCAAATGCTAAAAAGTTCTGGGCAAGCGGTTACTTGTGTCGCTAATACCTTGTGGTATGATTAAAGAAATCTATGAGCTCGTGAATCAAAGTTTGTCGCATAGAGTTATTATAGCAGGAGCTGCAGATATGTTTTATACCATGACAACAATTCCTGCTTGGGAGGATCTATGAAGAAGACGTTGATTTTTTACAAGCCTGAATATGCTGATCTGGCAATAAAACTGCGCGATAACTATCGTGCACATGATCATGAGGAAGCTGATATCGTTTCTGTAGAGGAGCATGATGATATTGAATACGCCGAAAAAATGCAGTATGACGAAGCTGTTTTTATAGAGGATAGTAATACCGTTACTTTTCATGATATTGAATCAGGATATACAAACAGACTTCCTGTCTCAGATGTGTTTTATAACGATCCAAAGCTCGATACCCATAAAGGTATCACTAGCAGAGAGACGCTCAACATACTGGCGGACGCCATATCGGATGTAGGATCATGGTGGTGCTGGCATGTGGGTGACGATATGCTTCAGCTGGAGTTCTGTGATGTGCAGCTTTACGATGAAACAAAAGCCGAAAAAGAAACTCATACTACTGATGTTTTGGCTGTGCGTTTCTTTGGTCATGTCTTTGCGGTCTTTCTGGATGATCTGCATGATATAAACTGGCATAAACGTTTCCGTGATGACGATTCGGTCCTTTATCCTGTCGACACATATGACATGGCATTCGACGATAATAAAGAGGCTGAGTCGTTACTGAACGATTATAGAAACCAGGTCCTCATCAAAGACTTTAACGGTACAGAAACTCTGGCAGCTGCAAAACACCTTCTCTGTGCACGATGCGGGGATGTTGGCTTTATCGTTGGCGGCAATGAAATAGAGATCGCAGGAAAAAAGGGAAAATATACGGAAGAAGAAATAGAGCAAAAGACTTTGCCTGCGAAGTGACAATTCCTGTGGATAAGGAGGATCCGCAAGGAAATTGGTAATACAGGAAGTCAGATTCCGGTTTCTTAGGATCCCGACGAATCGCTTGATCTTTGCTGAGAGCAGGATCAGCAGCAAGAAATCATTTGAGGAGGACAGCGTTATGGCATTGGTACATCTGGCAATATCCATCATTGTACTGGGATTTCTCTATCGGAGAATGATCATACGGGAAACGCCCGGGCAAATCGGAAAAGCCCAGGCGGTCGTTCCTGTTTTTCTCGGCGTAATCTCCCTGCCGCTCTCTTTTGCTTTTTTTATTTTGAACGGCGCGATCGCATTAGCTGCCGGTTATTCCGCCGCCGATAATCCTTCTCTCGTCTTAAGCAGTTTGTTCTCGGCATTCGTCTCAGCCGGACTGCCGGAGGAGACGGCCAAGCTCCTGATGATGCTTCTGGCACTGCGAATTTTCCGCGCAAAAATCCGGAATGTTTATGAGTATATTCTGATTGGCGCGGCGGTAGGATTTGGATTTACACTTTTTGAGGAGTTCATATACGGCTCTGGATCCATTCTCTCCTCCGTCATACGCGTCTCGCTGGTGACAGGTCACATGGTGTTCGGAGTCCTGATGGCCAGGCATCTGGGTTTGGCAAGGTATTACAAATCGACAGGCAGCAGCTCGTTCCAGCGGGAATATCTGCTTGCGTTTTTAATCCCCATGCTTATCCATACGATCTATGACGCCTGTGTCGTAAGTAACAAATTTATGTATAGTACGGATGAAAAAATGCAGTCTATCGGTCTCATCATTGGGGTAATCGCGGTGGTTGTCCTGCTCCTATTACAGATTATCGCACTGCTCCAACTCAGGAAAGACACGGAGAAATATTGCAGGATGACATTCGTTGAGACTGCAGCAGATTAAGGTTTGGGGAGGATGAATATCGTTTATTCTCTCGGTATAGATGAAAGCGGAAAATACTATTCCATGACAAGCTTCTCCTCCTGCGTGATATGATGAATACAGAGCTTGCAAAACAGCTTGCGGCAAAGAGACATGCCTTTCTGGAGTCATTCCTGAAAGAACTGGAGGAGGAAACAAATACCTTTATCGCGCTGGAATAAATCAAAATCAATGAGGCTGTCCGTATCGGGCAGCCTCATTTCGTGAAAGATACAATTTTTTTGCGGTCAGTTTTTTCCGCGCAGGGACTCCTCGTAGATCTGCGCCAGACCTCCATGGGAGGTTTCGCGGTACTTCTCGTTCAGATCCAGACCCGTGCGGTACATGGTCGCCACCACCTCGTCGAAGGAAATCTTTCTGGTGGCATACAGGAAGCGGGAGAGGTTCACCGCGCTCAGCGCACGCATCGCGGCAACCGCGTTGCGCTCGATGCAGGGAATCTGCACCAGCCCGTTCACGGGATCGCAGGTCAGCCCCAGATTGTGCTCCATCGCAATCTCCGCGGCATACTCAATCTGGTCGATATTCAGCCCGTACAGCTGCGCGACAGCCGCAGCCGCCATGGAACACGCACTGCCGATCTCCGCCTGACATCCGCATTCCGCGCCGGAGATGCTGGCATTCGTGCGGATCACATTGCCGACAAGTCCCGCGACCGCAAGCGCGTCGAGAATCTCTTCCTCCGGGAAACCCTTGTCCTTCTCCATATAGTACAGAATGGAGGGAAGCACGCCGCAGCTGCCACAGGTGGGAGATGTGACGACGACATTCTCCGAGGCGTTTTCTTCGCTGACCGCATAGGCGTATGCGGCGATGACTCTGTTCATCGTCACATCGGCGCTCTCATTGTAGCAGCGCTTGTTGTACAGATATTTCGCCTTTCTGGTCAGGTTCAGGCCGCCGGGCAGAATGCCGTCCGCCTTCAGGCCGCGCTCGACGGAATTCCGCATGGCCTGCCAGACCTTCTTGAGATACTCCCGCAGAGGGGCCCCTTCCAGGATATAGATCAGCTGAAGAATGCTGATTTTTTCCTGGTTGCAGAGAGCGACGATCTCGGAAAAATTCTTCTGCGGGTAAACTTCCCTGTCCTCCGCGGAAGTTTCGTTCTCGATCCGGATCGACCCGCCTCCAATACTGAAGATGCGGACAGCCGCGATCTCCTTTCCGCCCTTGAAGGCCCTGAAAAGCATCGTGTTCGGGTGGGGCAGGTCCGACTCCGGAATCTCACGGTTAAAAACGATTTCTGCTCCAGGCAGACCTTCCTGGATCGCCTTGCCCGTGCCGTGCCCCTCGCCGGTGAAGGCCAGGGACCCATACAGGGTGACTTCATAGGAATCCGCGTCCGGATAGCGGCTGCCGAAGGTCTGGGCTGCGTGATACGGTCCTACCGTGTGGGAACTGGAGGGACCATTACCGATCTTATAGACACTGGTTATGCTTTTCATATCAGATGGGAAGCTCCTTTCCTTCTTTTTTCCACTCAAGGAATTCGGCGGTCGCGGTAAAGATGACATCGCTGGAGGAGTTCAGCGCGGTTTCCAGCGAATCCTGAATGACGCTGACAATGAAGCCGACGCCTACGACCTGCATGGCGACATCATTGGAGATGCCGAACAGGGAGCACCCCAGGGGAACCAGCAGAAGAGAGCCGCCGGCTACGCCTGATGTGCCGCATGCCGAGAAGGTTGCGACGACGCTCAGAAGAATGGCCATGGGCAGTGTGATCTCCGCGCCTGCCGTAAACGCGGCGGTCATGGCGAAGGTGGTGATAACAGCCGCCGCACCGTCCATGTTGATGGTGGAACCGAGCGGGATGGAGACGGAATACATGTTCTCGTCGAGACCGAGTTCCTTGCACAGCTCCATGTTGACCGGAATATTGGCAGCGGAGCTTCTGGTAAAGAATGCCGTGACACCGCTCTGACGGATGCACTTAAAGATCAGAGGATAAGGATTGTGGCGCAGCGTAATGCCGACGATCAGCGGATTTACGACCAGTGCGACCAGAAGCATGGAGACCACGAGGACGACGACCAGCTCGCCATAGGTCGTGAAGATATCAAGTCCGCTTGAAGATACTGCGTCGAATACCAGACCGAGAATACCAAACGGGGCGCAGCTGATGACCCAGCGCACAACAGTGGAGACAGCACCGGCCAGATCCTCCAGAGTCTTTTTGGTGCCCGCACCCGCTGCCTTGAGAGCGGTTCCGAAGATGACCGCCCAAAAAAGAATACCTATATAGTTGGCCTTCATGAGTGCCTCGACAGGGTTGGCGATAACGCTGGTAAGCAGGTTCATGATGATTTCGGACATGCTGCCGGGAGCAGTATAACCCGCGCCTGCATCGATTCCTGTGAGCGTGATCCTGACAGGATGCGCGAAGTTGACAAGCACAGCGACAACTGCGGCGCAGAGCGTACTGAACATGTAGAGGAAGATGACCGTCCGGAATTTTGTCATATTGCCGCCCTTCGCGTTTGCGAGGGACGAAGACACCAGAACAAATACCAGAAGAGGTGCGATTGCCTTCAGAGCGCCGACGAACAGCTTGCCGAGGACAGCGATCCACGACCAGCCCGGCACCGCCAGACCAAGAATTGCACCGATGACCAGACCGATGCAGATACGTACGATCAGACTGAGTGAATTCCATTTTTTCAACATCAGAGTATTTCCTCCCCACAAGAAAATTATGGATTCCATATGCATAAAACGCAAGGTAAAATGAAAGCAGAAATATTATAAAACTTTGAACCGCACACAAGTGTCACAGATTCCGGCGTCATAATAACGGTAACGTATACGGAAAGCTGAATACATTCCTGAATTTTTTTGATTATGGGCAGGTGATCAATATGAATAAATCAATTTATGAGTCAATAAAAGAAGCTGCTGTTGATGGAAAACTACCTGATGATTATTCGCTGCCTGATTTAACAGATGGCGAAGGAGATGTCTCTTTCGCGGACGGGGCGCTCGATGGTATAACGATGTATCACATGCCTCCATTTGAAATGACGAAAAGCGACTATCAAGTAATGACAGAAGCAATCAATGCCGCAAGTAATCATGAATTCGAGATTGCGGATCCTTTGTTCATTCAGCTTTCCAAAAAGAACAGAGCGATTTCTGTCTCCGGTAAGCTGCAGCAGTATATTATTGATAACCATGGCAACTTGAAAGCAGGGAATCTGTATGAGTATGTGGTTGGGCTGATCCAATTATCGGATAATAAAGAATGTGTAAAATATGGATTATTAATATTGGGATTATTAGTTTTCAATAATGAAGAAGTAAAGGACGTTATCAGGACATTAGCTCTCAGCGATGAATTTACCCTCTTTTGCGTTCATATCATGTATCAATGGAGTGGTGGAAATAATGACATCTTTGAAACAGCCAGGAAAGTTCATGGATGGGGAAGGATCCATGCACTTGAACTTCTGCGCCCTTTAATGCCAAGAACCAAAGAAATCAGGGAATGGATGTTAAAAGAAGGCATCAATAATAAAATTGCACCGTTCTATTCTGCTTTGACCTGCTGGAGGAATGCTAACATCGGGAGCATTCTATATGTAAATCCCACTTATGAAGATTTGCATTACATAGGGAAGATACTCGATGCGATGTTGGATGAAAGTGCTGTTCCCGGAATATCAACATTAGATAAAAGAACGGACATATTATTAACATATCTTGAGAAGGCGCAAAAACATGCTTTATGTGCCGAAGATTATCAGGTTATTTATCATATATGCCAATATGGGGAAACGGTGAATGCTGCAGAAGTCAGTCAATTTGCGAAAGACATGCTTCATTCAGATCGTGCAAAATCGGTGCTGCCGGATGTTACAAGGCGGCTTGAGGCCCGTAAATTCAAGAAACCTTGAATTTACGGGCCTCCGTTGTTCAGGCATGATGAAAGCAGTGCCTGGGCTGCTGCAGCGGTGCCGCCTGAGGTGCCGGGTTCAGATATATCTTCTTTCCGGCTTTCTTTCTTTCGAAGCTTGAATACGGGCTTTCCCGGACCATCGCATCCGTACTCCGGGAGCTTCGCTCGCATATCATATTTTCCAGGGGCGTTTTTTGACTCCTCAAAATAGAAAAAATCCCCTGCGCAATATCACAAAAAGTAGAGAGAAGCCTCCAGCTGACCAGACCGGAGGTTTAAAGGGGAGGAAGAGAAATGCATAAGAATCTCAGGAAAGTATGGACCTGGCTTATCGCGGCGTCGATGGCGGTATCAGTCACGGCATGCAGCGGAGTCTCGGCCACGGGCGGGGCGGAATCCGGCGCAGCGCCGGCATCGTCCGCGGCAGCGGCAGATACTGTTGCAGCAGCCGGATCAGAAGCGTCCGGCGCGGAAACAGGCGCGGCAGGCAGCAAAGAGATCACCCTCCCGGCAGTGGGGGATGAGCTCTTCGGCTTCCAGGTAACGGATATCACGCCGTATCCGCAGAAGAACGCGCAGCTCGTGTCGCTGGACCACCTGAAGAGCGGGGCGGAGGTTCTGTATTTTGCGTGCGGTGACACGGATAAGGCGGTCAATGTTTACTACCGGACGGAGGCCGAGAGTGACCAGGGGATCCCGCATGTATTCGAGCACATTACCCTTTCCGGCTCCGGAAAATACCCGAACTCTGATCTGTTTGACGTGATCTCGGCGAAGACCTATAACACCTACATGAATGCCGGCACGTATCAGCAGATGACGGGTTACAACATGGCCTCGCTTTCGGAGGACCAGCTCCTCGCCATCATGGATTACTACATGGACGGACTGACTGACCCGCTGGCACTTCGGGATGAGCACCCGCTGAAGCGGGAGAGCTTCCGCTACGAGCTGGAAGATCCGGAGGACGATATCACCGTTACAGGAGCTGTGTTCAACGAGATGGAAGCGGCCAATGCAGTGATGGACCGTTTTGCACGTGAAATGACGGCAAAAACGCTGTACCCTGAGAGCACCATGAGCTTTAACAGCGGCGGCTACCGGGATGACATCCTCACCATCACCATGGATGAGCTGCGGACGTTCTATGAAAAGCACTATCATCCCTCCAACATGCTGATCACTCTCTACGGGGATCTGGACCTGTCCCGCTTCCTGGAGAAACTGGACCGGGATTATCTGTCCAGGTATGACAAAAAGGAGATTACCATCGAGGACCGGAAGTACGTCCCGTGGACGGGGGAGCGGACGGAGACATACATTTATCCGGTGACGAAGGATACCTCCGAAGAAAACGGGAGTATCGTCAGTTTTGCAGTCTCCCTCGGGGACATCAGTGCCTATGATCTGGAGCTGCTGGATATAGTCGGCTCTCTTTTGACGGCGGAGAGCAGTGTCCTGAAGCAGAAGATGATAGAAGCGTTCCCGAGTTCGGTTTTTTCCGTGAACATGCGGAATGATATCCGGCTGCCTGTCATGAGTTTCGAACTCCGGGACGCGGCAAAGGGAGACGCGGAGAAGTTCCGCCAGATCCTGCAGGACGCGGTCGATGAGATCTGCAGAGACGGACTCAGCAAAGACCTGGTGGACAGCATTGTCCGCAACCAGCAGATCGAAACAGTGATTACCGCGGAGAATCCGGGCGGCATCAATGTCTGCAGCGCATTCGCGCTCTACTGGGCTCTGTGGGGAGACCGGCTGACCTATCTGGATTGTGTCCGGGCAATCGAAAACCTCCGGGAGGAGGCGGACAAGGGAACGCTGGACCAGCTTCTGGAGAAGTATCTGAAGGCGCCGGAGCAGGCAGTCCTGGTGGAGGTGGATCCAAGTCCCGGCCAGAGGGAGCTTCTGGATGAGGAATTTGAGGCGAAGCTTGCCTCCATGAAGGCCAGCATGTCGGACGATGAGATCACGCAGATGGTAGAGAGCACGAAAGAGTTCAGCGACTGGAGCGAGACCTCCGCGGAGGAGTCAGGCCCGCTTCTGGAGAAACTGAAGGCTGTGGAGATCGGGGATCTCCCGGAAGAGGTACAGGATATAGAAGTGACGGAGACAGAGGAGGACGGCATCCGGAAACTTGTCTCTGAGATCAGCACGGCGCCTTACGTTTCATCAGTGCTCTATCTGGATGCATCTTCCCTGGAGTACGATGAGATCCTGGACTATTCCTTCCTTGGGGAGCTTCTGGGAAGCCTCGCGACGGAGCACTACAGCGTGGAAGAACTGGAAACGGCGCTCGCATCCGCGGCTTACCAGCACGCGATCCGCGCAGGAATCGTGTACGATGACGAGACAGGGGATCCGCATCCCGTCCTGATAGTCTCTTCCATGGAACTGGAGGATACGATCGGGGACGCCTGGGCGCTGCAGGAGGAGATCCTGTACCGCACGGATTTTTCTGACGCGGACCGGATCCGGTATCTTGCATCGGCTGCGCAGACTGGGTTTATCCAGGAGAATTCACAGGAACCAGCGCAGCTCATCCTCTGGACAGCCCAGTCTGCGGCAAATCCGGATCGGATGTATGAATATCATGCTTCCGGATTCGACTATCTGGCTTACTTAAGGAAGGTCGCGTCGATGAGTGACGGGGAGATCGCGGTTCTGGCGGAGCGCCTTAAGGAGGTGCTCGGCAAGCTGTTGAACCGGAATGGTGCAGTCTACACGGCGGTGGGTTCTTCGGAGAATCTGCCGAAGGACTGGAATGCGGCGAAGATGCTGCTGAATAAGATGGACGATGCGGACCGGACACCTGTGGATTATTCTGAGGAGCTTTCGGGGACCGCGCTTCCGAAACGCCTGGCAGTAGCGGTCCCGGATTCTGTAAGCTACAGCGGGTACGCGGCAGCAAATGCGGACGCGGGATTTGAGGACAGCGGGAAGGACCTCGTCATCATGTCGATCCTGTACGGCAGCGTGATGTACCCGGCTTTCCGCTATAAGATCGGTGCCTATGGATTCCAGAATGCCGTCGGACACACCTGCGCGTACCTGTTCAGCTACCGGGAGCCGGACATCCGGCCGACATATGAGTATTTCCAGAGCGCGGCAGAAGAGGTCCGGAATCTGAAGCTGACCCAGGACGAGGTCAATGATTCGATCATGAATATATATAGCAGTCTTGCCTATCCGGACGCCCCGCTTTCCGCAGCGCAGACAGAGATTGCTTACCGTCTCCAGGGCCGCAGGATGAGTTATGCGGAAGAGGCCCTTGCGAAGATGCGTGACGCGAAGAAGGTAACACCCGAGGATGTGACTGCCTCTGCGGACAACGTGCAGAAGATGATCGACGGAGGTGTCTGGGCCACCGCCGGCAATTCCGCCGCAATTAAAAAGAACGCCGGGCTTTACGACCTGGTGATCGAGGATCTGATGAAATAATGAAAAAGGGTATTCTTCTGTAAGGGTTTTGACGATCTACTGCCAGTATGCGGAACTGTCTGTTTTCCGGGCTCCATACAGGATCTGCTCCAGCTCCGGCATGCTGTCGATCTGACTATCCGTGGATTTTGACAGGATGACCCGGAGGACTTTTTTCTCTTTATCGTTACAGAAGAAAGCGATGAACCCTTCCGATTCAACGCCGGTGACGCCCTGGAAGCCCTGGTTGGTCTCGCCGGTGAAACGGGCGGTGAAGGTGCGGATTCCGGCAATGGTTTCTTCCTTGATATCGGTCAGACCGACATTGTAGTAAAAGTTGTAGAGAAAGTTCTTTGCAAAACCGGGAAAGGTGATGCCGGTGCTGAGTCTCTCCACTTCCTCAAAACCAGCATACTGGAAACATAAATTGCTGAGGTGGATCTTCTCCGGATCTACATCGACGAGGAGCAGAGTGTTCGGGTCATCGTTATATCCGTTCTCAAACGCCAAGAATTGCTTGGGGACGGTAAAAGTCAGCCCGTTGAAAGAAGCCTCCATCCGGCCGTCCGGGAGCACTGTGACTGCTTTGTCATGGGAACGCAGGGCGCTGTCTCTGTATTCTTCGTTTTCGGAAGGCAGCTTCCGAAAACGCTCATCGTCCCAGTTCTCGCTTTCCGATGCGAATACAAGCTCGGAGAAATCGCCGCCGGAGAGCTCAGCGGTGATGGTGCAGTGGAGTTTTGAGAGGACGATGCTGATCTTCCTATCGGAATATGTCCAGGGATCATCCGGCTCGCTGTAACTCTCGATCTCGTGGTAGTAGACGGCGGTACCGTCCGGGTAAATGGTGAGGCCGCTTCCTGTTTCACCTTTGTAGGAGCCGAAGAGCTCTTCCGGCGGAATCTCCGCCGGGGCAGTATCCACAGGTGTGGTTTCCGTGGAGATGATTTCTGAGGAGGCGGTTTCCTGAGTAGCCGCACCCTGTGTAATGAATATAATTCCGAGAAGGATCAGCGCGGATCCTGCAGCTATAGCCAGGGTACGGTGTTTTCCTGATCTCCCCGGGGAGGCTCCGGTAACCTTGAGATCTTCCTCCGCAGCGCCGAAGCGCTGACCGCATTCCGGGCATATTTTTGACTGAACAGGCTGGCGCCGGCCGCAGACGGGACAGTTTTTCAGCCGGATCCCGATGCGGTACTCTGTATTACCACCACTGAGGTGGGAGAAAAACTTTCCGGGATGCGTTACACTGTTATCCGAGGGACGATGGACCCGCGCGGCGTTTGTCCCTTTTAAAAAACCGGAAAGATCCCGGGCAAGTTCTGCAGCGGAGCTGTAACGTTGGGTGGGGTTCAGCTCCCTGCACTTGTTAATGATCTCTGCAAGGCGCGGGCTGAGGGAGGATGCGGTCTCCGGGAGCAGCGCGTCCATCAGGGCGCCGACCGCGTAGATATCCGTCTCCACGGAAGAACTGCCGAAGCCGTACTGCTCCGGTGCCGCGAAACCGGGCGTTCCAAGGAGCTTCGTGTCGACAGTCTTGGCAGGATCCTGGAGCCGCGCAGCGTTCATGTCAAGAAGCACCACGCTTCCGTCTTCCGTGAGGATCACATTGGAAGGCTTGATGTCCCGGTGGATGATGGGCGGCTTGAAGGCATGTAGATCGGAAAGAATACAGCAGAGCATCCATCCGCATGCGGCAGCATCAGCCGCGCTGAAAGGACCGCAGATCTCCAGAACAGACGACAGGGGATCCCCGGAAATATACTCTTCGATGACAGTGAGGCGGCCATTCTCCTCATGGAGCGCGTAGATCCGCGGTGTGCGGGACACGGGATGCTCGAACAGCGCAGCATAAACAGCCGGGTTATAAATGGAAAGGATCTTTTTTACACAGATCTTCCCCGTCTCCCGATGCCGGACAATGAAGACGCCGTGCTCTTTATTCAGTTCGGAGATCTCTTCATAATAAGAGACGGGCAGTCCCTGCTCAAACATTGCGTCAGATCCTCCGGGATTCATTGAAAATATATCAATTGATTATAACAGATAAGAGGGACGTATGTACAAGAAAGACACTGGGGAACTGGAAAAGCAGCTGGAGAGCACGCATCCGGACAACATCGGAAAATACCTGCAGGAGAACGAAGAAGAGACGCTTTCAGAAGACAGACCCTTCATGAAATACATGAAGGAAAAGCTGCGGGAGAAGAATCTGCAGAAACAGGATGTTTTTGTGCAGGCGGACATCTCTCTCGGTTACGGCTATAAGCTCCTGACGGAGGAGAAGACCACCCGCCAGAGGGATGTGATCCTGCGGCTCTGTTACGCGGCACGTTTCACCGTGGCGGAGACCCAGCGCGCCCTGGAACTCTGCCAGCTGAACCGCCTCTATGCCCGGGATCCCCGGGACGCGCTGATCATGACCTGCTTCAACACACGGCCGGGCACCGTGATCAATGTAAATGAGATCCTCAGGAAGAACAAAATGGAAGTGCTCCGCCCCAGCGGAGTGCAGTGATATTATCAGGACTTTTCCTGAATGAACCGCGAATTCCCACCACAGCGGTGGGAGAAATCCTTCTCGGTATGCGCTACACTACAACCCAGAGAATAATGTTGTTAAAAAGGAGGGTTGAGAAATGGCATACTGTTCAAACTGTGGGAAAGAGATCGCGGATGGAGTCAGATACTGCCCGGAATGCGGGGCTGTCGCAGCCCGGCAGGTAAACACGGAACTGCCGGAAAAGAACCAGAAGAAGAGCGGCCGGCCGGGCCCCTTGTCTGGGATCGCAGCCCTGGTTCTGGGATTTTTCTCTTTTGGAGTTCAGTCAAGGGGTATTGCTGTCTGTATGTCGCTTGCGGCACTTATCATTGGAATTTACAGTCTCGTGAAGAGGGTGAAACTGCGGGGATTTGCGATCGTGGCGATCGTATTCGCAGTGATCAGTCTGATGGCCGGATCGGGGACAAGTACGATCAGTCAGATACCCCGGACACAGACTTCTTCGGAGACAAAGGCGGCGGAGACAAAGGCTGCCGCAGAATCGAAACAGGGAGTAGATCCGGATCTGAAAGAATTTCTTGATTCGTATGAAGCCTTTGTGGATGAATATGTCGTCTTCATGCAGCAGTATTCAAAGAATCCGACCGACTTGTCTCTGCTGGCCAGATATACGGATATCATGCAGAAATACAGTGACTTCGCAGTCAAGGTGGAGAAATACGACACAAAAGAGATGTCCACGGAAGACGCGGCTTATTACTTAGAAGTAACCTCCAGGTGTTCCCGGAAAATGCTGAAGGTGCTGGACAGCGGAAGCAAGTGACAGTTGTGACAGCTCCTTTTTTCAAATTACTGTAATTCCTGCGGCTCGACTAAATTAACCTGCAGGCACCATTTACCAGATGCTCGTAAAGCGTTTATAATTATATGCAT
>Ga0256405_10009638_pt1 | contig 13130 bp, 13 predicted proteins | sample RumenRJG_02DNA_FD_189096 | JGI IMG/M metagenome (GOLD analysis project Ga0256405, IMG submission 189096) | Bovine rumen microbial communities from Lethbridge, Alberta, Canada - RJG_02 | ecosystem: Host-associated > Mammals > Digestive system > Stomach > Rumen | place: Canada: Alberta...
TGTACTTGGCGGCAAGATTTCAGCCGAACAGGAAAAGCTGTTCGCAGAAATGGGTCTGAAAAGCGAGGACTACTTCAAGCGGGAAAGTCTGGCTGTAAAAAACAGTATCCCCACGGCTGAGGGCGCACTGATGATAGCTATGGGCAACAGCGCCGAAACGGTTTTTGGCAGCAAAGTGCTGATTCTGGGCTTCGGCAGAACAGGAAAGTTCTGCGGGCGGCTGTTCAAGGCGGTTGGTGCGGAGTGTACTGTTGCCGCAAGGCGACCCGAGGTGCTTGCACAGGCGTGGACAGAGGGATTTGAAACTTTCTCCATGTCGGAACTGGCGGATAACATCGGAAAGTTCGATACTATTATAAATACAGTTCCTGTGATGATTCTGACTGAAGAAATTCTGGCATCGTCAAAGGCGGGGTGTCTTGTGATAGATCTGGCTTCAAAGCCCGGCGGGACGGACTTTGCGGCGGCAAAAAGAATGGAGGTAAACGCGATACATGCTCTTGCACTTCCGGGGAAAGTCGCACCTGCTGCGGCAGGCAGACTCATTGCAGAAACAATAAGGGAGATAACAGATGAGAGGGGGATAACAAATTGCCGACAGAAAACAAACTGAAAGGTGTCAGGATAGGCTATGCTTTGGCAGGGTCTTTCTGCACATTTGAGAAAAGTTTTAAAGCGGCTGAAAAGCTCAGGAATATGGGCGCAGAGCTTCTGCCGATAATGTCATACAATGCCGCGGGGGTGGATACCCGATTCGGTAAAGCAGAAGAAAATATCAGGCGATTTGAAGAAATAACAGGCAGAAAGGTCATAAAGACCATCGAGGACGCCGAACCGATAGGTCCGAAAAGAATGTGCGATGTGATGGTAGTTGCGCCTTGTACAGCTAATTCGGCGGCGAAACTGGCGGTGGGTATAACCGATACTCCGCTGACCATGGCTGTGAAAAGCCATCTGCGGAGCGGTCTGCCTGTTGTGGTAGCAATATCGACAAATGATGCTCTTGGAGCTTGCGCAAAAAACATCGGCATATTGCAGAATTACCGCAACTACTATTTTGTGCCCTACGCGCAGGATGACATCGTACAGAAACCTGCATCAATGGTGGCTGACCTTTCGCTTCTGCCCGATACTGTTGAAATGGCACTGAAAGGTGTTCAGATACAGCCGGTGGTGTTTAATTCACAATTCATAATTCATAATTCATAATTATTGGCAGGGCGGTGAGGTAGCAGGGCTTAGGATAGAATGCCAAGGAAGCAAGCTTTTGGTCAAGCTTTTCACGAAAAGCTTGCAGAGAGCTCGAGAGGCAGAGCCTCTCGGTCAAGGCGCAAAAGCGACGTGAACACAATAAAATCAATAGCGATACGAACCTATACCAAAATATGCGCGGTTACGCTGCCGACGCAGTCGCAGCTACAAACAGTACGAGCGTGTACCAAAGTATACGACCGTATCTTTTGGTGTGCGTGATTCATACCCGCGCACGCCGTCAAACAGCGAAGCGTTTTTGACGGCTCGACCCGCAAGGGGCGACCCTGTCAACCGCAGTACGTCCCAAAAACAACCGCATATATCGCACGAAAGCAGTACCGTAACTATTGACTTTTGTACGGCTGTGTTTTATAATATAAGTGCATGAGCGGCACTTCCGCTGTGCGAGATATCGTCGGGAGGACTGGGTATGGAGATAGTAAAAATCGTGATCACGGGCGGACCGTGCGGCGGAAAATCAACGGCTATGAGCCGTATCATGAAAGAGTTCGACAAGCTGGGCTATACGGTGCTTTTTGTGCCCGAAACTGCCAGCGAGCTGATAGGCGGCGGTGTTGCACCATGGACTTGCGGCAGCAATGTGGATTTTCAGAAGTGTCTGTTTGCTTTGCAGCTTGAAAAGGAAAGAGTATTTCAGCGGGCGGCTTCGACTATGGGCAAGGATAAATATCTTATCGTTTGCGACAGGGGCGCTCTTGACAACAAGGCTTATATGTCTAAAGAAGAATTCACCGAAGTGCTTGACAGCATCGGCATGAAAGAGGTTGAGCTCCGTGACAATTACGATGCGGTATTCCATCTGGTAACTGCGGCTAAGGGTGCGGAGAAGTTCTATACTCTGTCGAATAATTCGGCAAGAACTGAAACGCCCGAGCAGGCGCGTGAGATAGACGAGAAACTCATAGCTTCATGGACCGGGCATCCCCACCTCAGGGTAATAGATAATTCCACCGATTTTGAGGGAAAGATGCAGCGTCTTATGTCGGAGATAGCTTCGTTCCTTGGCGAGCCTGAACCTCTGGAGATAGAGAGGAAATTCCTGATAGAATATCCCGATACAGTTAAGCTGGAAGCGTTGCCCAACTGTTCGCGGGTCGAGATAATACAGACCTATCTGAAGTCGGATAACGGTGACGAAGTAAGGGTGCGCCAGCGCGGCACAGAGGGAAGTTTCGTTTACTATCTCACAAGGAAGAAAAAGATTTCGGATATGAAGCGTGTTGAGATAGAGCGCAGGCTGACACAGGAGGAATATCTCGCATTACTTATGGATGCAGACACTTCACGCAGGCAGATAAGAAAGACCAGGTACTGTCTTTCGGAAAATAACCTGTACTACGAGATAGATGTATATCCCTTCTGGGACGACAAGGCTATTGCGGAGATAGAACTTAGTGACGAGAACACCGAGATAGTTTTCCCTGATTTTATCAAGGTGATAAAGGAAGTCACCGAAGATGAGAACTACAAAAATGCCGCTCTGGCACTGATAAAGTGAGAACTGCCCGAAAGAGGAAATTTCCCTTTTTCGGGCTTTTTTGCGGAGATTTCGAGAATTTGTCTGACTACAGCTTTACAATTTGCTCATTTTGTGATATAATATCAAAGTACCGCACGTTAAGAATGCGGGGAAAGGAAAGTAAATATGGATATTAATAAAGTCCTTGCACAGGAATTTAATTTAAGACAGGAGCAGGTGGATAACACTGTTGCTCTCCTTGATGATGACAAGACTATACCCTTTATCGCACGTTACCGTAAAGAAGTAACGGGCTCACTTGACGATCAGGTGATACGTGAGCTTTATGACAGACTGACCTATCTGCGCAATCTGGAAAAGCGCAAAGAGGAAGTCATAAATGCTATAACCGAACAGGAAAAAATGACCGACGAGATAGCTTCGGCTATCGAAAAGGCTGTCACTCTCGTTGAGGTTGAGGATATCTATCGTCCCTACAAGCCCAAGAGAAAGACAAGAGCTTCTATTGCAAGAGAGAAAGGTCTTGAACCGCTGGCTGAACTTATCATGGCACAGGCTGACTCGACCGATCCCACAGCCGAAGCTGCGGCTTATATCAGCGAAGAAAAGGGCGTTGCCGATGCAGCTGCGGCTGTACAGGGCGCTATGGATATAATCGCCGAGGACGTTTCCGACAATGCCGAGCTTAGAAAGGCTCTGCGTGAGGCTTACAATAAGTCGGGCAAGATAACCTCTGCGGCGGCTTCCGAGGAAGCTGATGTGGTATACAAGAACTACTTTGAGTACAGCGAGAATGTATCGAAAACAGCGGGACACCGTGTTCTCGCCCTTGACCGCGGTGAGAAAGAGGGCGCACTGAAAGTCAGCATTGATATACCCGAGGGTATGGGCGAAGAGATATGCCGCGGACAGTATGTCAAGAATGATTCCGCCTGCGGCAAACTGGTGGCTGCTGCCTGTGAGGACAGCTTCAGCAGACTTATCGCGCCCTCCGTTGAGCGTGAGATAAGGGCTGAACTTTCTGCAAATGCACAGGAAGGCGCTATCAAGGTGTTCTCGTCAAATCTGCGTCAGCTGCTGATGGCACCGCCTGTGAAAAATACCGTAACACTGGGTCTTGATCCCGGATATGCTCACGGCTGTAAGGTTGCAACTGTTGACGAAACAGGTAAGGTGCTTGATACGACTATCGTATATCTGACCCAGAGCGAACGCCGCAAGGAAGAAGCGAGAAAAGTTCTTACCGATATGATAAAGAAGTACGGCGTTACTACCATCGCGATCGGCAATGGTACAGCTTCACGTGAAACAGAGGATTTTACTGCCGAGCTTATCCGCGGTATCGACAGCAAAGTCAGCTACATGGTTGTATCCGAGGCAGGTGCTTCGGTTTACTCCGCTTCAAAGCTGGCGGCTGAGGAATTCCCCGATTATGATGTATCTCTGAGATCCGCTGTATCCATCGCAAGACGTTTGCAGGATCCTCTTGCGGAGCTTGTTAAGATAGACCCCAAGGCAGTCGGCGTTGGTCAGTATCAGCACGATATGCCCAAGGCACGTATGGACGATGCCCTGAAAGGTGTTGTTGAGGACTGCGTTAACTCCGTTGGTGTAGACGTTAATACAGCATCCTACTCTCTGCTTTCGTACATCGCGGGTATCAACTCTGCTGTGGCTAAGAATATTGTACTTTACCGTGAAGAGAACGGCGCATTTACTGACAGAAAGCAGCTGCTGAAAGTCAAGAAGCTGGGCGCTAAGGCCTATGAGCAGTGTGCAGGCTTCCTGCGTGTGCCCGAGGCTAAGAATCCCTTTGATAATACAGGTATCCATCCCGAGAGCTATGCAGCTGCAAAGGCTCTGCTGGAGAAGTGCGGTATAGCTGAGAGCGATGTCGGCAATACCGAAAAGCTGACCGAAGCTATGAAAGACCGCGACCTTGCTGCACTTGCAAAGGAACTTGATACAGGTCTGCCCACACTGACAGATATCGTAAAGGAACTTGAAAAGCCCGGCCGTGACCCTCGTGACGAGCTGCCTCCTCCGCTGATGAGAAGCGGCGACGTTATGGAGCTTAAAGACCTGACTCCTGGTATGGAACTCATGGGTACTGTAAGAAACGTTATCGACTTCGGTGCGTTTGTAGATATCGGTGTGCATGAGGATGGTCTGGTACATATCTCACAGCTTTGTGACAAGTTCATAAAGCATCCGCTTGAAGTTGTAAAAGTCGGCGATGTTGTAAAGGTATGGGTACTTGATGTTGATATGCAACGCGGAAGAGTATCCCTGACCATGAAAGACCCCTCCAAGCCCTCAGCACCCAAGCCCGAGCGCAGACAGGGCGGCGGAAAGAAGAAAAAGCAGAATGATAAGAGGGATAACAGAACTATCGAGTCGATAGGTTCAAATCTCGGTGGCATACAGGTGAGAAGAAGAAAGAGCTGACGGAACTTTCTGGACACTTTTGCGAAAATTCCCCGAAAATGCCACGCATTTTGTACAATATGATATATGATGAAATTTTTCTGATTTTTTTGTTAAAAACGGTTGATTTTTACGGATATTTATGCTATCATATTAGTATGCCCCGATTTGGGGTACTATATTTGGAACTACATTACTGAGGGGAATGGTATATAAATGAAAACTAAAACTTGTCCGTACTGCGGTAAGGAGCTTTCAGGTGAGGCTGTACTTTGCAAGTTCTGCCACAATCTGCTTATCGATGAGGACGGCAAAATGACATCTGAGGGCGGCGTTGGTGATGAGACAAAGGTCTTCAAAAAGCCCGATCCTGATGATGATATGACGAAGCGTTTCGTTCTGCCCGAAAATGCCAAGAACAGCAATAGCGACGTAAGCCGCGGCAACAATGGCAACGGCGGCAGAAAGAAGAGTGCTCCTGTTATCGATGATGAAAGAGAAACTGAAGATTTCTTTGCAAATGACGACTTCGATGATTTTGACGATGGTTATGATGATGATTATGAGGAAGATTCAGCAAGAAAGCGTCTGTTCATCATAACAGCTGTTATTACCGTTGGTGTGCTGATAATCGTTATCGCAGCGATACTTATCGGTATGAGACTCTTCGGTAAAAAGGGAAATGATAATGGTGCTGACAATGCAGGTGCAGCAAGACCTGCTGCAACAAGTGCGGTCGAACAGCAGCCTCAGGATCAGACACCTGTCGATGACGGCATAGAAGATGAACCCGCTGCAACTACTCACGATAATGGTGCTGCACAGCCCACAGAGAGTGCAGCAGCTGTTGAATCAGCAGCACAGTCTACCGAAAGCGGTGCTGATACTTCATCGCAGAGCGACACAGACAGCAGTGCAGTAAACTTTGCTGAACCCGGTGACAGTTCATCGGCTGCACAGAACGGTGACGGTACTTCGTCGCAGGCTTCCGACAGCAGCAGTCAGGCAGAGGTAGATATCTCAGATCTTGAAAACACAGTACGTACAGCAGTTGCAGGTGAGATCAATGGCGATATCACAGGCAGTCAGTTCAGATCGGAAGAGAATGGTTATGCATACTACTACTTCTTTACTGACAACGGCGCACACGGTTACAGTGTTGCATACAATATCGCAACAGGCAATTTTGTTTGCGATCAGAACTATTAATTAAAAGATATGCACAGGCAATGCGGCCTTTTTATGGGTGGCTTGCCTGTGCTTTTTTTGTAAACGCACTTGAATTACAGCGGATAATGTGGTATAATTTTTTGTAGAGTTTGTTCGGATAAGTAAAAAAGTAGTGTCCGCATCGGTGACATAAAGCTGTTTGCGGCATAATCACGGAGAAAACAGTATGGTCGAAAACGGAACACTTATTGAAAAGATCGAAAAACATCCGCGGGTCTGGTTCGCTGTATCGGCTGTTATTGCGCTGATATGTCTGTTAAGCGGGCTGATGGGACTTCTGGTAAAGTCTGATATTGATGTTAAGGATATAGAAAGAGCCCCTTTCTATGGTCATGCAGAAGCAGAAGTCACCGAACGTGACAACGATGAAGATTTTGAGATAAGAAACAGCTTTTGCAGATTTATACCTACGGGTAACGAATATTTTTTCAGGGTATGTACTAAGGACGGCACGTGGCTGTTTGTAAGGGCTGATAAGAACGCCGATATTGAAAAGAAAACAGTGATAGGCGGAAGAGTGCGGAAATTCAGCGGAGATGAGAAAAAATATCTGCTTGATAAATATGCGATAGATACTCATAACTATATTGATATGACATGGATTCGTATCAGTTTATTGCAGATAGCTTCAGGACTGCTGATGGCATTTGAAATATTGCTGGGTGCGGCGATGATAAAGGATAAGATATCTGCGGAGAGCAAAATGCGTAATGCGGCAGAGATAGTTTTCTGTGCTTTGCCTTTCCCGTTTGCGGCGATATGGATATATCTGCTGTGTCATTTATAAGGAGGTAGTGAAATGAAATATACCGAAAGGGAAGTACTCCAGTTTGTGGAGGAAAATGATGTAAAATTTATAAAGCTTATGTTTTGCGACATTTTCGGAGCGCTTAAAAGTATATCGGTTCCCGCTTCGGAACTGCCGAAGATATTCCGGAAAGGACTGCTATTTGATGCTTCAAAGCTCAGCGGTTTTATGAATTTTTCAAGCACCGATCTGCTGCTTTTCCCCGATCCCGACACGCTGTCACTGCTGCCGTGGAGACCTCAGCAGGGCAGAGTTGTAAGATTTTTCTGTACAATAAAATACACAGATGGCACTGTGTTTGACGGTGACGGAAGAGCTTTCCTGAAAAATGCAGTTGAGTATGCAAGAGGAAAGGGATATAATTTCCAGATAGGTACTTCCTGCGAGTTTTATGTTTTTGAGAAGAACGATAACGGTCAGATAACAAAGATACCTCATGATTATGCAGGCTACTGCGATATCGCGCCTGCCGACAAGGGTGAGAATCTCAGAAGAGATATATGCCTCACACTTGAACAGATGGACATTTATCCCGAGAGCTCCCGCCACGAGAGCGGGCCTGGTCAGAACGAGATAGATTTCCGTTATTCCAACGCCCTTAATGCGGCAGATAATCTTGTCACTTTCAAGAACGTTGTAAAATCCATAGCTGACAGAAACGGACTTTATGCAACATTCATGCCTAAGCCCCTTTGTGACAGACCCGGTTCGGGTCTGCATATCATGCTGCTGTGCATGAAAGGCACCGAGAATATCTTCATGCCGCGCAGAGGTGATCTCGGCAATGAGGCTAAGTCCATGATAGCAGGCATACTCAAAAGGGTCAGGGAGATAACACTTTTCCTGAATTCTACCGCAAGCTCTTACAGCAGACTGGGAACTTCCCGCGCACCTAAGTATATAACATGGTCACATGAGAATTTTGCACAGCTGGTAAGAGTACCTATGATAAATACCGATGAGAATGCGATGATACTCCGTTCTCCCGATAATACCTGCAACCCTTATTTTGCATTGGGTCTGGTGATATATGCCGCACTTGAGGGCGCACTCAACGGTGAAGAGCTTTGTTCTGCTACCGACCTTTCGCCCGATAATATTGAGGAGCTTACTGAAAAGCTTCCCGCTTCTCTCGATGAAGCTATAGAAGCGGCAAGGGGCAGTGAATTTCTGGCAGACAGGCTTTCTGAAAATCTTATCGCCCATGTTCTGGATGAAAAGGAGAAGGAAGCCAAAGAGTTTGCTGTTTGCGAGAATAAGGAAATGTTCGAGACTGTGAGATACTTCTACACACTGTAATGGTATCAAAAAAAGGAAAACGCAAGATAGTCTACGGTGACAGGGTGTACTACTGGTATGTCAGGGTCACTGAGGGGAGTCATCGTATCCATATAATTTCCGAAGATAAGAAGATCAGGATATGTTCGCCGTTCTGCGACACCGAGGAAAGTGTCACACCGGCGACTGTGCGAGGACTTCTGGAGAAGCATTTTGTTGAGAAAGAGCACGGATAGTTTTAGAAAGGGGGAGAAATTTTGGACAGGATACTTATAGCAGCAGGATCTGACAAGCATGTATCTGCACTTGTAAGTCAGCTGAAAGAGATTTTCCCCGGAGTGAGATTTTCAACTGTTTCAACGGGGCGTGATGCAAGGCGTGTTGTATCGGAGCAGGATTTCGATATGATAGTTGTAAGCTGTCCTCTGCCCGATGAGAACGGTACAGATCTGGCAGAGTTTGTTTATTCGGCATCGGATGCGATGTGTGTATTGCTTGTAAAGAGCGATATTTACGAAGATGTTGCAGACAAGGTGGAAGACGTTGGTGCGATGGTTATATCAAAGCCGTTGAACCGCGAGCTTTTCTACCGTGCGATGAGGTTCACGGCGGCGGCAAGAAAGCGTATGCTTGGTATACGTTCGGAGAATATCAAATTGCAGAAGAAGCTGGAGGAGATACGCTCGGTCAACCGTGCAAAACTGGCGCTTATGCAGTATCTTGGCTTTACCGAACAGCAGGCACACAGGTATATCGAGAAAGAGGCTATGGATATGCGATGTACAAAGCTTGAAGTCGCACGCAAGGTTATTCAGATGTACGAGGTGTGATCTTAATTCATAATTTATAATTCACAATTCATAATTATGAGCAGGGCTTGAACGGAGATGAGTATGATATGAGCAATACATTCGGATTGACAGGTAAATCGGACGATAAAGAATATTTCCGTTTAAGCAATGCTGCATCTGATGAAATGATACACGCATTGGTAGCGGCGGGTTCTGCATTGGCTGAGACTGAGCGTGAAAAGCTGATGATAGTCTGGCTTGGAGATCAGCATACATATATATGCGGTATGGGCAATGTGGGTTTTGATATCGTTGAAATGCCCTGGACTAAGGATGGCTTTGAAAGCGAGAAAGCATTTATACTTCGATGTGTTGAGGCTGCGAAAAATAAGCTCTGGTGGGACAGACTGGGTCCCGAACTTGAAGGTATTCTTAAAGAAGAACTTGTGATACCGTGGCTGGAAAGTTTCGGAAAACTTGTAGAAAAGATGACTGTCGAACTTGTTGACGAGGAAGAACGCACCGAATGGCTGTCGTGGTTCGGCAAGCTGGGCAAAGAGAATATCATCAGGGAATATCCCACCTGCGAAAAACATAAGGGGATACTGCTCTCGATGTACGGGTGCAGATTTTGTGTAGAATTAAACGAAAATGGAGGATAAACAGATATTGGAAAAAACAGTGATAAAACCTGACAAAGCAAGAAAAAAGCAGCTTATCGCAGATTTCATCATTATTTCAGTGGTGAGTTTTGCGGTGCTGCTTTTTGCGAATAAGATAAATGCCTATTCCTATGACCTCAGCATACCGCTGATGAAAAGGCTGCTGGTGACAGCGCTTTGCGGTCAGTTTGCGATAGCGGGGCTTGGCATAACGATAGTCTGTATCATAAGGCGTGAGAAGTTCACGAAATTCGGACTGAACACCAAAAATCTCCTGCCTGCCCTGCTGTTGAGTCTGGCTTGCTGTGTGCCCGACTTCATCTATCAGCTGGCAAGAGGGCACGTTCATCCATGGTTCCCGTTTTACGACGTTTCCATGACACCACAGCTGTTGGAAAAGAGCCTGCCCATCAAGGTGACGGGACTTCTGATAACCGCGCTGTTCTGGGGATTTTTTGAGGGCTTCAACTATGTGGTCATATGCGACAAGTTCAGCGAACTGATTCCCTCAAAATACAGGTTCTGGGACACGGGCGCATTCTTCTGCGCTGTGATGTGCATAGTTATACATGGCGTGGTAGGTGTTACTCCCGATGCTTTTCTTGAAATGCTTTGTGCGATGGTACTTATCTACGGTATGCTGATAGTCAGGAAAGAGACAGGCAATGCCTGGGGCTGTGTGCTGATATTCTTTGTATACTGGAACGCTCTGTAATATCAGAACGGTATGATAGTCAGTTATGACTAACCGTGTTAAGAAAATGTAGACAGAATGTTAAATCAGGGAAATACACTTGAAATCCATGTTGATATGATGTATAATAGATATGGCAAAAAATCCATAAATAATTTTTTGGAGGTATTTTATAATGTTAGTTAATGCTAAAGAAATGCTTGATAAGGCTCGTGCTGGTAAGTACGCTGTAGGTCAGTTCAACATCAACAACCTTGAGTGGACAAAGGCTATCCTGCTGACTGCTCAGGAGCTGAATTCGCCTGTTATCCTCGGTGTATCCGAAGGCGCAGGTAAGTATATGTGCGGTTTTGAGACTGTTGCTGCTATGGTAGCTGCTATGGATAAGTCTCTGGGCATCACTGTTCCTGTTGCTCTGCACCTTGACCACGGTTCTTATGAGGGCTGCTACAAGTGCATCAAGGCAGGCTTCACTTCTATAATGTTCGATGGTTCTCATTTCCCCATCGACGAGAACGTTGCTAAGACTACTGAGCTGGTTAACGTAGCTCACGGCCTGGGTCTCTCCATCGAGGCTGAGGTAGGCGCTATCGGTGGCGAAGAGGACGGCGTTATCGGCAAGGGCGAGTGCGCAGATCCCGCAGAGTGCAAGCAGATCGCTGATCTGGGCGTTGACTTCCTGGCAGCAGGTATCGGCAACATCCACGGTGTATATCCCGATAACTGGGAGGGTCTGAGCTTTGAGACTCTCGAGGCTATCAACAAGACTGTTGGCGATATGCCTCTGGTACTTCACGGCGGTACAGGTATCCCTGATGATATGATCACTAAGGCTATCTCTCTGGGCGTTGCTAAGATCAACGTTAACACTGAGTGCCAGCTGGTATTTGCTGACGCTACAAGAGGCTACGTTGAGGCTGGCAAGGACAAGCAGGGCAAGGGCTTCGACCCCAGAAAGCTGCTGGCTCCCGGCTTTGAGGCTATCAAGGCTAAGGTCAAGGAGAAGATGGAACTGTTCGGTTCTGTTGGTAAGGCTTAATTTAAAGTATATATTCGGTCAGCCTGCTGCTTTATGCGGCAGGCGGCTTTTTTAAGAACTGATTTTTTATGAATGCTGAAACGGAGGGCTGGCGATGGAACTTATCAATTCACGAAGAATGATGAACATTGGTGTGATGACAGCGCTGTATGTGCTGATGACTGTATTGTGCGCCCCGTTGGCCTTTGGCCAGGTACAGCTGAGGTTTTCAGAATTGCTGATGCTGCTGTGCTTTTTCAACAAGGATTATATATTCTCGCTGACTGTGGGCTGTTTTATTTCAAACACGATGAGCCCGCTTGGTTTTGCCGATGTTGGATTCGGTCCAACGGCTACGCTGGTTTCTGCCGTGCTTATATATGCATTCAGAGAAAAGACCAACTTGCTTGTTGCGTCAATATTTCCTGTGGTGATAAATGGGTTTGTTGTTGCCACCGAACTTCATTATATACAAGGTCTGCCGTTCTGGGAGAGTGTTGTTTATGTATCCCTCGGTGAGTTTATCTGCGTAAGCGTTATCGGCGTTTTCGTTATAGGGATGCTGAGCAGGAAGAAAGGTTTTATGAAGGTCATAATGACAGGGACTGATATCCAATAAGCTTGAATGACTGAATATCAACAGACACTTCACAGCTATAAAGCCGGTACGAATATAGAAGTTTTCGCCATAGTATTTCTGATGTTTGTTCAGAATTACTATGGCGGTTTTGTTGACGATTTTGCCGCCGCACGCTCGTGACTTTAGTCATGAGTTAGGCGGCATTTCTTGACATCCTGCCGTACATATGGTATAATATAAATATGGATATAAATAATTTATTTTCAATACCTAAAGATGCTACGCATGGTCGAGGGTATGTATATTCATTGCAATACCATATTGTATGGACTACCAAATACAGGAAGTCCGTTTTAATAGGTGATATCGAAGCGGATATAAAAAACTATCTGTTAAAAACACTTGAATCTTTAGATATGGATGTTATTGCAATGGAAGTAATGCCTGACCATATACATCTTCTTGTAAACTGTAAACCTCAGTTAAGGCTGTCAGATGCTGTTAAAATTCTTAAGGGAAACACAGCAAGGTGGCTGTTTCTGAACCATCCCGAAGTAAAAAAACAATTGTGGGGTGGTCATTTATGGAATCCATCGTATTTTGTAGCGACTGTAAGCGACAGAAGTCTTAAACAAGTAACAGATTACATTAATTCTCAAAGAACTAAGTAGAAGGAGGGAGTCTGCAGTATGCAGATATATACGACATACAGCGTTAAGATCAAGCATTACAACAACATCTTTAAAGATACCGTTATCGTATACAGACATGCTGTAGATTACCTTATCAAAGTATGTCTTGATAAATGGGATAACATTGTTACATTCAAAGGGGTGAGTAGACTCACATATATTGAAACACTGATCCATGCTACAAAAGATAATCCC
>Ga0256405_10009640_pt1 | contig 13126 bp, 9 predicted proteins | sample RumenRJG_02DNA_FD_189096 | JGI IMG/M metagenome (GOLD analysis project Ga0256405, IMG submission 189096) | Bovine rumen microbial communities from Lethbridge, Alberta, Canada - RJG_02 | ecosystem: Host-associated > Mammals > Digestive system > Stomach > Rumen | place: Canada: Alberta | collected...
TCAAGCGTTGGTCCGCATGAATATTGTAAGGAGATTTTATTATTTGGGCAAAACTATAAGTTTTACCTCCACCCCAGACTATCTGGGGGTTTTAACTCGCTCATCGTTCGCACGATGGCTCAGACAAGAAAAAGTCCTGAAATTAATCAGGACTATAAATTCATTTTGGTGCGCTTGACGCGACTTAAACGCGTGACCTCAACCTTCGGAGGGTTGCACTCTAATTCAACTGAGCTACAAGCGCAGTATCTATTATAGCACATCTCCAATTTCTTTAAGATGGATTATTTATCTCTTAATAAATTGTTATTGATGATGAGTTCACCATAGGCTTTACCAAGGATGTAAGCGTCTTTGGTGTTGTAGTGATATGTGTTATAACCACCAGCGGCATCATCACCGACTTCTAAGCCTAAACCACCTTCACCATGGCCAGCATCAATGCAGAAGTTTAAGTCATCTTCTGATTCATTAGCAATCGCTAATTTAGCATTATTAGCGGCGGTACCATAGTTCAATGTGCTCTTGCCCTTACCATCATAGATGGTGCAATCTAAGAAAGCGATCTTATCTGGGTCTTCATCCAAAGCGTAACTCTTGAATTCTTCTTTAAAGTCATTGAGAAGAGTTCTCATATATGTTTCATATTTAGTGTTACCACCATCGGATTCACCTTGGTGCCAAATGAAGCCTTTTAAGACTGGAACTTTGCCTGTTTGTTCAATCGCTTCTAAACAGTTATGTGTATATGTCTTTAATAAATAGAATAATGATTCTTTTGGATCATCATTACGACTACCCCAGTCTGGGTCACCGTTTCTATAGTTACCATTTTCAAAGCCACTACCGGAGAAGGCGCATTTCACTAAGTGAACTGGGTTTTCTTCTGTGGCGTATTCAGCGATGGTATTAGCGATACCTAATTCAGGACCAAAGAATGGGTTTGGATTATCACCTTTATCACCAACACCCATACCAACTTTTGTTGGTTGGAAGTTAGGGGTTAATCTCGCTTCAGGTGTGGATTTGTCTGGGCTAGCGGTATGGGCTTGTGTCCAGCCACTTGGATGATAGAAACCATAGAAAGAAGTCTTAACTGATGGAATACCTTCAGAAACAGGAGTGAAATCCATACCTTCTTGTTCAAAGTATTCTTTTAATAATTCTTTCTTACTTGTTGGATGTGTCCAATAGGTACTGCCTTCCATATTGGATTGACCAGAAAGAACGAAGACATCAACGTGCGTATTGTCTGGTTCTGGCTGTGGTTCTGGTTTAGCGTTATTACAAGCCACTAAAGAAGTAGCGACTAAGGCGCTTAAAAATAAAATTCTCTTTTGTAATTTCATCATTACATCTCCTATTCTGTTTAAGCAAAAAACATTATACATTACATCTTTATAAATAAAAACATACATTTTTTGATTATTTTGCATTTTTTATTTGCATTATTTTTATATTAAAGATATATTGTTGATAGAAAGATTATCGTTTTGAGAGTTAATCTATCATAGTGTTATGAGTTTAAAAGATGTAAAAATGAATTTTTTAGTCGACATCGCGACAGATTTGTTTATCTGTCGTTCTATTCAAGATGTCACCATCAAGGATATCGCGGTGTCCGCTCAGGTGGGTGAAGCCACCATTTACCGTTATTTTGGTAAGAAGCAAGCCATCGTTGTTTATGCCGCGATGAAATTACAAAAAGAAGTTAACACTTTATACTTCAAACTAAGTGAAGGTAGAACTGGGTTTGAAAAATTAAAGATTTTCTATCTCAGTTATCTACAAATCTTCATCCATCATCCAGAATTCTACAAGTTTATTAATGAGTTTGATTCATTCATTAGTAGCGAGGATCCTACAAGCAGTGATGTCATCGACCCATATGAATCGGTCGTTGGTCAATATGAGAAGGTTTATATGAAAGCCTACGAGAAAGGCATTAAAGATGGGTCCGTTAAGGAACAAAGAGACATATCGACGTTCTACTTTGCCACCACTCACGCCTTACTAGAGCTTTGTAAGAAACTTTCCATCAAAGCGGCTGTGCTCAATCAAGATAAAGTTATTGAGAAACAGTCACAAGTTGAGTGCATGATTGATATCGTTCTATCAACGCTCAACAACAATTAATCGGGGACATAATTTAAAAAGGGAGACAAATTATGAAAAGATTATCTAAAAAGCAAATGATCATTTTTGCTATCGGTCAATTAGGCTGGTCGCTTCTTTCTGGTATCATTAGTGCTTGGTTAGTGACATTCTATTTACCAACAGGTGGAGCAACAGGTGACACCGCTGCCGGTGCTACACAATACATCTTACCTGGTCTTGTAATCGGTGGTTTTATGACAGTTTTAGGTTTAATCACAGCTTTAAGCCGTGTTTTTGACGCTGTTACTGATCCACTTATTGCTTCTTTATCTGATAGAAGTAAAAATCCAAGAGGTAGAAGAACTCCATTCATGCTTATCGCTGCTGTGCCACTCGCGATCGTCACAGTCTTATTATTCTGTGCGCCATTTGGTGCTTTCGATGCTGGTGGTAACGTTGGCAATATTATTTGGATTAGTGTTGTTATCGTTTTGTTCTATACATTTATGACAATGTACTGCACACCTTACAATGCTCTTATCTCTGAGTTTGGCAAAACTCAAGAAGATAGAATGTTTATTTCTACTGCTATCTCATTAACATTCTTTGCAGGTACACTACTTGCCTACATTCCATTCGTTTTAGCGGGTGCTGGCATGAACGAAGTTAAAGATGCTGCAGGTAACGTTATTGATATTGTTCGTCAACCAAAAGTTATTACAAGCTTATTAGAAGGTGCTGGCATGAGCAATCAAGATGCATATGCATGGTCATTCCGTATTTGCTTTATCTTCTTAGCGGTTGTCGCAGCAGTCTGTATGCTTTTACCAGCCATTCTCTTAAAAGAGAAAGACTACGTTGAAACAAAGCCTAGCGAAGAAAATGTTGTTAAATCATTAGTTTCAACATTCAAGAACAAGGACTTTAGAACATTCTCACTTTCCGACATCATGTACTGGGTTGGTTTAACCATGTTCCAAACAGGTTTGCCATTCTTTGTTAAAGTTTCACTCGGCTTTGACGCTGGTATGGTTATGGTGTTTATGGGCGGTATGACTGTCTTAAGTGCAGTCTTCTATCCATTCGTTACAGGCTTAGTTAAGAAAATTGGTAAAAAGAAACTCGTTATTGCTGGTTTCTTGGGCTTAGCAATTTGCTATGCAATTACTGCTATTTCAAGTATTCCTAACTTCTTACCAAATCAAGGTGGTGCTAATGGATTAAGCTGGTTATTCGGTATTACCATTATGATTATTGCGGCTTTACCAATGGCCTTATTAGGCATCATTCCTCAATCTATCGTTGCTGACGTTGCCGAAGCTGAAGCCGTCACTACTGGTCAAAATAGAGAAGGTATGTTCTTCGCTGCTCGTACATTTGCGATGAAATTTGGTCAAAGTATCGCTATGATTTTATTCACATCCTTAGCGATTATTGGTACCACTCAAGCTGTAGATAGTAATGACATTACTGCTTCTAAACTTGGTTTAGTTATCGTTGCTATCGTTGCCGCTGCCTTCTGTGTTTTAGGCGCTGTTATCTTATTCTTCTATAGAGAAAAGAAAGTTATGAAAACTATCGCTAAAGAAGGCGATGAAGCTTTCTTAAAAGCGATTGAAAACGAAAAAGATGTCGGTGAAAAAGCCGAATAATTATAGGTAATAATATGCGACTCATCTATTTTAAGAATGGTCAAAAACATACTATTACATCCTCTAACGTTGATGTAGCAATTAGCGAAATTAGAAATGGTAATAGAACGATTGTTAGTATTACCGCTAATGAAGAGATTATCCTCGATAAAGCGGATGTCTCTTATCCATGCCACATCAACTATAAAGATATGTATTTCCTTAATGGTTATCAGTCTTGGACTGACACCAGGGAATATAGATTAAGAGAAAGACTCAGAGACATTAAAAAGAGTCCACACATCATCTCGCATATGTATGCGATGGATAAATATGGAGATGCGACTTTCTACAATTATTCAATTAGAAAGAGTCATGGCTATGATGTCTTCTATAGTAAGGGTAAATATGAATCATTCATCTTCAACCTCAACTATAAGACTGCCTACTTAATTATTGAATTAATTAAAGATAGAAGTTCGATCCATCTTATTAGTGATGTAAAAGGTCTTAAAGTAACAAAAGGACAAAGTGTTAATATCTTTGACTACTGCTACTACGATAACTTTGAAAAAGGTTTAATGGCCTTCTGGGATGCTTTCCCAAAAAGAAACGTTAAGAAATTGTTTGGTTATACCAGTTGGTATAACTACTATCAAAACATTAACGAAGAAATAATCTTAAGAGATTTAGAAGCTTTAGATGAGCGCTTCAATCTCTTCCAAATCGATGATGGTTATGAAACATTTGTCGGTGACTGGTTGGATGTTGATCCAAAGAAGTTCCCAAATGGCTTAAAGCCAATTATCGATAAGATTCACAAAAAAGGGTTCAAGGCGGGCCTATGGCTCGCTCCGTTTGCCGCGGAAACCAAATCTCGCTTGTTTTCCGAACATCCAGATTGGATTAGGAAAGATCGAAGAGGGAGACCGATCAAAGCGGGAGGAAACTGGTCAGGGTTTTATGCCCTTGACCTCGACAATCAAGAAGTCATTGCTTATATCAAGGAATGCTTAGTCCATTATATGGACATGGGGGTAGACTTCTTTAAGCTTGACTTCTTGTATGCGGCGGCACTACCAGAGTATGAAAATAAGACTAGATGTATGGTCCAAGATGCAGCTTATCAATTATTAAGAGACATCTTAGGAGACCGTCTCATCTTAGGCTGTGGTGCTAATATTATTAACTCCTACGAACATTTCGATTACTTACGAGTGGGTCCAGATGTGAGTTTAGAATTCGATGACGTCTTCTATATGCGTTTATTCCATAGAGAAAGAGTGTCTACGAAAGTTACAATTCAAAACACTATTTATCGTTCATTTATGAACAACCACTTATTCGGTAATGATCCAGATGTCTTCTTATTAAGAGATGAAAACATTAAGTTAACACTTCCTCAAAGAGAAGCTTTAAGCAAGATTAACGCTTTATTTGGTAGCGTGCTTATGACTAGTGATGACATCGCTAATTACGATGACACGAAGAAGAAACTCTTACAAGAGACATTCGAAATATTCGAAAATGCGCATAACCGTCGATATATTACCAAAGGTAATCGTATCCACATCAGTTATGAATTAAATGGTGAACTTAAACATTTCACTTATGACGTTAAGAAGGGAGTACTCCATAAATGATCGATAGAACAAGTAATATCTTTAATAACCCAATGAGTAAAAAAGTTATTAAAGGGGCGAATAAAAGCAAAGCTAAATACATTAAGAAATATGGCGACGATTCTAAAGAAGATTACAAGATTTCCTTTAAAGAAATTCCTACTTTAGACTTTATCGGTGCGAACAATATCGTTTTTGGTGAAGAAAATCAAAAGTTTGAAAAGAATGCTTTAATCGTTGGCAATATCAGAATGGGCTTTGGCCACTACCGCATCTCCATTGCAATGGCTAGTGCGGCTAGAGCGCTAGGCTATAAACCATATTGGTTAGACTTAGCCAGTTTTGACGCCACTGGTAGCAAGATGATTAGAGAACAAAACAATATGTATTCTTTAGCGTCTCGTATTAGCCAAAAATCTAAATTATTCAATAAACTCGTTTGGGAACCACTTAACAGTGAAGGTTTCAAAAAGATTAGTTATAACGCGAAAGATCAAAGAAACAGTGAACTATTAGTGCCTATCTTCAAAAACATTGATAAAGATATCCCATATATCGCCACTCACGTTTGGCCAAGTCAAGCGGCAATTCACGCTGGTATGACACATGTTGTTAACGCTATTCCAGATAACTGGCCAATGGGTTTACACCTAAGCGAAGGGGCTATTCACACTGTTCAAACCCCATTTGCCTATTTCGGCTACAAGACCTTAAACGGCTTTGATAAAAAACCACTTAACGGCATTCCTGAAGATCAATTAAAGATGGTTGGTTGCTTTATTGACCATGAACTATTAGTTGATTTAGAAAACGACAACAAACGTCGTAAGGAAAGAATCGCTAATGGTAAACCATTACGTATCTTAATGACTGTTGGTGGCGCTGGTGCGGGTTTTGATATGTTCTTAGCGATGGTTAAACATCTCATCCCATACGTTAAGGAAAACAAGGTTGCCTTATTCATTAACTTTGGTGACCACCTTGATGTCTATCACAAATTAGTTGATAAAGTGAAAGGCATCCAAACACAAAACTTCTTTAATGAATATACTAAGTTAACTTACTTTGTAAAGAATATTAAAGAAGGCGATGCTTCTGGTATCTACGCTATCTATAACAAAGATATCTTTGAAGCAGTTTATTCCACTAATTTATTAATGCCAGTGACTGATTTACTAGTTACTAAGCCAAGCGAACTTGCGTATTATCCAATTCCAAAACTCTTTATGCGCCACATCGGTGGTCATGAAGTCTATGGAGCGATTAACGGCAGGGAAAATGGCGACTCTACTCCAGAATGCCCTACTGTTAAGGAAGTTAACGCGATGCTCGACCGTTTAATCAGTGATAAGGAATTAATTCCTCACATGTGTGACCAAATAGACGCACTCAAAAAAACTGGTCACTATAACGGTGCTTACGAATGTGTTAAATTAGCCGTTGGTAACTAATAAACCACTCCTTTCTCCTTGGTCACGCCGCTAGAAGCGTGGCCATTTTTTATTTGGTAAAATCTTATCATTTTGCCATTTTTGTATAGTCTTTTTCGATTTGCATTTATTTATCAAAATCGTTCTATTACAATATTGCCGATTTTAGGAGGTTACTATGAGTGTACTTAGAATTGAACATGTCACTAAGGAATTCAAACTAACTTTACGTCAAAGACAAAAGCAAAAAACTAACGCTAAAACATTAGTGGCCGTTAATGATTTGTCTTTTGAAGCAGTTCCTGGCGTGATATATGGTTTACTTGGCCCTAATGGTGCGGGTAAGACCACTACTTTAAGAATGATTGCATCATTAATCAAACCAAAAACTGGGGCGATTTATTTGGATAATAAAGAAATCAATGAAGATATTTATGCATATCGCAAAAAGATTGGCTTTCTAACTAGTGAGCTTAAACTTGATGGTTTCTTCACTCCTGCTGACACTATTACATATATGGGTAAGTTATATGGGATGAGTGATGAAGAAATTAATGCAAGAAAGGATATCTTATTTAAATCATTTGGCGTTGATAAATTCCAAAATACCCCAATCAAGGATTTATCCACTGGTATGAAACAAAAGGTTTCTTTAGCGATATCTCTTTGCCATGACCCAGAAGTTATCATCTTTGATGAACCAACGAATGGCTTAGATGTTATTGCGGCAAGAGATGTTGAAGAATATCTCATCAATTTAAAGAAAGAAAACAAGATTATTATTATCTCCACTCACATCTTCTCTTTAGTGGAAAAGCTTTGTGATCACGTTGGCATCATTATCAGCGGTAAGCTCATTAAAGACGCTCCACTTAAAGAGATTCAAAAAGAAGGAACTTTAGAAGAAGTCTTCTTCAAATTATATGAGGAGGCTAATGTAAATGCGTAACGTATTAACTATTTTCCTTAAAGAACTCAAAAGAGTGTTCACTGATAAGAGGATGCTTATTAGCTTATTCTTACCAGGTGTCCTCATCTATTTTGTTTATACTTTGATGGGCACAGTGATGACTAAAGTCGTCACACAAAGCAGCACAAAAGACACTAATTTCCAAGTGGCTTATACTGATAATTTCAATAGCACTAAAACAGATGGTCAATTACCAAAACTTATGACTTATGTTGATGAAGTGATGAAGGCTAGTAAAAATAACAACACTGCCACATTCAAAGAATTCACAACTGGTGAATTAGAATCTTATAAAGAAGAATTAAGACAAGGTAAATACCATTTAGTGGTTTCTTTCACTGATGATTTTGAAAACAAACTCGGTGACGCTACTGGTGCTAATGACATAGATATTTTCTATAATGGTGATTCCAGTGCTTCTAGTGATTTATATAGTTATGTTTCACAAGTTGTCAGTGTGGCCTACACTAACTACACTGTTAACAAGAACGGTGCGATTAGCGCTAATGTTGGTGAAAAAGATATGATGGCAATGAAGATTGCGGCAATGATTATTCCAATGGTCACTATCTCTATCTTATTCTCCACTGTTATATCATTATGTCCTGAAGCTATCGCAGGCGAAAAAGAAAGAGGCACACTAGCTTCATTATTACTTACACCTATTAAACGTGGCGAATTTGTCGCAGGTAAGATTTTATCATTATCCACGACTGCGATTGCCTCTGGTATTGTCTCATTTACTGGTTTGATTTTGTCAATTCCTAAATTAATGGGTGGATTTAATATCACTATTTCTCCATTAGATGGATTATTACTCTTCTTATTAGTGGTAACTGTCTTACTCTTATTCGTCGCGATTGGTGTATTTATCTCCGCTTTATCCAATACTGTGAAAGAAGCAGCGGGCTATTTATCACCAATTATGATTGTCTTTATGCTCTTTGGCATGGCTCCTTCGTTATTTGGCTTCGACCAATGGTATTTATCCTTTGTGCCAATTCTTAACGTCTGCGTGTCTATTAACGCCTTACTTAATGGCGCAGAGAACTTATTATTGTTCTTTGGTCTAACAGTAGCGTCCACTGTGTTATATACAGGCTTATTAATGTTTGGAGTTACGAAGTTATTTAATAAAGAACGAGTGGTCTTAGGGCAATAACTCTTTGCAACAAAAAAGATAGTCGAGCAATCGGCTATCTTTTAATTATGTTTTAATTCTATCTTCTAGAAGAACTACTAGATGATGACGTTCTCGCGGTTTTGCTGACTTTACTATATAGGTAAATATCTTTTCTTAAATCAATATGGTATGAGCCATTCCTAACATAAGATGCTGCGCCATATTGGAATTTAACATTCTTGTTCTTTCTAGACATACCGAAGAGGATGATGGAAGAAATAATTGCCCCAGCGACCCCACCGATGATGAGACCGATAATGATATCTTGAATAATTGCACCAATACCTGCACCAAGGCCAACGAAGAGTACAAAGAAGATACTCCAGAATAACATGACTTTGGCTTTGGAGATTGGTAAGTCACCCGCTACTTTACCAGTTTGACCGTTAACGGCGAAACGGTAATTCTTTTCTTTCCATTTGGTATTTAAGATCCACACTGGATATAAAGCATATTGCGCGTTAGTGTCACTTAATTGGATGGAAGAATCAGCATAGCTGACATTATCATAGCCATGGATATCATTTCTAAAGGCTTGGATTGTGCCTTCACGGAAACGAGTTGTGGCTCTTTGGAATGTTTCGTCCTTACTGACATCATATCTATCAGCAGCGTAACCAGCCAGATATCCAGCATTGAATTCCACTGCTTCAGAATAGTCATATGGCTCGATGGATTCCATTAATTTATCTTCCATCTTTTTACTACCATCAACTGGGACGTGATCAAAGGCAATACCACCATCTCTCACTAAAGAATAATATTTGGTCTCTTTATAGTCATAGTTAGAATCAGACCAACGACGAGTTCTTTCACCTTTGAATCTCACTCTGCCATCAACATTGGCGTCGAATAACCAGAATGGAACGTATAATGGTTTAACTTCTTGGACGACGTTATCTTTAGAGAATGAACCTGGTAATAATGGTTTTTTCTTAAAGAATGATTTTAAACTACCTAAGACGTTATCCTTATCATTCTTAAATGGAATGACAAGATTTGGTTTTAAATCGCCTGATAGTTGTTTTGAAACGAGGATATTGTTACCACAATATGGGCAGCAAGTTGAGGAAGAAGTTTCGTCGACAATGATTTCACCACCACAAGATTCACAAGAGTATATTTTCATACCCTTCATTTCTTTATCGGTGTAGGCTTGGACTTTCGATTCGTCCCAAGCGGTATCTTCTTCTTTATCGCTCGCTAAATCATCAGAATAAGCTTTTAAATCGTTTACTGAAAAATGCGAGTCACAGTATGGACAAACAATATCCTGGCTGTGGGAATCAAAATGTAATGTACCACCACAACAAGGGCATTCTAATTCTTTATTTGCCATAAACTATTTGACTTCGTCTAAATCATTAATTGGGTCACCACATTCTGGGCAGAACTTAGGTGCTTTTTCACCTGGTTTTGGTTCCCAACCACATTTATTACATTTAATCTTCTTTTCGCCTTCTGGTCTCTTTGTACCACATTCTGGGCAGAACTTACCTGTAGCTCTTGTGCCACATTGTGGGCAAACCCAGCCAGCATCTGCTTCTGGTTTCTTTGTGCCACATTCTGGGCAGAATTTACCTGTGGCTTGAGCACCACACTTTGGACATGTCCAAGCACCAGCGGCTTGAGCTTGTGCTTGTTGCGCTTGTTGTTGTTGTTTTTGTTGTTCACCCATTTGGTAAAAACCTTGAGCATTCATACCACCGGCATTGGCCGCCATATTGAGACCATAGAAGCCCATGGCTGCGCCATTAGCGTTACTAGCAGCATTCTTCATCGCTTCAGCTTGTGCTTCAACTAAGGTTGCACCTGCCATAGCAGCGTTTCTAGCGTAAACATTCTTTCTTTGTAATTCTTTGATGAGGTCTTCATCTTCTTTTGGAAGAGTAACAGAACCTAAAGCAATGGAGACAACTTCAATACCACGTAAGGAAGCCCATTTTTCATCAAGAGCGGTATTCATAGCGTTTTCCAAATCAGTTAAGTGAGTCATGATTTGGTTTGGTCTTAATTGTAATTCAGATAAACGACCAAAGGCTGGTTGTAAAGCAGAAATGAATTCTGTCTTTAATTGGCTATCTAATTGACTTCTTGTATATGCTTGTGTGACATTGCCACAGACATTTTGATAGAAGAGAATTGGGTTTGTAATCTTATAGGAGAAGACACCGTTACAGCGGACAGAAACGTCAACGTCCAAACCAACGTTGTTATCAACGATTCTGAATGGCACTGGATTTGGTGTACCAAATTTGTTGTCCACTAATTCTTTAGTGTTGAAGTAATAGACTCTTTGGTCACTACCTGTGTCACCACCAAATGTGAAACGTCTACCGATTGTTTTGAATAAACCGATAACTCTTTCACCAAATGAACCAGCGAAAATAGATGATTCGGTTTTGGAATCAAATTTGTAGGCACCTGGTTCGGCAGCGAATTCGACAACTTTACCTTGATCAACGATAATCATACATTGACCGTCAGCGACGACTACTATAGAACCATTAGAAATGATATTTTCACTACCTTTAGTGTTGGATGATCTTTTCCCATTGACTCTCTTTTGACCTTTTTCCACTAAGACATCAACTGGTAAAGCTTCACAATAGAAATATTCCTTCCATTGGTCAGCAAATGTGGAGCTAACTGCTCCGGCGAAAGCTTTAATTAAGCCCATATTATATGCCTCCTAAACATCTATTTTAGTGTAATACGCGTGCGAACATATTTCAATCTTTTTAGATTGGGACTATCAAAATGAGACTAATTTTTGAAAAAATTAAAACCCCTCATTGTTTTGAGGGGTTATCTTTCTTGTTTGGTCGGGACGACAGGATTTGAACCTGCGGCCTTCAGTTCCCAAAACTGACGCGATACCAAGCTACGCTACGTCCCGATTATGGCGCGCCTCACAAGAATCGAACTCGTAACCTCCAGATTCGTAGTCTGACACTCTATCCAGTTGAGCTAGAGGCGCATTTGATGCTGACAGTCATCTTATCCAGTATGACCTAGAAATAAGATGGAGGTTCCTACCGGATTCGAACCGATGATCATTGAGTTGCAGTCAATTGCCTTACCAGACTTGGCTAAGGAACCATTCTTGCAGCGTTATGAATTATAGCACTGCAATAATCTTACTATCAAGCACAAAAATATGTTTTTGAAATTTTACTTAAAATTATGCTTGTTTCACGCTCTTCCACATTTTTTCAACTTTCTCTTGTTGAGTGCCAAAATCTTTCATGATGCAGCATCTCTTAAGAGCTTCTTCTGTTGGATATTGAGCGTCAAATTGGCGACCTTTTTCACTTGTTGGAATTTTAATCTTGGCTTCGCCCTCAATTGTTTCGCCAAAATAGAAACTTAAATCTACCTCGTATGTGTCTTCTTCGTTTTCTTCAGCAGCATACCAATCATTGACTAATTCCCAAATGTCTTCACCGACAACTGGTGATGTGTAGCCAACTGCATCCATGCAAAGAGCTGCATTGGTTGGTGTAGAAATAAAATCAATGAATTCTTCCGCTAATTCTTTATTAGCACCTTTTGGCATGCACCAGCCATCAAACCAAACATTGCTACCTTCTTTTGGAAGGGCATAGTTTAAGATTTTGCCAGCTTCTTCGGCACCATCCATAGCATAAACGGCATCACCAGACCAAGCTAAGTTGGCCCAATATGTACCTTTAATGATTTCGTCTTTGCCTTCATCAACTTCGAAGCCGTAGACAGTTTTGCCTTTGACTTCTGTTAAAGCTGCTTCAACTTTAGCAATTGTTGCATCGTCACATCTATTGAAGATAGCACTTAATTTGCTGTTATAGTCAGCGGCTGTTGGGTCTAAAGCGTCAATTTCATCTTTATAGACGTGGAAGATAGCAACAACGTATGTATCACGCATAGAATCCTTTAAAGAGAATTTCTTGCTGAATTTACTGTCTTTTAAGCAATCCCATAAGCATTCCCAGGAATCCACTACTTCAGAGTCAATCTTTTCTGGATCGTATGTGAAGCCCATTGTGCCCCAGAAATAAGGAACAGCATAGGATAAGAATGATTTACCATCTTCTAATTTCTCATTTGCAAATCTATCCATAATGAATGGGGAAGCATATGTCTCCCAGTTTGATAAAGATTCACCATATTTCTTTGTGGATTCGTTATATGAGAATGGTTCCAATAAACCT
>Ga0256405_10009644_pt1 | contig 13122 bp, 10 predicted proteins | sample RumenRJG_02DNA_FD_189096 | JGI IMG/M metagenome (GOLD analysis project Ga0256405, IMG submission 189096) | Bovine rumen microbial communities from Lethbridge, Alberta, Canada - RJG_02 | ecosystem: Host-associated > Mammals > Digestive system > Stomach > Rumen | place: Canada: Alberta...
TGGATACTCATAAGAAAAATCTTGAGATACTTAAGAGGTCAAATGCCAAACAGGAAGATATTGATTATAGAAAAGAACTTGTTCAAGAAGCAGAGAACAAAATCAACGAGAAATGCCAAGGACTGGAAATAACTTTTAACTGTGACCCCAAGCTGCTTCAGGATCGCTTTGAAGCAGGGGAGTTGGTCCTGGCCTACTTCCGGGACAACAGGATCTTTGATGCGACGGTTCCGAAGCATGTCGAAAAGGTACAGATCAAAGAGAGTTATGCCATCTCGGAAGATCCGCGCAAAGATTTTATCAAGTATCTGGTGGATAAAAAGGTCTCGCAGTCTTTGTATCAGACGAAAAATGAACTGGACCGGGCAAAGGCGCTGGAGACTTGGTTTGCATCTTTTGAGGCGCTGCTGCGGAATATCTTTGAAGATCCGACGCTGATCCTTGACTTCGATGTGGATACCTTCCAGTTCAAGATCCGGGAAAAGAACCGGGAACCCTTTGACTTCAATTCCATGTCCGCCGGATACGCGGCTATCCTGGATATTGTGGTCAGCATCATTATGCGCATGGAAGCCAGAACGAACGGGCGCTTTGAGTTCGATATGCCGGGAATCGTTCTGATTGATGAACTGGAAACGCATTTGCATTACGAATTGCAGAAAAAGGTGCTGCCCTTCCTTTGCAGTGTCTTCCCCAATATTCAGTTTGTTGTCAGCACGCATTCTGCTTTTATCCTGAACAGCGTTGACAACGCGGTTATTTATGATCTTGAGAACCGGACGCTGGTGAAGAACGGTTTGTCGGATGTACCGTATGAGGGAATCATCAAGGGCTATTTCGATGTTTCGACCATGTCCAAGGAATTGCAGGAGAAGCTCGAACGATATAAGGCGCTTGTCAGGCGGAATTTGCTGTCGGATGACGATCTTGCCGAGATCGCGAGATTGAGCATTGCGCTGGATGAAATTCCTGACTTTCTTGCACCGGAAATTGCCGCTGAGTATCAGCGGCTGAAGACAGAATTTAACCGGCGAGAGGATCTCTGACATGGTAAAGGTTGAGCGAAGTTTCCCTGCGCCGCCTTCGCTGGAAAGGGAAGCCAGGAAAAAGAGCGGATCATACAAGTGCCCGGATGTCATTGAGCAGTTGGAGAAGGATTTCCATAACAAGTGCTATCTCTGCGAGATTTCACCGGTTCAGGATCCGGAAGTGGAACACCTTCTGCCACATGAGGGCGGGAAGTACAGGGATCGAATGTTCGACTGGGAGAATCTGTTCTGGTCCTGCGGTCACTGCAACAGCGTCAAAAACAATTCCGCCTATCGGAACGGAATCATGAACTGCTGCAAGACTGACCCGGAAGAGCACATCCGGTTCGAACTGCTGGATGGCAATGTGGTCATAACGGCCAGAAATGGAACAGAACCACTGACCGGCATCACCGTACAGCTCCTGGATGAGGTCTATAACAAGAAGAACACCGGGATGCGTACAGTGGCAAGTCAGGTTCGTGTGGATGAGCTCTGCCTTGAGATGGATGCCCTGTTTCATATGCTGGACCGCTATCATAAGAACAGGACGGATAAAGTGACGCTCCGTATATTGAGGGGACTGCTGCAGCGGAGCCAACCCTTTGCCGCGTTCAAGAGGGAATATGTACGTTCTCAAGAGAGTATGTATCCTGAACTGTTAGCCATGTTAGCTGCAGATGTGCGATAGATGGGTGTATGTGGTAAAGTAGAAATGCAGAAAACGGCAAACAAAATGTCAGAAAACGGCAACTGAAAAATGCAGAATTTGGCAAACCGGATTTCATAACTTTTTGCAGCACTTGACCTGTGTTGAAAAATGAAAATCCATTGCAGATATTCTTCTTATCATATAACCTTGTCTCTGTCTGGCAAGACAAATATAAGGACAAGGAGGAAAGGAGAATGTTAGCAATGGATCGGATACATGATATCAGGAATGACTATGATGTGCTAGGCCTCCATAATCTAAAACCGGTGAAACCCACCGGTTTTAAAACAGAATTAAAGTTTACATAATATTATTATGGTAAACTTACGGACCGAGGGGCCGGTTTCGGTAGCGCGAATCGGTAGACGGAAGCTTCTGACCTGTCGATTTGTCGAAAATGAAACCCGGCGCAGCCTGCATCGTCCCGTTCAAAAGCTGATGACAGCACGGCTGCCCACCGCTTTCAAACCGGCCGCCGCAACGCCTGCGTATTCCCGGTTTCCGACAAGCCCGACAGGTTCTACTACTATTATGATAATTGTCCTATCCTGCCTGAAATAAGATTGGATGAAATACATGTGATAGAAAGAGGAGTAATTATCATCCTAACTTCATTGCTTGTTACACGTTGTTATGCAATGAAAAATATGATAAAATAAATATAATAAATCATGATATCAAGGTGGCATTTATATGTATATCCATTCCGTTCGTCTTGAGAATTTCAAATCAATTGGGAGCTATCCGGAAAATGAAATCATTATTGAACCTAAGGTTACGGCTATCATCGGCAAAAATGAGAGCGGTAAAAGCAACGTATTGGAGGGACTCTCGTTAATCGATTTCAGAAAAGCTAACGATGCTGCATTTTCTGAAGAGATTCAGAACAGAATATCTTCCTCAAGTGGTGAGATCAAATACACTATTATCCTAAAACCAAGTGAGAGCGACAAAGAAAAAGGGATCCTTGAAGAGGCAAATGTTGTTATTACAAAAGGGAAAGCAGAACTCTTCGGTGGACTAAAGGACTTTTATATTGCAAAAATACACCCTGCATTTGAAGAATTTGTGACTTTTCTGGAAGGTCTTGGCGCAAATCCTTTTAATCTTTCGGGCGGGGATTTGCCAATATATAGAGACAATAAAAATAAGCTCATGAATGTTGAGAACCTGTTCCCTTATTCCATAACCCAAGTGCTTTACTATTTTGAAAACCGCGTTAACAATATTCCCATTGAAAAGCGTAATGAGTATCGTATAGCTGTTGAAGATGCAAAAGCAAAATGGTCCTATTTTCTGCAAGTACTCCCAACATTTTACTTTCATAGAACAGACAAGCACTTGCTCCAAAAATACACTTATGAAAACATAAAAAACGAATTGACCGGGTCGACAGGGCAAAACAGCCTTTTGCCCGAATTCGTGAAACTTGTTGGTATACCTGTAGATGATTTCCTTAAAGCTGCTGAAAGTGGATCAACGGGAAAACAGGTGTCGTTAAGACAAAGAATTCGACAGGCGGTAGACCGCAACATAAATCTAAAGTTCCATGATTTTTATAAAACTGAAGATATTTCATTGATTGTTGACTTTAACAGCGCATAAGTCGGAGAAATCTGTTGTTTTGAAATGATCTTGTTAATATAAAGGTTAAGCTTGACGAGACAATTAAGCAGGTCAGGAAGGGAATGGTTTATGAAGATGATCCGGCGGATGCTTGCGGCGTTTCTTGTTGTATTTCTGCTGATCGGGGTTTCGGCACCCGGCTGTGCCGGGGCGGACGGTGCCCTGAAGATCGGCGACGGGGATGGCTTTCTGCTGAAGAGCCTGGAGATTGTGGACGCGTATAATGATCTGATGTCCGGCCGGGATCCAAATTATCCGGATGCGGATGAACTGCTGAAGATCCGGGTGGATCGCTATGGGAAGAGCTACTTTTCTTCCTTTATCAGTGTGAAGAAGTCCACCAATCAGTTTGCCGTGTTCTTTAATCTTGGCGACGATCTGATCCAGGATGAAAACGACGATACGGTTCCCGACCTGATCCTGATCTTCACGAAGGGGAGGAAGGAATGGGTCGAGAAGGATGACAGTGTCCAGATGCTTCCGGATCTGCTGGCCGCCTTTGCTTATCTCTGTGATCCCGGGATTAAGGATGCTGCCGCGGCGCGGGACCGTGCCGCTGAGATCATGGAGCTCAGCTCCGAGACCCATGACTGGGTCACCTACGGCGGGATGGATTATTATTGCATCGCCTCACCCATGAAAGAGGCGGATGGCCATCTCTCGCTGAACCTCACCATCGCCATCAAACCCCACGCCGTTGAAACCTTCTACACCCCGTGGTGATGCTCCTCAAAGCCGGTGACACATCACCGGCTTTGAAAATAGCATATTAGTTAACATAATAATATTACGGTTAACTATCGTGCCGGAGGACGGTTCTCTTGACACATCAGTTTACATAATCTCGTGTCAGAGTGAGCAGTTCTATTGACACATTTCGGCAGGTGGAAGCTTCTGACCTGTCGATTTGGCACAAACCGGCGCGGCCTGTGAAGCTATATCCGTTGATCCCGTTGATGCCTGCTGGAAACCAATGCACTGGTCATCTGTAATGATAAATGAGTTTGATGAAGAAGAACAATAAACCGCTTCCCTTAGGAAGCGGTTTTTAACTATTCAGAATACTCTTTGAGCTTCTTGCAGAACCTGCATTTTAAATCCAATCAGAGAATCTTCAAGATAGACCTGGATTGAAAGTTGCTTCGCATCCTCAACCGGTGGAAGAGAAAGCCTGAGAGGAAGAGGCTTTTCATAATCAATCTCGCTTACCGCTCTGCTTTTGCGAGTAATACGTCCCATATTGTTATACCAATCCAGAATGAGTTTACAGTTGACAGGGGTAAGTTGTGCAATATTGTTACGTGATTTCTGTGTCCGCGTGTATCGCCTTTTTTCATAAGTGTCTGAAAAGACAATGCTCAATTTGTTCTCTGAAAAAACCAAGTTGGAAATAAAAAGCCCGTTGTTTTGGAACATAAACTGGCGGCAGACTTTGATTCTTTCTCGATACTTGCGATATGTGCCCATACTCTTTCGTGCGATCATTGACAGCAGCATGTTTTGCTCAAATTCATTTCGGCAAAGAATAGTTTCAAGACAACTGTCAACCTGAAACGGACTGGAGTGGGCGATTTCGGCTTGACGGAAAGCTTTCTCCTCTACAGGATTTGTCATGGGACCGCTTTTGTAGATCTGACTAAAATCAAGTTTCATGAATTCATCTACCCCAGTGTGCATAGTGGGCGAAAATCCTGCTCTGGAGCTGGGAGAAAAGCTTGTTTCAGGTTGCTTCAGAAGTGAACCAAGGTTAAAAGCAAAGAAAACTGGTACGGGACAGTTCCCAGTGCAGTCCAGCTCATATCGTAGCTGCGGATGTTTATATCCTTCATTATGGTACTGCGTCGGAGTCATGGGCCGAAAGAAAAATCGAACACTCTTTATAACATCTGATTCGGTGTTATCGATGACCTGACTGCTGGCATTATCCGTTTTCATGAGGCCAAGCCGAGTTGCGTCATACCGACTATAAAGCAGACCTGATTCCAGAATGCTGACAGCATTTTGGATGTCAGTGTAATGATAGGCAAATCGAGGCCACCAATGGATTTGCGTGTTTTGACAGTTCTGATGAATGATTTCTTCGAACGTCATACTGCAACTCCGTTCAGTGCGAAAACACGACCAATGCCGGCGCGAAGCTGATAGCCAAGAATTTCTGTATCGTTATTGATGTCAAAAATCATGATCGGATCCAGATAATGCAGGGAGCAGAGCAAAGCATAGACCAGATTCTCTTCCTGATGCTCAGAGATAGGGAATACCGATTCTGATCGGATTTTATCCCAGATTACATAGAAGTCATCCCGAGTAATCCGAAAAGTATCTCCCGATTCACTCTTGATTGTCAGATCCTCCGACAAAGTGGCATGATACATGTCTCCATCCATTTGAAATTCGAGAGGGAAGAAAGTACTAGAAATCGAAATATCATCGCACACTGCGTCAAACGACAGATCCTTTGCATTCTGTTTGAGCCACTCCATTGTTTTTTTTGGATTCAGATGCTCTGGCTCTGGATTTGGTGTGATCCGAAGATACACGTAAACGTCAATGGGGAGACTCTGCAGGTAGTGTTCCATGACCGGTTTGACATCATTCCAGTCGAGTTCTCCGTTTCCGCAGCCAAGTCGTGGAAATGCAATAGAAGTAATACCGTAGTCGGAATAAGTATCCACAAATTTCTGGAGGCCGCGCTCAATATATTCAATCTTTGATGGGTTCCGCCAATTTTCCTTGGTTGGGAAAAGCAGGATCCTGTGATCTGGGGCGGAATAGATCATCAGGTTTCCGGTTGCAAGCCGGTGCTGCTCACAGACATCCCGGTAAGCCTTGAACATCTCCGGATACCTCTGCTTAAAGTGCAGGGCAAGACCTTTCCCCATGACACCAACAGTGTTTACAGTATTCACGATGGTCTGCGCAGGACTTTCAAAGATATCTCCGATGATGTACTGCATTTGGCGTTCCTTTCCCGCGATTCTGAAAATCTTATTTATTTATGTTCATATTATATAAGATTCGGATATGAAATACAAGATGAATTATCCGCGTGACAGGGGCGGCTCGTTGCGTTCATAGCGGCCAGCCTAATCCAGCTTATGGGTAAGAAAATGACCGCCTTACGGCGGTCATGAATTGCATTAAGTTCGGTCTTGCTATGACATGACTTTACGTACTGGGTTGACACGGCGGAATCGCATTGCCATTATGATGCTTTCATCCGCTGCGGTCCGAATCCGGTTACGAAAATGATATGCTTTTGCCGCCAATGTGTAGGAAAACGACCCAAAACAACAAGATGTTGTGTCGGAATGGACTCAAAAAGGCAATAATATCAAGATATTGTGGCTTTGCCTTGACTGCCACTTCCTCTTATGGTACACTTTTTTTCGGGGTATGGGCTCTCTCCTGGGCCCGATTCTTACCCTGGGAGGTTCTATGCTTTTCACAGATGAAATGAAGGAGTCGCACCTTCTCGTGGAGAAGGATCTCGAAGAACTGAAGAAGCTGGGCAGTAAAAAGCTCCAGACGAAGCTGGACAATCTGGAGGCCGACGTACAGGGCTTCCTGGATGCCGTGGCGGAGGCGATGGATGTCTGGGATGCGGAGGAACTCAGTGAGTATGAGGAGTTCGATCTTCTGCTTCATCGCCTTTCGGGGCTCGCGGAGGAGCTCTGTGCCCTGGGGCAGAAGCGGCCGGAGTCCCTCTGCAACGCCTTCAAGCTCCGTCAGGTCAATGACGTTCTTGAGCCCCTGCAGGAGAAGCTGGGGAAACAGTTTCGTCAGGAGCTCCCCCTGCTGGAGGAAACCGACAAGCCCAGCTACAGCGACGTGGCGCTTGTGCTCCGGAACTATCTGGATCTTTGTACCTTTTATATGAAAAAACGCTATGGGACGACCTGCCATGAGAAAAGAAGATAACGCTGCCTGGTTCTTTACCCATGACAACCCCGATGCCCCGGACACCGACCGCGCGGATGAGATCACGCGTCTGGCCATGAAGACGGCGGTGGAGGTGCCTCTGTTCAATATTCTCGATACCGCCGCGGAGGAGAAGGATCTTGATCTTGGTTCTGATGCGGCCAACGGCATCAAGGCGCTGGATCTGTATTATAATCTCAATGAACAGCTGATTGCCCGCCTGGAGGGCCGGGGAGGCTGGGATTCCTTCCGCCTTCTTCATCGGCAGCTGGCGGGCTACGCGGTGGAGTTTTCGCATTTTGCCGACCGAAGACCCGAGGCCCCCTGCAAGCCCTTCAAGGCGCGGCAGCTGAACCGGGTCCTGCGGCCGCTGAAGGACCTGATGGAGGCGGACATGGCTGTGCCCCTCCTTCTCGTTTCCGAGGAAGAGGGGCACAGCTACAGTGATGTTATGGTGATTCTGCGGTCCTATCTGGATGTCAGCGCGGCCTTTGTCCATCGGCATTACAGCGGCAATACCCCGGTGGTTCCGCCGGTTCCCTGCAACTGGGTCGCGAACCGTGTACAGGATCAGATTCTGCTGTTTTGCATGGATCAGGCGCGAAGCATCACCGAGATCGGCCACCAGCTGGGCTATTCGGAAAAGAAGACCACCCGCAAGTACCTGAACCCGCTGCTGGCCGAGGGGCTCATCGCCCGCACCGTCCCCGACAAGCCCAACAGCCGCAACCAGCGCTATATCACCCTCCGCACCGTGTAGTGTGTCAGGGGGACGGTTCTCTTGGCACACTCTGCTACAGCGTGGGCATGTACCGGGAGAACCGTCCTCTTCGCATAACCACTCCCTTGACATATCATGGGTCCCCTCTGACCTGTCGATTTGGCGAAAACCGGCGCAGCCTGCATCGCCCCGTTCAAAAGCGGTTGACAGCAGGGCTGCCCACCGCTTTCAAACCGGCCGCTGCAACGCCTGCGTTTTCCCGGTTTCCGACAAGCCCGACAGGTTCTACTACTATAATGATATTTGTCCGTTCCTGCCGGAAAGAAAAATAGTATCAAATTTGCATTACTGATAGCCGGGAGTGTATACATTTGAGTCGCTGCCCTGAATACATTTGCAATGCATACTATATTTTGAGGTCAAATTGGTTATAAAAGGAGGTCAGAGATAGTCTTCCTGACAGAGTACAAATAAAAAAAGATATTTTGTAATGGCATCTACCCAGCGCATTAGACTACAAATATAACTGCCGTAATTTTTTTACGGCAGTCTCTTGATTTTTAAGCAGGGTTATGGCATACTGTTGAAACAGGAGGTGTAATGTCGTGCTTACCAGGTTTTGCGTTGAGAATTTTAAAACATTTCAGTCCAGGTTGGAATTCGATCTGGGTAATCCAGGCAACTATGAATTTAACACGGATGCGATAAATATGAATGAGGGTGTCATCTCAAAAGCGGCTATTTATGGTTTTAATGGCTGCGGCAAGAGCACACTTGGCCTGGCGATTTTTGATATCGTCTCCTCCCTGACTGACCGGGAAAAAGGGCTCCGGGATTACGAGCCTTATCTGAATCTGAATAACTCGAATGACAAGCCTGCCAGATTCGAATACTATTTTGTATTCGACGATGTACGAGTGAGCTACATCTATGAAAAGACCAAAGTCGATTCTTTTGTAAAGGAATCTCTGCTCATTGATGACAAAGAGGTTCTGTATTATGATTTTCATAAACATGAAGGTAGTGTTACACTTTCCGGCGCGGAAACATTGAGTCTGACATCGGATGAGAGCTCGATCTCCAGAGTGAAGTACCTGAGAAGTAATGCGATCCTGAAGGATAATCGGGAGAACTCTGCGTTCAAAGCATTTATCAGTTTTGTAGATAATATGCTGATGTTTTATTCCTTGGATGAAACACGCTATCGTGGTTATAGGACCGGCCAGGAAAGAATTCCTGATGCAATCATCGAAGCGGGAAAACTAAAAGAATTTGAACAGTTTCTTCATCAGAATAATGTTCCACTGACTCTGGCAGAGGGCAATTTTGATGGAAAAAAAGAGATAATGGTCCGGTTCAACAGGCGATTTGCGAATTTCTACAGCGTTGCTTCAACGGGTACGCGCTCACTGGCGCTGTTTTACTACTGGTATATCAAAATGGAGAAGGCATCTTTCATCTATATGGACGAATTTGATGCGTTCTACCATTTCGAACTGGCGGCAAATATCATACGGCTCATGAGAACGAAAAAAGATATCCAGGTCATATTTACGACCCATAACACAGATCTCCTGTCAAATGATCTGTTAAGGCCTGACTGCTATTATTGGCTGGATAATGGTAAAATCAAATCTTTGAACAAACTGACGGAAAAAGAACTCAGGAAAGCGCATAATCTCCAAAAGATGTTTAAAGCAGGTGCCTTTTCATAAGCCAGGGGGACGGTTCTCCCGGCTAGACAAAAAGCCGGTTATATCTAATCGGTATTCGGCTTTTTCTGAAAAGCTCCTCAAACCCGGTGACCCCACCGAATTTGACTGCTTATGCCGGGGCTGGCTCCGGTGGTGCACTACGGCTCTGCCTCTCACGACGCGGGAGTGAAAAAGGAGCTGCGGCAAAAATCAATTTTGCTGCAGCTCCTTTAAAACTGGCAGTATGGTTTACATAAAAATTTATGGTAAACTGATTTGGCGTTGTGATCAGGCGTGGTGCGAATCCGGTTACGAAAATGATATGCTTTTGCCGCCAATGTGTAGGAAAACATACCGAAACAACAAGATATTGTGTCAAAATTGGTTCGGACAAATGAAAATATCAAGATATTGTGGCTTTGCCTTGACTGCCGCTTCCTCTTGTGGTACACTTTTTTCGGGGTATGGGCTCTCTCCTGGGTCCGATTCTTACCCCGGGGGCGTCCCGCGTCAGTCCCAGGTCTCATACATGCAGTAGCGCCGGACAATGTGCCTGTCGCTGCCTTCGGTGAAGATCATCCCGAAGGAGGAATTCTCGTCTTTCGTTCTTCCGAAAATCGTCAGGATCCCGCTGCAGCCCTGGTTCCACAATTCGCTGAAAGATTCGGTCCGCTCACCCCAGGCGCCGAATTCCAGGCTGAGTCGTGTCCCGCTTTTGTTATAGAACGGATCCCAGTCCCAGAGAGCTTCCAGAACATACTCCCACCGGGGATTCAGGCCCTCCACCAGATACACGATCGTGACGCTCTCCCTGTAGCCGTATTTCGTGGAAGAGGACTCATACCATCCGGCGTGGCGCTTGACCGCCTTGCTCGAATCCACAAGATGGCGGCACAGGGCGTCGGCCTGATCGTTGCCGTACAGGTTATAGGAGCGGAAGAACGTGATTCTCACGCCGTTTTCCGTGTTCTGGGAAGTAAAGACATCGTTCGGCGTTGTGATAAACGTCGGCGTTTCGTCCAGCTGCTCGCTGTTCTGATAGACGTAGTAGTACTCGTTCCCGTCATCCAGTCTCGAATGCTTGATCTTGTAGGACGCCGCATCCGCGGAACCGAAGGGCAGGCCGGCGAAGGTCACCAGCACCAGGGCCAGCGTCAGCAGGACCCTGCCTGCAGCGTGTAAGCGTTTTTTCATGAGTGCTTCCTCCTGTTTTCTTTGATGATCCCACTATACCAGATTCATGACAAAAAAGCGAACCCATTTGTTATTTTCGCGGGCAGCCCCGGGGGCGCCGGAGCCGCAGCGCCGCAGCGCGCAACTTCCGTTCTGTACAGCTGTCAGAATTTTTGATATAATACCGCATGAATCACGATTATTCCAATGTTGGGGCGGAAGCATCATGAACTATATTCGAAAGCTGAAGGAAGTGTTTCGTCGCAAATCCCTGATGACCATCGTCCATTGGGCGCGCCCGGTACGCTGGTCTGTCCTGGTGATCAGCGTTCTGGCGGTGTTCAGTTCGCTGCTGTCCCTCGGGCTCACCCTGGATACCAGGAGCCTGATCGATGCCGCGACCTCCGGGAACCGCTCGGCCCTGTGGCTCTATGCGGCCATACTGGTTGGCCTCATTGCGACGATTCGCCTGTGCGCGGTCCTTTCTTCCTGGCTTCGCGTCAGGGCTTCGGCCAGACTGCAGAGGCATCTGCAGAGCCTGGTCACGGAAGCGATTTTTCACAAGGAATATGCCTCCCTGAAAGGCTACCACAGCGGGGAACTGACCAACCGCGTGTTTTCCGACGTTTCCGTTGTGAAAAACGGCATCATGAGCATGCTGCCCTCGATTCTCCAGACCGTGGTTTCCTTTGTCGGCGCGGCGGTGATCCTGATCCTCTGGGACTGGCGCTTTGTCCTCCTGCTTCTTCTCGGGTCCGGGATCGGGGCCGTGATCACAATTGCCTTCCGTGAGCCGATGAAGACGCGGCACAAGCGAATGCAGGAGGCGGAGGATTCCCTTCATGCCGCAACCCAGGAGAGCCTGGAGAACATCCGCGTGGTGAAGGCCAGCGTATCCGAAAACCGTACGCTGCGTGAAATCAACGAGACCCGGGCGCGCCTCGTGACGGAGCAGATCCGCAACGGGAAGCTCTCGATTCTGCTCAACAACGGGATGGGCGTCATGTTTGATGCCTCCTGGCTGCTGTGCCAGATCTGGGGCTGTGTGAAAATCTTTCAGGGGACCTTTACCTATGGCAGTCTGGCGGCCCTGATCCAGCTGATGGGGCGGATTCAGGGGCCGATCTCGAGCGCCATGAACCTGGCGGCGCAGGCCTACGGCGTCCTTGCCTCGACGGATCGCCTGCTGGAGATCCTCGATCTGCCGGAGGAAGAGGCGGGCACGGCGCTTTCCTCCTTTGACCGGATCAAACTGGAGAATATTTCCTTCCGCTATGACGATGGGAATGAGGATGTCCTGCTCCATCTTGACACCACGATTCGGCACGGTGATTTTGTCGCGCTGACCGGCATGTCGGGCGGCGGGAAGACCAGTCTGTTCCAGCTCCTCCTGGCGATTTACCATCCCACCGAGGGAAGCGTGGTCTTTGTCCATGGGGATCAGGAGGTTCCGGCCTGCCGGGGCACCCGTTCGCTCTTCGCCTATGTCCCGCAGGGGAACACCCTGTTTTCCGGCACGCTCCGGGACAATCTCCTCCGCTTCCGTCCCGAGGCGTCGGACGCGGAGCTGCAGAAAGCGATCCACGCCGCCTGCCTGGACGATCTTGTCTCCGAAGTGGGGCTGAACGCCCGCCTTGGCGAACGCGGCATCGGCCTCTCCGAGGGCCAGGCCCAGCGTGTGGCGGTCGCGAGGGCCCTGCTTTCCGATGCCCCGATCCTTCTCCTGGACGAGGCGACAAGCGCCCTGGATGAAGAGACCGAAGCCCAGATGCTTGAAAACATCGGGAAGATGCGGGACAAGACGGTCATCATCGTGACGCACCGAAGAGCCGCCCTCGCCATCTGTGATTATGAGCTCCACATCGAAGAAGGTCATATGACAAGAATCTGAAACCAGGGGCTTCTACGGCCCCGATCCGGGGACCGAAGGTACTGTATTGAGCATTCCGGTATGATCGACGGATGCGCGGAAGCATAAAACATTGAATGATGATCGGTGAGGAGCTGTAGAATTTGAAAGGGACTAGAAAGAACGGCAGAAAGACAGACGGGGCGAAGCACACCCCCGCGGAAAAGAGGAAGATCCTTTCCGCCGTGAAGTTTACCGTTCTTGACATACTTGTGGCTGCGCTCATTTTCGGCGTATTCTTCCTGTTCCTGTATGTCATTCCGCAGCAGCAGCAGTTCAAAAGAATGCAGGAAGCAATGGCCGCCGGCAAGGTGACGGAATCGACGCCGACACCCACG
>Ga0256405_10009646_pt1 | contig 13122 bp, 9 predicted proteins | sample RumenRJG_02DNA_FD_189096 | JGI IMG/M metagenome (GOLD analysis project Ga0256405, IMG submission 189096) | Bovine rumen microbial communities from Lethbridge, Alberta, Canada - RJG_02 | ecosystem: Host-associated > Mammals > Digestive system > Stomach > Rumen | place: Canada: Alberta | collected...
CTAATTCTAAGTAATCCCTAGTAGCAAGTGATTACTTTGTAATCTATAAGAGAAAGTTCCACAAAGAGAACTGTTTTCGTTATACAAATCAATATTTTTCTTGATTTCTAATAGTTAATTACCTCCAAATAAATAAAAAGTACCTCTTTAAGGAACGGATTTCTCCGCGGTACCATCCTTATTCTTCCATGATTATGGGAGCACTTATTTAAGAATAAATCGTTATTCTGACGTCGGCATTACCCGAAACTTCGGAAGTGGCTTTATAGTATTTTCCTTATGCCCTTTTCACCAACCGGCACTCGCTAAAAGGTCAATAGCTATATGAGCTTCCTGCTTTGCGACAATAATATATCATTAAAAAATGATAAAAACTATTATTATTTGATAACTTTATCAATTAGACCACCACCAAGGCAGATATCCCCGTCATAAATGACCGCTGCTTGGCCTGGAGTGACCGCTTTGATTGGTTCGACAAATTCTAAAGTTATTTGTTCATCATTTATTTCTTTAATGATGATTGGATTATCAGCTTGTCTATATCTAAACTTAGCGTTTAATCTTTGATTAACTTCTGGCTTCTTACTAATCCAGTTTAAGTTAGTGACTGTACAGCCTTTTGAATATAAATAGCTACTTTCATCACCACTAGCGACATATAAAATGTTCTTTTTAACATCTTTATCGACAACAAACCAGCCTTTGGCTTCTTCTCCGTGAATGCCACCGATACCTAAGCCTTTTCTTTGACCGATTGTGTAATACATCGCGCCTTCATGTTCACCAACTTTGCGGTTATTTTCGATATCAATGATATCTCCACGTTGAGCGGGGATGTAGTTCTTTAAGAAGTCTTTGAAGTTTCTTTCACCAATGAAACATATACCAGTGCTATCTTTTTTATCCATCACTGATTCTAAATCGAGTTCATGAGCGATTCTTCTAACTTCTGGTTTATCAATATCTCCTAATGGGAATAAACAAAATGATAACTGTTCTTGGCTAATTTGACTTAAGAAATATGTTTGATCTTTGTTTTTATCAAAACTCTTAAGAAGATAAGCCACACCATCTTTATCAATACGCTTTGCGTAATGGCCCATCGCTATTGCGTCATAGCCATGTTCTTTAGCGTATTTTAGAAATGGTCCAAACTTGATGTATTTATTGCAGAAAATATCTGGGTTAGGAGTTCTACCACATTCGTATTCTTTAATTAAGTAAGTAAAAACGTTATCCCAGTACTCTTTGATGTAATCAATTCTTAATAATTTGATACCGAGTTTATCAGCGACTTTTTGGGCATCATCATAGTCTTTTTCTTGTGGACATTGGCCGTTATTAATTGTGGGATTACCTAAATAGTCGCCATTAGCGAGTGCATCCCAGTTACGCATAAAGCAACCAGTCACTTCATGACCCGCTTTTAAAAGAAGATAAGCGGATACCGCACTATCAACACCACCAGAAAGACCTAATAACACTTTCATATTATTTAAATAATTCCTCGCTATCTAATAGGACTGTAAACGGCCCATCATTTACACTACTTACTTTCATATCCGCACCAAAAACACCTGTGGCAATTGGACCAAACTTATTTTCAAGTTGTTGATTGAAATAAGCATATAATTCTCTAGCTTGATCAGGTTTCATCGCATTCACAAAGGACGGTCTTCTTCCACCTGATGTATCCGCATATAAAGTGAACTGACTGACAGACATAATCTGTCCTTTAACATCATAAATTGATAAGTTTGTTAGACCTCTTTCATCGGCGAAAACACGCAAGGAAAGAATCTTATCAATCATCTTATCGACGAGTTTTTGATCATCACTATGAGTAAAACCAACGAGTAAACAAAAGCCACGGTCAATTTGGGAATAGACCTTATTATCAATTGTGACGGATGCATTTAATACGGTGGTTAAAACAACTCTCATATTATTGAATAACTTCTAAGACAACCTTTGGTTTTTCAACGAATTCTTTGCTAATCTTGAAAGCATCGAAAACGTTTTTAGCGACACGGTTAATTAAGGTAACATTCTTGTTAGAATGTAAGTAGCATAAGACTTCGCCTTCTTTAACGTAATCGCCAACTTTCTTATTAAGCATAATACCAGCGGACATATCAATGACATCGTCCAATGTTTCTCTGCCACCACCTAAGGTCATGGAAGATAAACCGATTACTAAAGCATCAATAGATTTAACATAGCCTTCTTCTTTAGCGTAGATAGGAATGATATTTTTAGCGACTTCAAACTTCTCTGGATGGAGAATATATTGAACATCGCCACCTTGAGCTTCCACCATTTCTAAGAACTTATTGAAAGCGGAACCGTCTTTAATGCATTCTTCAAGCATTTTACGGCCGTGATTATAGTCTTTACAAATGTGTGCTTGTTCGAGCATGATCGCGCCACCGATATAGCAAAGTTCCATTAAATCTTCTGGACCTTCACCATGTAATGCTGCGATAGCTTCTTTAACCTCTAAAGCGTTACCAACCGCTAAACCTAAAGGTTCATCCATGTTACTTAAAACAGCACGTGTATCACGTTTCAAGCCATTACCAATCTTCACCATTAATTTCGCTAAGATTCTGGCTTGGTTAATATCTTTCATAAAGGCACCATTGCCTAAAGTGACATCTAATAGAATTGCATCTGTACCAGCGGCTAATTTCTTAGACATAACAGAAGCGGCAATTAATGGAATGGATTCAACTGTACCTGTGACGTCTCTAAGAGCGTACATCTTCTTATCCGCAGGAACTAAGGATTGAGTTTGACCCGCAATAGCAATACCAATCTTATTAACTTGATTAATAAAACGATCACCATTAATTTGGATTGTTAATCCTGGGATGGATTCTAATTTATCTAAAGTACCACCGGTATGGCCTAAGCCACGACCACTTAATTTAGCGAAGGTCGCACCACAAGCGGCCACCATTGGTCCAAGGACCAAAGAGGTCTTATCACCAACACCACCAGTACTATGTTTATCAACTTTAACACCTCTGAGATTAGATAAATCTAATGTCTCACCAGAGTGTTCCATTAAATCAGTTAAGTTAATGACTTCTTCTTCAGTCATTCCTTTGAAAAGAATCGCCATATTCATCGCACTGACTTGGTAATCAGGGATGACACCATTGACATAACCGTCAATCCAGAAAGCAATCTCTTCACGAGTTAAAGCATGACCTTCACGCTTCTTAATGATTAAATCTACCATTCTCATAAGCAATACCTCACTTTTTAATATAACATATAATGTTATTTTTGTAGAGTATTATATTAAACAATAAATAGGAAAATACCGCAAGTTTTTTTCGATTTTTATTGACCTTTTTTTACATATAAATATAATAGGCGTTAGGTGTGATAAAAACAGTGATATAATCACACTTTTATAAGAATATTGTAAGGAGGAAAAACACCATGAAAATTAAAACATTATTATTAATCCCATTTTTACTTTCTAGTTGTGCCACTAACAATGAGGGGTCTAATGTGATAGATAATCCATTTGTTGCTTCTAAAAATGCCGGTTCTAGTGTTGTTTATGATGATGTAGCTTCCACTACAGAAGATCCATATAGACAAGTTGAGCCACAATCAGAAGAAGGCTTAATTTACTATGACCGTAGTTACATTGGTGTTAACGTTGGTCCTATTCCAACGGTTGGCACAGTTGTTGTTCCTGATCAAGAACACTGTCCTTTCACTCCTCAATTTAGAGAAGATATGAGCGAAATGGTAGATTCATCTGCTCATGGTAAAAACCCTGGTAGAGCATTTGGTTATACAGCCTTTGATGACTTTGCTAAAGAATTCGAAGATACCTTTATGACCGATTACTATCTTGGTTATCAAAGTCTAGAAGAGAAACAGCTTAATAAAGAAATCAAACATGCCACCACAAAGGAATATTTGAGCAAATTCTTTAAACACACAAATCACAAAAATGCTGATGATGAGAGTAAAAGTTACTATGTCTTTGCAGAAGTATTAGGTAATTTCTGCCACAATGCACGTCATCCAAAAAACCCAAGAGATTACTACACAGATGAATACTTAACAGATTTAAAGGCGGCCTTAGATAAGGACAACAATGAATCATATTTCGAACTTTTCGATAAATATGGTACTGAATACATTACTGCTCTTACTTTTGCGCCATCTCAAATGATGTTTATGGGCTTTTCAAGCAAAAGTGCTAACGCCATTATTAACTGCAATGTCTATGACAAAGAAAAAATCAATGAAGTTGTTGATAAATTATTAGATGATGAACCAATCTTAAACCTTGATGATTATTGGGTTATGGGTGATGAGCGTTCTTATTCATCAAATGATTTTGATAATATCGGCGCTAGATTAATCACTTATAGAACCAAGACATTCTACGACTATCTACCTGAAGGTTACAGTACTTTTACATGCAATATTGAGGAAGCTTACAAAGAATATAAACTCAACAAATTTGAAGAATACAAGAAATCAATCGGAAACATTGATTATAGCGAAAAAAGCGCTGCTATTAGAGATAGCCATAGATTTGTTGGCCACGACGAAGTTCCTAATAGTACATCAAAACATTCTGTAACAATCAAAAAGAATAAAGAATACTTAGATAGTTTCCGTATCAGTACTTGTGAAACAATGTATAATCCTCAAGGGTTAAACGGTAAAGGCTACAAAAAAGTGTATTTCCGTCCAAATATCAAATTCAATGAAGCACATAATGATATAAAGGTCACACTTCAAATGATGTTTGGTGGCAAGAAGATCAAAGTGTTTGAAGATAAAGATCTCTTAAAAGGTGAAGGCACTCTTACTTCTCCATGGTATCAATTAAACACAAAAGATTTAGTAGGTATGAACGATGAAGCGGTAATCTCTCTTACATCCAAAAATAGCGGTTGTGAGATTACCAAATGCGATTTTGAAATCGTTTACGTTAAATAGTTAATTGTTTGGAAACAAACAAATTTGCTAATAGAAAGTCTATCGTTTAATATAATAGCGATGGACTTTTTTAATCATTTAAAAACATATTTAAATCAAGAAGAAATCGATAAGCTTGCTAAGTCATTAGAAGAAGAAAGTAAGCACGCTTTACTTTTGAATGAAGAAAAGATGAGTGTGAACACTCTCCTTAGTATTTATCCTAACTTAGTAAGACATCCAATTATTCCTAATGCCTTTTTATATAATAAAAACGAACTTGAATTAGGTAAGAGTGTTTATCATGAACTTGGTTGCTTTTACTTACAAGAACCAAGTGCGATGCTACCAGCTTATTTACTCAATCCAAATGAAAACGATGTGGTTTTAGACTTATGCGCCGCACCTGGTGGTAAGAGTATGCAAGCCTCTCTTCTCATGCATAATAAAGGGCTCATTGTTTCTAATGACATCGCTAAAAATAGAGCGTTCGCCATTAGTGAAAATGCTGAAAGAATGGGTAGAGGCAATCTTCTTATTGCTAATAATGATTTTTCTAGCATTTATCAACACTATTTAAATACTTTCGATAAGATCATTTTAGATGCTCCTTGCTCAGGCAGTGGCATGTTTAGAAAGATGGATGAGATGCAAGAAGATTGGTCCTACGCTAAAGTGGAAAAATATGCGGAAATCCAAAAGTCACTCATTCTTATCGCCTATGCGATGCTTAAAGAAGGTGGCGAGATGGTTTATTCCACTTGTTCTTTCTCTTATGAAGAAGATGAAGAAGTCATTGATTATTTACTTAATAACACTGACGCAGAAATAAAACCTATCGAAGATAATCCTTTATATTATGTTAGTAAGGCTAAACCATATGGAATTCACTTATTACCAAGTCTATTTCCAGGTGAAGGCCACTACATCTGCTTAATAAAAAAGCCAGGCATCTTAAAACCTAGTGTTTCTAAAGAAAATAAGAATAAGTTGCCTTATGATATACCAACGAATGGTTATAGCCACTATCAGAAATATGGTGACTATCTCTATTTGATGAGTAAAGAATTTAGCGTTAAACATCTTAATGTCATCCGTTATGGCGTTAAGGTTGGTCAAATTGATAAAGGTGATATCAGATTTGATTACCACTACTCACATTTTGTGGAGTCGTTTAAAAGCGCCTTTGAAATGGACGAAAACGAAACCGCAAGGTATTTCCTTGGTGAAGGCGTCAATAAAAACACTAGCAAAGGCTATTGTCTTTTAAAATACAAAGGTATCAATGTCGATATCGCCAAAAGCGATGGTCGCATTATTAAGAACCGTTTACCGAAAGGTTTAAGAAAGAAATTAATATTTTAAAGAATGGCGTTGAATTTATACGCTTTTTCTTTATTCTCACTCATAATCTTGTGATCAAGAGGTCTTAAGTGATAAGTAATTTCTTTTTGCACCATATTGCGTGTGATTTCCGCTAAATCAGATGTATTAAGTCCAGCATATTCTTCTGGAGTGATTGGTTTTAGAAATGATACTGAAACAGGATATCTTTTAAACTGTGGATGCATCTTTAAGACACGGAAGGTACCATATGTCGCAGCTGGTAAGATTGTAACCTTAGCTTTTTGTGCTGGTCTAAATGTTCCATGATGGAACGGGGCCACTGGTAACATTTGGTCACGAATCCTTGTGCCTTCTGGAAATATCATCCAGTTTCTTTCTTTTTTCTTTAAGTCAGCTTCAACTTCTAACATCACTTTAAGCGATTGTCTTAAATCATCTCTATTCATGCTCTTCACATCTAAAGATTTTAAGGCACCTTTTAAAAGTGGCACTTTTTCGAGTTCCATCTTGCCCACGAATGTGGTTGGTTTTTCAATCGCAATTAAAAATGGCACTGGATCAAAAGCGGACATGTGATTAGAAACTAGGAAGAAGTTTCCTTCAGCTGGAATATTTTCTAAACCAAAAATATTCAAATCAACATGTAAAGCATCAGCAATTTGCTTAGAAAGATTTCTAAATTTAGCGTTTCTAATCGCAAATGGCACTTTGTCTAAGTGTCTATTCCATCTACTGAAAGTAAAAAGACACGCGCCTAATAGGCGAGGACCAACTCTTAAAACGGCTCTTGAATAATGGAACATAGTTTACTTTGTTTTTAAGTTAGAACTGAAATGGCGGATTTGTTCCGCAAGGACATAAAGTCCCAATGTTGGATGAGACTCTAATCTACCAAATATTACCACAAAATGTCCATTTGGGATACGTAGTAATGGATTAGAGCTTGATCTATCCCAGTACATAACTGGGATTTTGCTGAAGAATGAATTTTCTTCAAAAGGTTCACGTGACTCGATATCGATGTAACGGAACATAGGATGGTCTGCTATAGCGTCGCTAGCTTGACCCAACAACGTAATGGTGGAAATCATATTCCTCTCTCCTTGGCTAGTTATTTCTTAAGAAATAACATCTTTACTGAACACCCAGGAAGAAGACTATTTTTTACATTTGTCGCCCTATTATCATCCACTCCGTTATATTCAGTGTAGTAATTATCTAACTCCACTGGAATCTTTTCGGCGGTCGGATTGATAAGAATGACAAATTCCTTTTCATTACCAATGATGTTCTTATTCTTTGCACTCAATAGATAAACACCATTGTCCCAGTGAGAGATTTCAAAAACATTCTTAATCTCTTCTGGTTTGAAAAGATGTGTGTAAGCAAGTTTCTTCCGCAGGATATTGAAAAGACGGAAACGATTGACCATGTCAAAGCGTTCATCAATGAGACGATAGTTAAGGTTATTGACGCCTATCGTCTTGTAGGTGTTGTCTAGTCCATCTTTGCTCTGACCAATCTCTTGACCAGCGTGTACTAAAGGAACACCGAACGAAAGAAGTAAAATGTGATTAGCAAGATCCACTCTATCTAAGAGCACTTTTTCTTCTTCAAACGCGTTAGAAACGAGCAATTTATCAAAAAGCGTACTATTATCATGACATTCAAGATAATTGATGCTTTGATTAGCGGTATTAAACATTGGTTGGTAGGATAAAGGTAATACGGATGCATGGAAGGCATAATCTAAGCCGTAGACGTAATCGGTGTTACCACATATATAGCCTTTTTCATGAAGATTAAATGATGAAGAAGGACCTTTAACAATGTCACGGTACGAATCATTAAAGAAGCCGAATTCTTTAAGTTGCGCTGCATTGTTTTTACTAGCCTTTTCTTCACTAGGTAATTCTTCACCCATATCCCAGCCTTCACCATATAAGATAGCGTCTTCTTTAATCTTTCTAGCTTCCTTATAACAGGCTTTCACTGTATTAATATCAAGCAAGCCCATCAGATCAAATCTTAAGCCATCAATATCGAAGTATTTGAAAAGATATTTCACACTATCGACGATGATTTTACTAGCCATCTTTCTTTCGCTAGCAAAGTCATTGCCACATCCTGAGGCATTAGAAAGATAATAATTTCTTCTACGTCTAAAATAATAATGTGGCACAGTCTTTTCAAAGTCACTGTTTTCATATTCATAAATGTGGTTATAAACCACATCCATAATAATTCTTAAGTCATTTTCGTGGTATTTATTAACTAATTCTTTAAACTCTAAAATACGAGAAGCAGGCACTTCTGGATGAAGAGCGTAGCTACCTTCTAAGGCAAAAAATGATAACGTATCATAGCCCCAGTTATACCAGTCACTAGTCTTAATATCATCTTTAGAATCAAAGTCTAAAACTGGTTGGATTTGTACATGGGTAAAACCAAGATATTTGATATAGTCTAGACCAGCGGGATTACCCCCTACTGTTTGGCGATTAGTTTCCGCAAAACCGGCGAATTTACCTTTATTAACAGTGTTATTGTAATTGCCTTCATTTAGGTCACGAATATGAGTTTCATAGATAACTGCATCAACGTAATTATTGATTGTAATTTCTGGTTTCACATTCTTAATTTTAAGTAAAGCTTCGGTATCAATAACCACAGAATATTCACTATTTAAGCTGACTTCCTTACCGTATAAGTCTTTAGCTTCGGTGACCACACCAGTGTTATTAATGATATAGCGGTATTTGTAGTTTAATAAATCTTCGTTTATTTTGAGTCGGTAGATACCTTTATCTTCTCTCACCATTTCGTGGATGATAACTTCATCTTTTGGGGAGACCAATTTGACTTTAACTTCACTCGCTAAAGGGGCCCACATCACAAATTCAGTGGCTTCTTTAGTGTAGTTACTACCTAAGTCTTCTTTTTCATAAAAAAAGCGCTCATCGAAGTCTTTAAAATAAATCGCATCATTAACATCAATGTTGGTGCACTGTAAATCACCAACAAGCAAACGATAGTTTTTACCTAATTCGTAATCCTTATCGAGATTGATATCAAAGATATAGATGTTATTTATGGAAGTAAAATGAGCAGTTTCTTTTTTGATTAGTTGCTCTTCTTTATATAAAGAAACTTTGAGTTTTTCAGGACGAGGGATGTCGGTGAATAAAACGACATTAATCCTTCTCCAGGAGAATAACTTAGCCTTTAAATAACTAACCATTAGTCATCACTCCTGAAATAAGTTTGTTCGTCACTAGTGGCGACACTTTCTTCATTAGAGGAGCCAAATTTATCTTGCACTAAGACTCTGCAGCCTTTATTACCTTCGGTTTCGTTACCGACTACCCCTTCGCTTTGTAAACGGAGGAAGAATCTACCAGCACGGTTAAAACCAACGCCACATTCACGTTGGATACGTGAAATAGACATGAATTCTTGGCTCATAACCCATTCTTTAATGGATTGGTAACGTTCTTCTTCAGTATTACCGTGTTCCTTAAATTCTGGGGTTTGCATATATTCATTGGCCGCTTGAGTGGCCTCTTCTTCTAAGTTAAGGAATTTCTCATCATAGTGAGTTTCATAGTGTTCTTTTAAATAGCCAACAACACGAGAGATTTCTGTACGATGGATAAAGCAACCTTGTAAACGCACAACACCCACACGGCTGACAAGAGGAGATTGGACAAGCATATCGCCTTTACCGATAAGTTTTTCGGCACCACCTTCACCAATAATGGTGATAGAGTCAACACTACTTGCAGTCATTAAAGCCACGTGAGTTGGTAAGTTAGCTTTAATAACACCAGTCACGACGTTAGTGGATGGGCGTTGAGTGGAAATTAATAAGTGAATACCACAGGCTCTAGCTTTTTGGGCAAGAGAAACAACTGGCATTGATATTTCTTTACATTGGTCAACGATATCAGCGTATTCATCTAATACGACAACAATATATGGAAGTCTTTCTAAACCGAGTCCTGGAGCATCTTCATTAAATTCTTTAATGTTGGTGGAGCCATTATCAGAGAACAAGGCATATCTTTCTTCCATTTCTTTACATAATCTATCAATTAATGTCTTCGCATCGTTTGGATCAGTGATGATTGGGCAAAGTAAGTGAGGCATATCTTTATAACGGGACATTTCAACTTTCTTTGGATCCACTAAAACGAGTTTTAAATCATCAGGTGAATTACGCATGATTAAAGTGACAATGATGGAGTTAACAAAGATGGATTTACCACTACCAGTGGTACCAGCAATTAAGATATGTGGAAATTCATCAAAGTCAGCAAATATTGTTTCACCTTTAATATTTTTACCAAAAGCTACGGCTAATGGATGTTTCTTAACATCAGGTAAGTCACTATAGACATCTTTAAATGAAACTGTCGTAACAGAAGCATTAGGAATTTCTAAGCCAGATGAGGATTGACCTTCAACGATAGATTCAAATCTCGCGCTAACACCACCTAAACGGATTTGGATGTCTTGCACTAAGTTGTTCACACTACGAGCGGAGACGTTACGGTCATAGGCGATATTAAAACGTGTAACGCTTGGACCGATAGTAAAGTCTTCAACGTGAGCGCCAACACCAAAGTTTTGAATGGTTTGGTCAATAACTTCTTTTCTTTCACTAGCGACACGTTCATTTAAAGCTTGTTGTTCACTAGTTTCATATGTATTAAGTACTTCAGTACTTGGTTGAATCCATTTCACTCTTTCTCTTGGTTTTGGTTGCTCAATTGGCTTAACTTCAGGCATTGGTTGTACTGCTGGAGCAGGAGCGACTGCTGGTTGAGCCACTTGTGGAGCTTCAAAAACAGGTTTTGCTTGCACTAATTCTTCATTAACTTCAGGAACAGCGTTAAAGTCGAGTTGCATTTGTTCACTCTTAGTAGGTTCTTGTGGTTGCTCGACTGGTTGCGTTTCAGGAATGATTTCTTCTTGTTGAATGTTATGTTGACCGTTGTCAATTCTAAAGCGAGCTGGGGCAAAGGTGCCATTTTCGTTGATACCAAAGTTATTAGCGCCACTATCTTGTTGGATAAATGTTGGTGAGGAAATCGCTGCACTTCTTCTAGGAGTACCAGTAATTTCACTTTCATAAGTATCTGGATCAATTTGACTGGCTTCCTTGATAACATCAATATTTCTGACCTTTTGTGGGGCCTTTTTATTCATAGAGATATCAGAAATAGTTTCTTCTTGTTCTTCTTTAACCACTGTGGCTTTTGGTTCTTTTTCTCTACCGATAGCACGAAGGATAAGAGGTAAGAAATAAAGCAAGATGGCCACAACCGCTAAGATAATAGCGACGATTAAAGCGCCAAATGAGACATTAAATAAATTATTAAATAAAGCGACTAGGAAATAGCCAACAATGCCAGAGGCATATGGGAAGGAGAATAATCCTAAGATTGGATATTGCACGAAGTCGAAATAGCGATTATCAAAATAAGAACTATACCATTCTCTAAAATCATAAGTCTTTAGTTCAGTGTTTGTGGATAAAGCTAAATATTCGCCTTCATTAAGAGCGACCATTGATTGGAAATGGGCATAAAACATAAATCCAGCAACGATAAGGATTAATGAGGCAAAGAAATAAATATTGAATTTGATCTTGATAAATTTCTTAGCAAAGATGAATCTTAAACCTAACGCTGCAACAGCGATAAATAAGGCATAAGAAAGAGCGCCAAAAGCATAGACAAATGGGAAAGCAGCATAACGGGCAACTGGGCCTGTATTAAGACACAAGATGACAGTTATGAGACACATGGCTATGCCAACGAAGATATAAAAATGGTTCTTATTCGCGACGAAAGGTTTTTTATTTGCCATATTAATATTATAAGCGCCTACGTGTGCATAAGACAAACTTTTTTGTAAAATAAAAAGCACTTCTTCAGTGCTTTTTCTTAGCGGGTAACAATGATTGGAATGATCATTGGCTCACGGCCGTTTTCACGTTTAATGAAGCGACGTATTCTTTCTTGAGCATTAGCCTTAATTTCTTCGAAGTCGGTGTTGTTAACCGATAAAGCGGTTGTTACTTCATCAACGAAAATATTGGCCACTGATTTAAGAAGAGGTTCAGCTTCTTTAACGTAGACAAATCCTCTCATCTGGCAATCCGGACCAGCAATAATACGTTTCTCTTCAATAGAAACGGTGACGGCAATCACGACCACACCATCAACAGATAATTGACGACGGTCGTTGACGATATTTTCCGCGACGTTAGTAGAAACGCCACTACCATCAACTAAGATTGGGTGCGTTGGCATAATGGCAGGGTTATTAGGCAAGATTGATGGTCTACCTAATTCATTGAAACAAAGTTGCATGCCATTATCTAAGATAAACACATTAGTGTGATTTAAGCCAATACCCATAGATAACGCTAATTTAGCGTTAGCCATTAAGTTAATGAAGTTACCACGGACTGGTAAATAGTATCTTGGTTTTAAAACAGATAAGAAGAATTTTAAGTCATCTTGTCTTGGGTGCATGGCGGTGATTTGGTTCTTTTTAATCCAGACGACCTCTGCACCGGTACGATAGAGGTAATCAATACTACGTGTCGCAATAGTTTCTAATGTTGGTGTCGGTAAGCCGGCATTGATGAAGATATCGCGTTTTGTTAAACGAATACGTTTGTCTTCGTTAGTGCCGTCCACTACTCTGATGAGTTCTTGGTAGAGTTCTTCACCCTTACCAAGCATTAATATGACGAGCTCTTGTTCTCTTACTCTTAATAAGTCTTCTTTGCTCACA
>Ga0256405_10009648_pt1 | contig 13116 bp, 12 predicted proteins | sample RumenRJG_02DNA_FD_189096 | JGI IMG/M metagenome (GOLD analysis project Ga0256405, IMG submission 189096) | Bovine rumen microbial communities from Lethbridge, Alberta, Canada - RJG_02 | ecosystem: Host-associated > Mammals > Digestive system > Stomach > Rumen | place: Canada: Alberta...
GTGCCTGTATAGGAGCGCCTTTGGCATAAACCTATTTCACAATACTATAATGTTATACTGTATAGCTCATAGCGGTTCGATTATATCAAGGTTAAAATCTTAACTTAACGCCATTGGAACCGTCCCCATTGACTTCGCAGAATGTCAGCTGAAAAATGAGTCAATGAGAACCGTCCCCGCTGACTCTCTGTAAAGCTCTGTTGGGAAATGTAAAATAAGTGTCCGGATATGGCTCATCCTTCAAGGTATAATGCCACCATTCTTCCTTCAACGGAATAAAGCCATGATCCATCATGACCTCTCTTAAGCTTCTTCTGTTATTCAGCTGTTCCACGGAAAGCTTACCATAATCAGAGTGACTTATTTCTCCGAAGAAATCAAAGGTACCGCCCATATCGATATCGGCTCCGTTGACCGTGTCATATAAGGACAGATCAACAGTGCTTCCCCGTGAATGACCCGAGTGCTTTGCGATAAATCCAAGCTTAAAAAGGTCTTCCTTTGAAACATCCGGATAATAATACTCCTTCATCCTGACATCGCTCAGATCTCTGCCCCATCTCACAAAATGATCAACCGCCATCTGCGGTCTGTATGCATCATATATTTTAAAGCATAGTCCTCTGTTCCTGATCTCTTCACCTGCTTTTTTTAGCGCGGCTGCCGCTTCTTTTGTTAATAGAGCGACCTCTTGCTCATAACCGTCTACCCGGTCTCCTATAAAGTTGTTTGCGGAATAGTATCTGATATCCAAAATCGCATCCGATACTACTTCCTTAACAGATACAAAATCCGAAGGATCATCCGAAAACAGCATTTTACTTTCAGTCTCCATACATCTCATGCTCCAAGTATCGTTCCTACAAGTATTCCAAGCCATGTACCGATAGCATACCCCAGTGTGCCAACCAGCATGCATGGACCGACCAGCCTGCTCCATCCCTGAGCTATAGCCATCCCCGCAGCCGTTGTGGGACCACCTATGTTTGCATTGGATGCAAGGATGATCTCCTCCAGATCAAACTTCAGCAGTTTGCCGAATATAAAGCTGAACAGCATATTTACGAGAACTATCAGCATACACAGCACGAGTATCGCAGGTGCCCTCTTAATGATCAGCACAATGGATGCCGGAACACCTATCACAAAATAGAAAAGGTATATAAGCCAGGTCCCCAGCTCCTCTGCTCCGTGCATTTCAAGTGCCTGTTTTTCAAATATTGTGGCAAATAAAACCGAAAAATTGGTGATCCAGACATACTGGCTTCCGAAAAACACCTTAAGCATCTGTAAAGCGAAGTTTCCGTCAGGAATGATATTTCCGAGAAAGCCACCCACAAGCTTTGAAAAAGAAACCACAATTGCCGAATATGCCATGCATAATGCAATGTCTTTAAGAGAAACCTCTTTCCTCCCCCAATATGCGGATGCAGTGGTATTTTCAGAACTCACATCACTGCTCTTGACTTCATCGATATGCGGATGGCTGAAATGCCTGTTAAACCATGCATTCCCTGCTATCCCCAACAGCACTGCAAAATAAACCGCCATATTCAGATTGTCTGCAACCGTAGTCGCGGATATAAGGCTCGGTTCTACATTAAAAGCGTCTGAAACGGCAGTAAAATTGACTCCTCCGCCTATATATGAGCCGGTCATTGTGGCTGCAACACCTTCTATTCCCTCTACATATCCTCCAAGAAGAAACGTCCCCAAAATTGCCCCTGCCACTGTGCCGCAGGAGCCAATCAGAAAGATGATAAGAAATCTCCCTGCCTCTTTCCATATCCTGCGGATATTTGTCTTCAAAAGAAGCAGAGGTATCGCAAGAGGCACAGCATATCCCCAGACCACATCGTCAAATACCGGTGCGCTTGTAGGTATGACTCCAAGGTTTACTAGCGCAACAGCAATGATAAGCGTGATTATGGCTCCGGAAATTTTGGCTGCCCATTTATATCTCTGTTCAAGACAGATCGCAACACCTGTGGATAAAAACATTATCATAATGAGCATCCAATGATTGTCCTGACTGATGATTGTAGTCATATTTCCCTCCATCATTTCATCCCCTCTTCCGATCTGCTCCGATCCTTACCAAAGTGCCATCCTCAACAAGCTTCTTCAATCCAGCCTCTACAGTCATTGACTTTTTTGAGTCAATCATTTTTTCTATGTGATTCCTCAGCCGCTGACCCTGCGGCATAGTACATTGACAGTTGCATAAAAAAGGATCTTCCTGTAAGGCTGAGTTGCATCTTTGGCCGGATGTAATAACCCAATCAACAGGAGAATCCTATACCATGGATTATATACGAACCGAAGCAGATGGACAACTGACAATTCGCTTACGCCATCCGAGGTTGATGCGGAGGATGGAGAGGAAACAGAAAGTGTATATAATAAGTGCATAAGAAGCGAATTCAATTTTTCCCAGAGACTTTTGATCAACTTCCGTTCATTTTCTTAAAAATAAAAGGAATGGAGTCACCGGGTGAGTCACCGGGGACGGTTCTCGTTGACTCATTTTCTATGTTATTAGCTGGCGATAGTTTTTGTTGCAAAACAGGGTGACGTTACTAGTGGAGCGTTTTTTAATTAGCTATACCAATGCGATGAATGCTTGCCTGAGAGTGCATTTTCAAAAACGCAGGTGTAGCGGGCTACACCGAGGCTTTTGGAAATGTGCTATCAGGTAAGCAGGCAAGCATTTGGTGCAGTTAATAAAAAACGCTCCACTTAGCTCGCAGGCATCTCATGACGGCAGGTACTCCACACAACTCATACGGGTTTCCCCGAATCAGTCGCGCTAAAAGCGCGACATCGGAGGAAACCCGTATTTCGGACAGTGTGTTCCGTACCTGCCATTCGATGCTCTGCTCGCTAAGTAACGCACCAAATGTTTTGGCAACAAAAACTATCGCCGGCTGCCGCAACTAGGAAGTCAAAGGGGACGGTTCTCTCTGACCCCTTTTCAGGAGTCAAGGAGAACCGTCCCCGCTGACTCATGCAAGACTATATGCAAGATGGATTTTCTGAAAGGCGCGCGGTTGACGCGTTTGTCGGATGGACCTCGCCTAACTACCGTCGAACCCCCAACCGAAAAAAATCGGGAGGGTCCTCATCGCATACACCCAGATATTCTTTTACCTCGTCAGCGCTCATTCCGGATCTATCCGTATGATCATTCAAAAGATCCATGATATTCTGTCGTATATCTATCAATTCCTGTGAGTTTTTTATATTCAGCGAGCGCTTATCCTCGGTATATGTAAACGTCACAGCGATCTCATCCTCATAAACATATAGTATTTTCTCTTTCTCATTAATATTTTTTTCACGCCTTGTCAATTCAGCCACTAGCGAAGCATAGAAAAACCACAGCGATGTCAGGTGCATATTCTCATTATATGAGGCATTAAAGCGATGCTTTGCAATTAGATACAACGCATAAGAATAGAATATTGCATTGCCAGACAAGATCATATCTCCGGAAAGATATCCTGCATTCATGATCGCTTTAAGGAATTCATGCCAGGTATGGACATCGAGTACATCCGGCAGTTTTGCCTTGAGAGTATCAAATCTCTCTATGCGTAGCGCATCATCGACAGCACCCTTTTTATCAAAGTCGGCACCACGTAAAAGTTTATAACCATAGCAGGCGCTCAAAACCTGCCAAAGGGCAGGTTTTGTTATACCATACAGATGGGCAGGAGCATAGCTTCGTCGTCATACCATAGCAGGTTTTGCGATCCCCCAAATTCTGATAGGCATAGTATTATGAGTTTTATTGCTGCCGGGCAATGGTTCTCATCAACAGTTGATTTTTTATTACAGGGGAATTATACTGCTCAATGAAAGACAAAGGTGTCTGCAATGGTTGCAGGCGCCTTTTTATTGCAGGTCCTGATAAGGCCTGTGCAAAAAAGGTGAGGGAGGGGATTTAATGAGAAATGATAATATAAGACCGTCTCAACCCTATGCAGTCTTGTATGCACATAATTTCACGCAAGATATCATGTTAGAGCATGGCATATCCCATTTTTACTCATGCGATCTGGAGTGTGGATCTATGATACGGTTAGTCCCCACAGGATGTATCGACCTTATATTTGAGTATGGAGATGATAATAGTCTGATTTCGGTATATGTACAAGGCACAGTTTTGAAATACACAGAAAAAAGGCAGGATATATCATCAACACATTTTGGTGTGAGGTTTATGCCGGGGTTTCGCCCGGCGTTCCTTAGATATCCTATGGTCGATCTTGTGAATAAAAGGATCCGTCTGGCTCCGGAAGGATTTGAGGCTCTTTTGATAAGGAAACTGGGAAAAGCGGCAGACTTCGCTACAAGAGTGGAGGCTTTTCTGGAAATCTATACAAAGTCGGAAGCAGACAGGCCCTTAGTATCCGGGAAAAGGAAGATCGTAGAAGTGGTTAAAGATCGGGCATATAAGAGTCAGGGAAAGGTTGAGATAGCGACACTTCAGGAAGATACAGGTTATACCGTGAGATATATCAATAAAGTGTTTATAGAAGAGATGGGTTTTTCTCCAAAGACTTTTTGCAAGATCCTTCAGTTTCAACATGCGATAGAGTTTTTGAATTATGGTTCATTATCATGGTCATATGGAAAAACGGAGGAAGATCTGCCAACGAAAATGTCAGATGTAGCATCGTATCTGGGGTATTATGATCAGCCACAGTTTATACGGGATTTCAAGAGATATGCAGGGAGGACACCTAAAAAATACCTGGAACTGGTGAGCGGCGATAAGTACAGGGAAAGAATACAATACTATGAGCGCTGATGCAGGATATTAAGAAATACTTGAAGGAAGAAACTACAAAGAGGCATACAGCGGAAGGAGCAGTTGTTCTTAAAAATACAATAATTAAAAAAAATATGTTGGTAGAATTTACCAACATAATCAATGCGAAGGGGCATCAGACGTGATGCCCCCTCGCTTTTTTCTTTATAAAGAGAAAAATGAACCAGAAGGAGGGAAAACTATGAAAAAAAAGATGTCACTGGTTTTGGTCACCTCATTGATGATAACCATGATCACAGGATGTGGTGGAGCAAACACTGCCTCGACCGGAGGAAGCAAGGAAGTTAATGTCATTTGCTGGTCAGAATATGTGCCGGAGGAAACCGTTGCCGGTTTTGAGGAGGAAACCGGGATCAAGGTAAATATGACAACATTCAATTCACCGGATGAAATGCTTGCTAAGGTACAGACATCCCAGGCGGGTACATATGATTTTATTCTTTGTCCGGAAAACTACACACCGATCTTCAAAGAGCAGGGCATTATCGAACCACTCGACAAGAGTAAACTGCCAAATGCCGCAAATATTGCCGATGGATATCTCGGAAGGGAAAATGACCCCGAAAATGAGTATTCTCTGCCATACATGTTCGCTGGTGTATGCATTGCGGTTGACAGGGATGTGATCACGGATGAAATAAAAGGTTATAAGGATTTAATCAAGCCTGAATATGCTGATACCATGATCGCTATTGAAGATTCCAGGGCCATGTATGCAATGGCTGCAATGGCCGGTGGATTTGATGCCAATGATACATCTGAAGAGGCACTTGAATATGTAGAGGGATACTGGAGCGGACTGTTCCCAAACATTCATGCCTTTGATGGAGCCAGCCCAAAGACATTTATGATCAATAAAGAATGTCCGTTAGGTCTTATGTATATAGCCGAAGCATTACTTGCACAGAAGGAGGTACCTTCAATCGAATGTATTTATCCTGAAGAGGGAGTATATCTTGGGGCGGATGCAATGATGATCACTGTAGATGGAGCAAATAAAGATAACGGATATGCATTCTTTAACTATATTTTAGACGGGAATGTTTCTGCAGGGATTACAAAAATCTTCCCATACATTAATCCAAATGCAAAAGCACTGGAAGTCTTGGGGACTGAGTATCAGGAGAATATCCTTACCAATCCGCCGGCAGATGTTCTCGACAGAGCATGTACGCTTATCGATATAGGTGATGAGCAGTCTAAGATCGTGGATCTGTGGACAAAGTTAAAAGGTTAGACCTGAAGATCGTATTCTATGCTGTTGAAATGGTGCGGGAAATCAGTACACAGCATTTCCCGCACTATTCAATAGGTCCTGGGAGAAAGCTTATGAAAAGGTGGAAAAGTTCGTTAGCTAAATATTGTATGTTATCGCCCATAGTATTGTGGATGTATCTGCTGGTAGCCATTCCGTTTTTATACATCATCGTAATAAGCTTCATGAATAAAGGCACATATGGCGGGGTTACTCCGGGTTTTACCCTGAAAAACTATGGCGATATATTTAATGCTTTGTATATAACAACTTTTGTCAAATCGCTTTTCATTTCTTTTGCGGTCACATTGATCTGCTTAGTGATCTCATATCCGTTCACATATTTTATTGCAAAGAAGAGCGAAATAAAGAAGACCGTGTTTATGTCTATGGTAATGATCCCTTTCTGTGTAAGCATGATCATACGTCTGTTTTCGTGGGTTAATATCCTGCGGGCGGAAGGATACATAAACAAAATACTGTCGGCACTGGGATTTATCAGCGTACCATTAAGCCTTGTGTATAACCAGACCGGTGCGATGATCGGATTAATATACATGTTGTTACCCTTTATGGTACTCCCGCTGTACAGTTCCATTGAAAAACTGGACAAATCGTTACTGGAAGCTGCAAGCGACCTGGGAGCAAAGAGATGGAGAGCTTTTTTAGATATAACATTACCGTTAACGAAACCGGGGATATTTGCGGGTTGCGTGATGGTTTTTATTCCTTCGATGGGATTATATTTTGTTACGGACATGATGGGAGGGAGTAAAACCCTTGTAGTGGGAAATCTGATAAAAAACCAGTTTATAACAGCCAGAAACTGGCCGTTAGGCGCAGCAATGTCTGTAATACTTATGCTGATAACCGTTATATTACTTAAAGGCTACACTAAGGCCGGTGGGAGTATGGACGATCTCTCGGGGATATAGGGGGGTGTAACTGATGAATAAAGAAAAACGAAACAGACTGGAAACTATTTACGAGAATATCTTCATCGGACTGGTTTTTATTTTTCTGTATATCCCGATAATAGTTGTCATACTGTTTTCATTTAATACGTCCAAAATGAATATAGTTTTTGAAGGGTTCACGCTGCAGTGGTATGGAAGTTTTTTTGCCAATAGAACACTTATGGAGTCACTGTATAATACCCTGATCGTGGCAATTGCATCTACGGTAGTATCAGTGATCATCGGTACCATAGGCGCCGTCGGTATGAGCAAATATGACTTTAAAGGTAAGAAAATAGTAGATCTACTGTTATACGTACCAATAGTAATACCTGAGATAGTTCTTGGCGTTGCAATGCTTTCGATATTTACGCTGATGAATATGCGTATGGGTTTGCTGACTATGACCTTGGGGCACATTACTTTCTGCATCCCGTTTGTGGTCATCTCTGTAAGGGCCAGATTGGCAGGATTTGATAAGAGCCTGGAAGAAGCATCTTTGGATCTGGGTGCCAATCCGCTTAAAACATTTATGAATGTCACTCTGCCGTTAATAATGCCGGGGGTTATTTCAGGAGCAACTCTTTCACTTTCATTATCACTTGATGATGTGATCATCAGCTTCTTTTGTTCAGGACCGGGAAGTACGACTCTTCCGATGAAAATACTGGATATGGAGAAGCATGGAGTCTCACCGGATGTGAATGCATTGTCTACGATCATCACTTTGATCATTATCGTTGCCATCAGTTTAAATACACAGAGTCAGGTAAAGAAAATGAAAGGGGAGTATGCGTAGAAAGGGATTCTCATGAGAGCAGACGTTTGTATCAAAAGTAATACTATCTTTGACGGAAAAAGTGTTATTGAAGGCGGAGGGGCTGTCCTTATAAAAGGCGACAGGATCATGGATGTGGTGCCGATCGGAGAAGAAGTCAGCTTTATAGACCACCATACAAAGATCTATGAATATGAGGACAAGTTAGTTATGCCCGGTTTGATGGACGCGCATACTCATTTTTTCAGCGCAGCAATTTCAGCGTCGGAACATGTCATCAGTGATCTGGGGGATTCAAAATCTGAAGACGAATGCGCAAGGATGGTATATGAATTTGCAAAGGATCATCCGGAAGAAAAGAGAATCCGTGGGCGCGGATGGTTTGTTACGAATTGGGGAGATGCACCTCTTCCGACGAAGGCGTCTATAGACCGCTATCTTCCAAATATTCCGGTATATCTCCAGGCCGCAGATGTTCACAGTTATTGGCTAAATTCTGCAGCTTTGGAAGAATGCGGTATCACCAGGGATATGACAGTGAAGTCCGGATATATCGGAAAGCTTGATGATGGAGAATTATCAGGATTACTGGTGGAGGAGGAAGCGTGTCGACCGGCAAAAGCCATGTATGAGGAGTTCACGGACGAAGAGCGGATCAGTATATATAAAGACTATATGAAACTGGTCGCATCATTTGGAGTGACAAGCATGAGTGAAATGCTTCCATCTGGATATGATGAAAAACAGTTTCATGAATATATGCTATTAAAGGAGATGTCCCTTGCGAATGAGTTATCAGTGAGAATACATTTGTATTCGGCACTGTATGATACAGAATCCTTTGACGTAGCAATGAAGTGGAAGAAAGAAATAGATGATGACTATGTAAAGCTATCCGGTACTAAAGGGTTTATTGACGGAGTGGCCGAAACCTATACAGGTCTGTTATTAGAACCATATTCGGATAAACCGGACACATGTGGGATCGGAGTTCCAATTAAAACAAAAGAAGAGCTGACAGAGCAGGTGGTCAAGGCGAACCGGGCCGGTCTCCCGGTGAGGATCCATTGTATTGCAGATGGCTCTGTGAGAATGGCATTAGATGCTTTTGAAACAGCCGTTAAGTCAACAGGAGTGAAACTGCCAAATGCAATTGAGCATATAGAGAACATACATCCTGATGATATAGGCAGATTTAATGTACTGGGGGTGGTTCCTTCTATGCAGCCCATTCATATCATTCTGGATGCGGACGGTAAGATCAATCGGATCGGTAAAGAACGGATCAGGTTTGAATGGCCGACCAAAACCATGTTGGATGCAGCAGGACTTATAGCGATAGGAACAGATGCGCCCGTGGTCGAGATCAACCCGTTCCGGAATATATACGCGTCAATAACAAGATGTTTTTTTGATGGGCGGAAAGCATCGCACAATAATTCGGAAAAATTGAGTATGTTGGAAACCTTGAAGGGTTATACTCATGATTCCGCTGTGGTTTATAGCAGAGATGATGAACTCGGAGTCTTAAAAAAAGGTTACCTGGCAGATATTGCTGTTATGGACAGAAATCTGTTTGATTGTGAACCACAAGAGGTATTAAAAGCCAGGGTTTGCTTAACGATAGTGGGAGGAAAGGTGGTTTATGAGGATAATTAAAGTTGCAGCCACTCAGATCAGTTGTAGCTGGGACAGAGAAGCTACACTGAAAAAGGCGGATAATATGGTCAGAGAAGCGGCAGGTTCAGGCGCTGATATCGTTTTATTGCAGGAATTGTTTGAAACTCCCTACTTCTGCCAGAAACAAAAAGTAGAATATCTAAAACTGGCAACAGCTTTAGAAGACAATCCGGCCGTACAACATTTCAAGAAACTGGCCGAAGAATTAGATGTTGTACTTCCCATCAGTTTTTTTGAGCGTGCGGGAGAGATAACTTTTAATACAGTCGCAGTTATAGATGCAGATGGGACGATCCTGGGAAAATACAGGAAAACACATATCCCGGATGGACTCCCATATGCTGAAAAATTTTATTTCACACCGGGTGATACCGGCTTTAAGGTGTGGAAAACAAAATATGCAACTATAGGTGTTGGTATCTGTTGGGACCAATGGTTCCCTGAGGCTGCAAGATCGATGGCATTAATGGGCGCAGAAATGTTACTGTACCCCACAGCAATCGGTTCTGAGATATATATTGATGTTGATTCAAAAACTCATTGGCAGAATACAATGCGGGGTCATGCTGCCGCCAACATGCTACCGGTTATCGCATCAAATAGGATTGGAAAAGAGACTATAGATGAAAGTGAATTGGAATTCTATGGCAGTTCCTTTATTGCCGATCAGCATGGCGAAGTGGTGAAAAAATGCGACGAAGAATCAGAAGGCTATATCTGTGCGGAATTTGACCTGGATGCGATCATGTGGGAAAGAAGGGAATGGGGAATATATCGAGACAGACGTCCTGAAATGTATGGAACTATCATGACACATGGAGGATGAATACTACTGTATAAGATATACTTCAGACGTGCCCTATCAAATGCATATGCTATCACAACTCGAATTATATCCTGCGGCTCCACAACTGTAATCTGATTATAAGATGTGGTCTTTCCTTTAGCGGGAGCAGTAGATTCTTTACTAAACGCTTCTATCTCCCTTCTTCCATCGTCCCAATACAAAGATAACAGTGTAAGAATGAAGTCATTTTGCTTCAGAGGAACTCCACCGGAATTCACACGAACAAATATCTCTGACACATCCTCTTCTTCAGCATTTGATTTTATACTAAAAACAGGTAATGTATCGTGGGGTTTACTTTTTATAATATTCTTTTACTTTACCTATACGAGGGCTATTTTATTTCTAAATCCTACAAATCGCCTATATGGGCGTCCTGATGCATCACAGACCTATTACTGTATCATGCCGAAGTGCCTGAACGCTTCCCGAATATTTTTTTCTCGGGCTTCAGTTTAGGAACATAATGTCCTTCCGAGCCCTTATATCCCTTATATCCCTTATATTCGGTCTTTGTCAGTCCGCACCGCTCTTTCGTCTGCGAAATGCTCAAATTACTCACATGAACGTGATAACGTTCTTTTATCCATGCCTGTATCTGTCCGTATGTCGCTGGAACCTCCTGCTTTACAAAATCGAAGACATCGAACGGTATACTGATGCAAGCAATGTTATGTCGAACCCCTATTTTCAACTTAGACAAGGGGTTCGACGGTTGGCTGTAGAGTGGAGTAGACGGGAGTCGAACCCGTGTCCAAAAACCTATTCACCGTACTTCTACTATCATAGTCCACCTTTTGAGATTCCCTCCGCCGGACAGCGATAGACGGCTTTCCGGTTTCGGTAGCTTTATGATACGCCCACTATGCTCAAAGCTTTGCACAGGTCGTTTCCTGTCTGTTTGACGCCAGTGCCCCTAAGGACAGGTACTCAGGACTGACGGCTGCTGCACTCAGGCAGCTGCGTACGCGTAACTATCGTCTGCGTTTATTTTTGTTTGTGAGATTTGACGCGATCTCCTTCGGATAGCTTCTCCGGCTGCAAGATCCCTGTCGAGACCATTACTACCCCAGTATATACAGCGACGGATCCCGCCACTGCATTTCTTATGCTATATTATATATCGGCTGAGTACGCTGTGCAAGGAAGTCAGCCGGGGACGGTTCTCACTGACTTCCCTGGGAGTCAGTGAGAACCGTCCCCGGCGACTTCCTTGCCACGGTCCGGAATACATTGTATAAATATACGTAGTGAATGCCTTTTCAAAAGAAGGGTTGTGGATGCTCCGCATGTAGTGCTGAAAAACAGGTGCATTATCAACACAGGATCAACCTAACAAAGAACATCAATAAAAGCTAAGGAAGGGATGAACGAAATGGAACAGAAAAGAAATGTCTGGAAGCTTACGGCAGTTGTCTCATTGTTGTTGCTCGGCATAGTCTGCGTGATCTTTGCGGTGGCGTTGAGCTCGAATAAAACAGCAGCTTCCAAAAGCACGGATGATGCCGGGATATCGGGGGAGGAAGCCCTGTCTCTATGGAACGACGGAGCGAGAGCGAAAACTGAGCTTATCTCATATATTGAGGCTGTAACGGACAAGAACAGTCCTGATTATATCCCACCTGAGCACAGGATCGCAGTGTTTGATATGGACGGGACACTTTGCTGCGAGACGGATCCCATATATTTTGACCATATGCTGTTTATGCACAGGGTGCTGAATGATCCGACATACAAGGCAACTGAGCAGGAACTTAAAACCGCGGACAAGGTATTTGAATATATTGACACAGGAAAATACCCCGATGGTCTGGACATGGATCATGGCAGAGGAGTGGCATCTTCCTTTGCCGGAATGACTTTGAAGGATTTTGATCTCTATGTAAAGGAATACAGGGATACGCCGACCGCAGGCTATAACGGAATGACAAAGGGAGAGGCGTTTTACAAACCTATGATACAGGTCGTAGATTACCTCAATGCCAATGATTTTAAGGTCTATATCGTAAGCGGTACGGATGCTTTCATAGTACGCGGTCTTGTTGACGGGACACTTAATATCCCCATGAATCAGATAATAGGCTCTGACGAGAGAATAGTCGCCACAGGACAGGGGGATGAAGACGGATTGACCTATACCTTCGGGTCAGATGATGAGTTGATACTTTCCGGAGATTTTGTAGTCAAGACCCTGAAGATGAACAAAGTATCATCCATAGTGCGTGAGATAGGACTTCAGCCGGTGCTGTCCTTCGGCAATTCATCGGGAGATTTTGCCATGGCTACATATACCATCAGCAACAATCCTTACAGAAGCCTTGCTTTCCAGCTTTGCTGTGATGATCTGGAAAGGGAGAACGGGGATGTAGAGAAGGCAGAAAAGATGGTTCAGTCCTGCGAAGAAAACGGATATATCCCTGTATCCATGAAAAACGACTGGAAGACTATATACGGTGACGGAGTAACAAGGAAGAGTGTACCGGACGTGGAATTCGAACAGGAAACGCTGGATCTTGCATCGTAACGGCAAGGGATCCTACCAGGTAATAATATAAAGAAGTCAGCGGGGACGGTTCTCCTTGACTCCCGAGAGGGAGTCAGAGAGAACCGTCCCAATGGCGTTAAGTTAAGAAATCAGTCCTCAGTATGACCAGTATCCAAGATCGATTTCCGTAACAGGAGATCGATCTTTTTTAAGTTAAAATAAATAAAAAAGCCCAGAAAGTACTTGACAGGGCTTTGAAAATGTGCGGCCGCATTAAC
>Ga0256405_10009649_pt1 | contig 13115 bp, 8 predicted proteins | sample RumenRJG_02DNA_FD_189096 | JGI IMG/M metagenome (GOLD analysis project Ga0256405, IMG submission 189096) | Bovine rumen microbial communities from Lethbridge, Alberta, Canada - RJG_02 | ecosystem: Host-associated > Mammals > Digestive system > Stomach > Rumen | place: Canada: Alberta | collected...
GATTTCCAGGGACAGCAAAGACTATCTGCTCAGGATGCAGGAAAGGGAGGCCGAAAGAACCGGTATCTCCTCGCTCAAAATCGGTTACAACAATGTCTTCGGATACTATATCGAGGTCCGCAACGCTTTCAGGGACAAGGTCCCCCAGGAGTGGATACGCAAGCAAACCCTCGTCAGCGCCGAAAGGTATATAACCGAAGAACTCAAGGAATACGAGAGCAAGATCCTCACCGCGGAGGACCGCATCTATCAGCTTGAAAGCCAGATATATGCCGCCCTGGTGGAAGATATACGGAAGGAAATCCAGGCCGTGCAGGCCAACTGCGCCGTGGTTTCAAGGCTGGACGTCCTGGCATGCTTCGCGGAAAACGCCGGGGAAAGGCATTACTGCAGGCCCGTGGTCACAAAGGATTATTCCATGGACATCAAGGCCGGAAGGCATCCTGTCATCGAAACCATGATGCCGCCCGGGGAGGAATATGTCCCCAACGACGTCTGCCTCGACGACCAAAAACAGCAGATAATTATCCTGACCGGTCCCAACATGGCCGGAAAATCCGCCCTGCTGAGGCAGACCGCCCTTATCGCGATAATGGCCCAGACGGGCTCCTTTGTTCCGGCAGAAAAGGCAACTCTAGGCATCCTCGACAAGGTTTTCACCCGCGTCGGCGCCTCCGACAACATCTCCCGCGGGGAATCCACCTTCATGGTGGAAATGACGGAAACGGCCATGATCCTCCACAACCTGTCCCGACGCTCCCTGGTGCTGATGGACGAGATCGGCCGCGGCACCTCCACCTACGACGGAATGTCCATCGCCCGGGCGATAGTGGAATATATCCATGAATACGGAGAGGGAGCCAAGACCCTTTTCGCCACCCACTACCATGAACTCAACGACCTTACCGACATCTACCCGAGGGTGAAGAATTACCATATCGCGGTGAAAGAGGTGGACAAGGACGTGATATTCCTCAGGAAACTGATGCCCGGAGGAACGGAAGAAAGCTTCGGTATCAATGTGGCGAGGATGGCCGGAATGCCGCGGGAAGTGCTTGACGCTGCGGAAAAGACGCTCAAGGCCCTTGAGGAAAACAAGGGGGCCGGCAAGCCCATAAAGGAATTTGGGGCAGTTATGAAACCGGCCAGGCCGAGGACCATCAAGGAAGGGACCATCGAGAGCGACGGCAGCCTCCAGCTCTCCTTCTTCCAGCTCGACGACCCCACCCTTGAATCCATCCGTGACTCCCTGAGGGACGCGGACCTCAACAACATGACTCCCATGCAGGCCTTCGACCTGCTCCGTTCAATGAAACAAGAACTTGGTCTCTGACCCGAAACACCAGATAACGATGAAACGCGGACTTCTTGCACTTATTCTTGCCGTACTCATGACGGCAATGGCCACAGCGGCCCCGAAAAGCTATTCCCTTTCCTCTCCTGACGGAAAGGTAGTCGCCGGTATTTCCGCCGGCAACGAGATTTCGTGGACCCTTTCCTTCAATGGAAAGTCCATTATCAGCCCTTCCGCCATCTCCATGACACTTGATGACGGCACCGCCTATGACGGAAAGGTGAAATTCCTGAAAGCCATCAAAAGAAAAGGCGATGAAACGGTCAGCACCCCTTTCTACAAAAAGGCAACGGTTAACAACCGCTACAATGAACTCACCCTGTCGTACAAGACCTTCGACGTGGTGTTCCGGGCCTATGACCAAGGCGTCGCCTATAGGTTCGTATCAAAGGCCCCGGCTCCTTTTGTGGTTAAAAACGAACAGGCCACATTCAACTTTGCCGGTGACTGGGATGCCTTCATTCCCTACGTACGGGACGGGGAAAGGACCATCAAGCAGCAGTTCAACAGTTCTTTCGAGCACATCTACGCCCATATTCCCCTGTCGGAATGGACTACGGGAAGATTGGCCTTCCTTCCCCTCGCCGTTCAGATTCCCGGCGGTGGACTCCTCAACATCACGGAATCCTCACTGGAGCATTATCCCGGCATGTATCTCTGGAACGAAGACAAAGATTCCTCGCTTGAAGGCATGTGGGCCCTGTATCCAAAGGACATAGCCTACGGGGTCGCCCATAACAACCTGCAGGGAATCGTCATGGACCACGAGGATTTCATTGCGGTCGCCGATCCCGGGCAGGCTTTCCCCTGGAGGATTGTCACGATTACCGCCAACGATGCGGAAATGCTTGACAACGACATGGTTTTCAATCTCTCCCGGCCGCAGGTGGAAGGAGACTTCAGCTGGGTGAAGCCCGGCAAGGTGGCATGGGACTGGTGGAACGACTGGAACCTCTACGGGGTTGATTTCAAAGCCGGGATCAACACCGAGACATACAAGTATTACATAGACTTCGCTTCGTCGCACGGCATTGAATACGTCATCCTGGACGAGGGATGGGCCGTGACGGGAGCAGCCGACATGTTCCAGGTAATTCCTGAAATCGACCTCCCGGAGATAATCAATTACGGAAAATCAAAGAACGTGGGGATCATCCTCTGGGCCGGATACTGGGCCGTGCACCGCGACATGGAGCACGTATTCCAGCACTATTCGGAAATGGGTGTAAAAGGCTTCAAGATCGACTTCATGGACCGCGACGACCAGATTATGGTCGATTTCTGCTGGGATGCCGCCCGCCTCGGTGCCAAGTATCACATGATGATCGACTTCCACGGCGCATACAAGCCTGCCGGACTTCTGCGCACCTACCCCAATGTAATAAACAAGGAAGGGGTGGCCGGACTTGAGAACCTGAAATGGTCCGGCCAGGAACTGGACCAGGTGGGATACGACGTGACGATTCCCTATGTGAGGATGGTCGCCGGACCGATGGACTACACACAGGGAGCCATGAGGAATGCCACCAGAGGCAATTTCTACGGAATCAACAACGAACCCATGAGCCAGGGAACGCGTTGCCGACAGCTCGCGGAATATGTGATCTTCGAGGCTCCGTTCACCATGCTATGCGACTCTCCTTCAAACTATATGCGCGAAGAGGAATGCACCTCGTTCATCGCTTCCGTCCCGACGGTCTGGGACGAGACCAAGGCCCTTGACGGAAAGATCGGCGAGTATGCGGTTATCGCCCGCCGCAGCGGAAAAGACTGGTATGTCGGAGCCATGAACGACTGGAACCCCATGGACCTGGACATCGATCTCGGCTTCCTCCCTGCCGGAAAGTATTCCATAGAGATCTTCCGCGATGGCATCAACGCCGACAAGGCGGCACGAGACTATGCTCACGAGAAAAAGGAAATTAGCGTATCCGCTTCTTCCCCCTCCGTCAAGGCCCACCTCGCTCCCGGCGGCGGCTGGGTAGCGAAAATCAGCAAACTCTGACCAAAGGATACCGCGGCCATCTTTCAGTGACTCTGCCACCCTCGGCAAGATAAGAGGGAGGGGCCCTTCAGGGAGGGGCCGCGAAGCGGCGTCATCTGAAAGATGGCCGCGGTATCCCTTAGAGCAGGTTGGTGATGGCGATTATCACTATTCCTATCGGGGCGATCCATCTGATAAGGAACCAGACGACAGAAAATACGGCGCCGGCCTTGTGGCTGGTGCCGTAATTCGTAAACTGGGTACGTACATCTTCCTTCTTCATCTTCCAACCCACGACAAGGGCGAAAACCAGGGCTCCGAACATCATGAAGACGTTGGAGGACATGAAGTCGCAGATGGAGAAAACCTTTGATGAGACGGCACAGACGCAGCCGACGATCCAGCAGGCGATGAAAAACAGGGTCGTGGCCTTCTTCCTGGACAGACCCTTCTGGTCCACCAGCCAGGTCACGAGGACTTCCAGCATGGACATGGCCGAAGTTACGGCGGCTATCAGGATGGCCAGGAAGAAGATAATCGGCACAAGCGGGCCCATCCTGGAGAAGATCACGGGAAGGGTCTCATAGACCAGGGACGGTCCGGCGGAAGGCTCCAGCCCGGCCGAGAAAACGGCAGGCATTATGGCAAAGCCGGCGAGGATGGCGAAGAAAGTATCGAAAATGGCAGTCCACACACCCGTGTAGAAGACATTCTCTTCTTTCCTCATGTATGAAGAATAAGTCAAGACGCAGCCCACGCCGAGCGAAAGGGAGAAGAAACCCTGGCCGAGGGCGGCGGCGAAGGCAGGGCCGTCAATCTTCGAAAAATCAGGCTTCAGCATGTATTCTATGCCCTTTCCGGCACCGGGAAGGGTGCAGGAACGCACGACGATAATCACAATCATGATAAACAGCAGCGGCATCATGACCTTCGCGAACCTTCCAATGCCCTTCTCTATGCCCATGGCAACGATGGCTGCCGTAAGTCCGAGGAATGCGGTGAGGCTGACGATAGGCTCCCATATTGAAGACGTCATGTGGCGGAATATGCCGGCGGCCTCTTCGAAGCTCTCTCCCTTGAAGTCATTCATGAATGACCTGATAAGGAAATCCACGCTCCATCCGCCTACCACGCTATAGTACGAAACGATAATAAAACTACCCAGAAGGGCAATGTAACCTTCGTTCTTCCATTTGGTTCCGGGCGCAACGCTCTCAAGGGCACCGAAGGTGTCCTTCCCCGTGGATTTACCCAGGATGGATTCACAGAAGAAAATCGGAAGGGCTATGAACAGGGAGCAGAGGACATAGATGATGATGAAAGCCGCGCCTCCGTGCTCTCCCACCATGTAAGGAAACCTCCAGATATTGCCGAGCCCGATGGCCGAACCGGCCAGGGCCATTATAACTGTAAAGCGGCTACCGAAATTCTCCCTTGCTTTTTCGGACATAGAGCAAACTGCAACTACTAACTGATTGCAAGTTTACTTAATTTTCCGGTAAATAACAAATTCGAACTTGAATCCCGTTTCGGGATCCGTATGCATCCTGGACCGGGATGTCGCTTTCCACATGGCGGGATCGATTGGAGGGAAAAATACGTCAGCATTTTCCACAACCGTGTGAACATGAGTTATGTAGAGGGTGTCCATCATGGGAAGGGCTGCCCTGTAAACGGAAGCGCCGCCCATTATGAAGCACTTGCGGGCCGGTTTGACGGCTGCAAAGGCCTCGTCGAACGAATTGACGCAAACGACCTCGGGAATGGGGTCGCCGCCGAGGTTCAGCACTATGTTCTTACGATTCGGAAGCGGCCGCCTGGGCAGCGAGAAATATGTGGTGCGGCCCATGATTACCGGATGGCCTTTCGTCTTCTTTTTGAAATACTTGAGGTCCTCGGAGATGTGCCAGGGGAGGTCTCCTTTCACCCCGATGGCGTTGTTATCGGCAATCGCCACAATAAGTGCTTTTTCCATAAACTGTTGTCCTTAAACGGCCACGGGGGCCTTGATTGCAGGCCAGGGGTCGTAGCCTTCCAATGTAAAATCTTCGTATTTGAAAGAGAAGAGGTCGGTAACCCCTGGATTCAGCTTCATCACAGGCAGGGGACGGGGACTTCTGGTAAGCTGGAGGTCAACCTGCTCGAAATGGTTGAGATAGATGTGGGTGTCGCCGGTGGTGTGTACGAATTCTCCGGGTTTCAGGCCGCATACCTGCGCCATCATCATTGTAAGGAGGGCGTAGGATGCGATGTTGAAAGGTACTCCAAGGAAGGTGTCCGCGCTTCTCTGATAGAGCTGGCAGGACAGTTTTCCTTCTGCGACATAAAACTGGAAAAGGCAGTGGCAGGGCGGGAGGGCCATCTTGCCGATCTCTGCGGGATTCCATGCGGAAACTATGATCCTGCGGGAGTCAGGATTGTTCTTTATGAGGTCCAGGGCATTGGCTATCTGGTCGATGGTCGTGCCGTCGGGTGCGGGCCAGGACCTCCACTGATGGCCGTAAACCGGGCCGAGGTCTCCGTTCTCATCAGCCCATTCGTCCCAAATCGACACTCCATGGTCCTTCAGGTACTTGATGTTTGTGTCCCCGGCAAGGAACCAAAGAAGCTCGTAGATTATGGATTTGAGATGGACCTTCTTCGTCGTCAGGAGAGGAAAGCCCTCGCTCAGGTCGAACCTCATCTGATGGCCGAAAACGCCTTGTGTCCCGACTCCGGTGCGGTCATGGCGGATGACACCTTCAGTGCGGATCCTCTTCAAAAGGTCAAGATACTGTTTCATCAGGCTATTTCGTTGAAAATGCAAAGATTATGGCCTCTGAGAATGTCTCCCCCGGCCTCAGCACGGTGGAGGGGAACTCGGGCTCGTTGGGGGAATCCGGGCAATGCTGGCACTCGAGGGCCACGCCGTCGTAATCATTGTATGCGACCCCGCTCTTTCCATTGGGGCAGCCTTTGAGCCAGTTGCCGGTATATACCTGGACGGCCGGCTGGGTCGTGGTCACCTTCAGGACGCGGCCGCTCCTGGGCGAATACAGCTCTGCGGCCTCCTGGAGCTGGCCTTTCTCATAAGCATCTATGAGCCAGCAGTTATCATAACCCTTGCCGAACTTAAGGGCGGGGAAATCCTCGAGGATATCGTTCCCTATCCTCTTGGGCTCAAGGAAATCCATCGGGGTGCCGGCCACGGGATCCGCTTCCCCGGTAGGGATGAGAGTCTCGTCTGTAGGAAGCCAGGTGCTGGCGTTCAACCTGAGGACATGGTCAAGGATGGAACCGGAACCCTCTCCGTCAAGGTTGAAATATGCGTGGTTGGTGAGGTTGACCACAGTAGGTGCGTCGGTGGCTGCAGTAAAGGTAAGGGTGAGGGTGTTCTCTTCGTCCCAGTCATAACGGGCCACGACCTTCAGATTGCCGGGATAACCTGCCTCTCCGTCAGTGGAGAAATACATGAATTCTACGCTGTCGCCGTCTATGCGGCTGTCCCACACCTGATTCTGGAACCCTTCTGGACCGCCGTGGAGATGGTTGGGACCGTTATTGACAGGAAGGGAGTATTCCTTCCCGTCAAGGGAGAACCGGCCTTTGGCGATACGGTTGGCATACCTGCCGGGACATTTGCCTGCACAAGGTCCGTCGGCAAAGTAGTCTCCTGCTTCCGGATATCCGAGAACCACGTCGGCAAGTTTCCCTTCCCTGTCCGGGACATTTATGGAGACGATTCCCGCGCCTACGCTGGACAGCACGACTCCGGCTCCGCCCTCATTGACGATGGTGTATCTGTAAATCTCCTTTCCGTCAGGGGATATGCCCCAAAGTTCCTTGTTGATTTTCATGTCTATGTAGTTTTTGTTTCTGTTATCGGACCAATTCCTTCAAGACCTTTTCAGCGGGGGCGTCCTTGAGCAGGACCGTCTTTTCCTTATCCAGCAGATACATGGACGGGATGGCCCTGACGTTGTAGAGAAGGTCCCTGCGGATGATGCCGGCAGGGTCGTATCCGCAAATCCATGAAGACGGATACTCCACGGAATTCTTTTTCCAGTTTTCTATGTCCTCATCTATGTATACCGTCACTATGGCAAGGCTGCCGTCAGCGATGCCGGAACTGATTTCAGGGGCCGACAGCTCTCCTATCATCCTGGTACATTCGGGACAGCCCGGGTTTGAGAAAACCAGAAGGGTCCTGTCCGCACGGATGCCGTGGAGGGTCCGGTTTCGACCACTTCTGTCCCTGAAAGAGAAATCCGCCGCCTGCGTCCCCACCCTGTTGAGGGAGCAGAGCCTTGCCTGCCAGGCGGTCGCCGCCCTAAGGCTGTCGGGAAGGCTTGGACTCTTCGCAAGCTTCTCGACGAAAGGCAGATAAATATCCTCGTTCCTGCCGGGGGAATTGGGATCGTAAAAATATTTGGACGTGAGGAACCGTATTTTCTCGAAAACGTTCGTCCCGGGACGGGCGGCATCGAAGGCTTCCGCTTTGTCGAAAAGGATGGAGGCCGCCCTGGCCGCCTGCGGCAACGGGCAGAGGTTCTCTATCAAAGACACCCAAACCCCGAATGACTCCTCGAGCTGGTCTTCGGGCACCCCGTTCACAAGGACGGAATCGCAGGCCCATTCCTCGGAAGCATCCAGGAACCTGTCCCAGTAATGCTCGGAAATCCAGGCCATCTTCTCATCCTGGGACACGATCATGGTGGGCACGTCTGCCGGTCCGGGAAACTGCCTGGACACCGGCGCGGCATCCCCTGCGGCCTTTTTCCGGCCGCATCCCGCCATCAGGAGAAAAACTCCGAGGCCTGCGAGGATGGTTCTAAACCTTGGCACTGAGTTCAGCCTGTGAGATGTTGATGATGAAGTCGCCCATTTTCTCGAGACCGTTCACCACATCCATGTAGAAAGAGCCTGTCTCGTAAGGGTAGTTGGCATTTTCGAGGTTGGAGAGATGCTCCTCCCTGAGGAAATCCCTGTAGGAGTTGATCTTTTCCTCTGCCTTTTCGGCATTGGATATCTCTGTCAGCTGGATAATAGGGGTATCCAGATTGGTGTGCATCGCTGAGAACGCCTCGTCGACAAGGGAAATCATATGGTCGATTTTCTGGACCATGTCAGCCGTGAACGGCTTGCTGTGGGCCCAGGCCCGGCCGATGGTCCTTCCTATGCTCTCCCCGCTGTCGCCAAGGCTTTCCATTTCCCCGATGATCCTGTAGAGGCTTTTCACCCTCACGGTGGCCTCATGGCTTATCTCGCTGGAAGTTACCTCGTTGAGATATGCGGCGATCTCCTTTTCTATATTGTCCGTAATCTCCTCATACTTGATAAGTTTCTCATTGGCTTTCTCGAAGTCTTCTTCCGTCCCGGCGTCTGTGGCGGACCTGATGAATCCAAGGGTCCGGCGGCAGATGTCTCCGAAGCGGACGACCTCCATCTTGGCGCTGTTGAGGGCAAGGTCTCCGGTGGAGAAACCTCCGGTGCCGATATATTTGAGCCTGAAGACTTCTTCCTCCTCGTTACGGGCAGGGACGAGCCAGGAGACTATCTTCTCGATAACAGGGATGAACCAGACAAGTATGCAGGTGTTTATTACGTTGAAAAGGGTGTGCAGGGTCGCGACGCTGTACGGAAGGGATGCGACAAGGGCTTCGCGGGTAGCCTGGTCCGCCGTGGTGAAAGAGGTAGCGTAAGGATCGGGAAAACCCAGATGCTCGACTATGTGTCCGAGGAATCCGAGGAACGGATTGAAGAGGATGAAGACCCAGGTGACTCCGAAGAGGTTGAAAAGAAGATGAGCGCGCGCCGTCCTCTTTGCGCTGACATTGGCTACCGAGGCGGCGATGTTTGAGGTTATCGTTGTTCCGATGTTCTCGCCGAGCACCATCGCGGCCGCCATGGTGAAGGGTATGTATCCCTGGGCGACGAGAACCATGGTAATTGCCATAGTGGCTGCGGAAGACTGGAGCATGAGGGTCATGCAGGCGCCTGCCACCATGAAGATGAGGATGCTTCCCACGCCCCATCCGGTGAGTCCGCCGAGGAACTGCCGCACGGGTTCATTGTCAAGCAGGACGGTGGATGTCTCCCTGAGGGTGGTAAGGCCGAGGAACAGCAGGGCGAATCCCATCATGAATTCTCCCATGTTGTTGTACTTCTTGTTCTTCGCGGAAATGGCGATGAAGGCGAAGAACATCAGGGGGACAGCAATAGCACCGAGGCTGAAAGAGCCTGCGCCGAAGGAGAGGGCGAAGATCCAGGCCGTGACCGTAGTTCCGATGTTCGCTCCCATGATGACCGCGATGGCGGTGGCAAGGGAAAGGAGGCCGGCATTCACGAAACTCACAAGCATGAGGGTCGTGGCCGTGGAAGACTGGACAAGGGCCGTCACCGTGATACCCGTAAGGATGCATTTGAAGGTATTCGAGGTCATTTTCGACATGAAGGACCTCATCTTGTCTCCGGCCATCTTCTGGAGGCCTCCGCTCATCAGGGACATTCCGTAAAGGAACATTCCGAGGGAACCGAGCAGGGTAAGGATTTGTAGCGCTAGCTGCATTTTTCGATTATTGGTATGTTAGCTTACAAAAGTAAGAAAATATCGTTAATTTCGCATAAGAATAACTATGCGCCATGAGACGATCTTCCGTTGTCCTGATATTGTTGTCTGTCTTGTCCGTTTTCTCCATTCCCGCAAGGGCCCAAATCATTTCCACTGGAGAAGATCCCTCCCGGGCAAAGTGGAAATCAATTAGTTCCGGTAATTACAAGATAATCTATCCAGACCGCCTTGATTCCCTTTCCAGGGTATATGCAAAGGCGTTGGAGGAGTGGCGGATCCCCGTTTCCCGGTCCGCCGGATACGTCCCTAACGAGATGTTTCCGAACGAGATGCCCGTCGTGCTCCACCCCTGGACGGCCTCGGCGAACGGAATGGTGGTATGGATTCCCAGGAGCATGTCCCTTTACACCGTGCGCGAAGCCTACAATCCTGACCTCCTGCCTTGGGAAAAGCTGCTGGCCATCCATGAAGGCCGACACGTGGCCCAAAGGCAGGCCTGGTGGAGCAGGGCCCACTACATCCTGGGCGACCTTGCCGAAGGCTTTACCACCGGCCTGAACCTCAACCTGGCCCTGATTGAAGGCGATGCGGTCGCCACGGAAACGGCCCTGTCGGATTTCGGCCGCGGAAGGCAGGGGGACTTCCTGGACTATACCAGGATGGCGCTGGATACCGGAGACAGGAGGGATTGGTACCAATGGAGATGGGGGTCTCAGACCAAATATGCGCAAAACTATTATGCCCTCGGCTACATGACAGTGGCCGGCATGAGGCATTTCCATGATGATCCCATGTTCATCAACAGGTACTTCCAAAACACCAGGAAGTTCCTGTCCCTGGGAAATTTCCAGAAGACGGTGAAACAGGCGACTGGAAAAGGTTTCCGGGCTTCCTGGAACGGTCTCATGGAAGACTGGAGGCGTATCTGGGCGGAAGAAGACACCCTGCGCGGTCCCTTCTCGCAAGGGAAGGATGTCCTGAAAGGGGAGAGGCTTTTCTATTCTTATTCCGGAACCTGCGGGGAATGGTCCGTCCTTTCCGGGCTTTCCATCAACCCAACTTTGGTCCGGATCGGCTCCGAAGGGGAAAAGACCGCCGTGCGTCCTTTCCCGGCAGCCTCTTCGAAACTTGCTTCCGACGGGAAGCGTCTGTACTGGAGTGAAGACATCCCGATGCCGAGATGGAGCCTCGCCGCCGATTCCAGGATAAGGTACATCGAGCCGGAAAGTTCTGGAAAGAAGGTTTTCAACCTTACCTCAAAAGGAAGGTATTTCAATCCGGCAACGTCCGGTGACGGGAGCATATGGGCCGTAGAATATCCTGTAGAAGGGGGTTCCGCCCTGGTCAGGTTTTCCAGTGACGGTTCCGTACTTGAAAGGATCCTGGCCCCAGGAAACATCCAGCTCCTGGAACCCGCCGTCTGCGGAGATAACCTTCCGTTCGTAACGGGACTCGACGGAAACGGCGTTGGAATTTATTCCGCAGCGGACGGAAAATTTTCCGCCATCCTGGGACCCGTTCCGTATAAGATATACCAGATAAGGGGTTGCAGCCTTCCGGAAGGAAACGGTTTCATCTTCACTTCCGACCGGGACGGGACCTGCCAGATCTATTCCTACTCCCTTTCCGACGGAAAGTTAAGACAGCTTACCAATGAAAAATACGGAGCTACTGATGCCTGCCTCCTGCCAGGGAATGTACTTCAGTATTCCGCGCTGGTTCCGGAAGGAAGGACGCTTAGACGGACGGACGCCGACGGAGTTCCCGTCGACCAATCCACCAGGCATGTTTATCCCGTTGCTGAGACCTTGTCCGCCCAGGAAAAAGCCCTTGCCGTTCCCGGATCCGCGGCACCGTCGCCGTCCTCCCCAAAGGCTTATCATAAATTCCCCCACATATTCCATATCCATTCCTGGGCTCCGTTCTATTTCGACTATGACAATGTTTCCTCCATGACTGGAGACGAATACTACGAACTAGCGGCCCTGGGAGCGACTGTCTTTTTCCAGAACCATCTCGGCACATCGTCAGGACAGGCAGGTTATTCCTGGCATGACGGACGCAATACCGGACATCTGCGATTCACCTACACCGGTCTCCCCGTGGCCTTCTCCTTCTTCATGGACTATAATGACCGCGAGGCAGCGATGATCGGAAAGCTGAGCGCAGATTCCTTCCCCGGTGCGGATTCTGCGACTGGTCTCGTGCAATACCGGAACAAACCGCTGTTCAGCGGGACCGTCAGGGCATATGTTCCGCTGAATTATTCATCCGGAGGGTGGAGGAGGGGATTTGTCCCCAAGGTGGAATTCTCCTGGCGCAACGACCGGTATGAACGAGGATATTATATATATGAGAACTCCGGCGAAACAGATTCAGGAGAGGGAAACAAACCGGTCCATGTCGGAGAAAACGGCAGCGATCCCTTCTCATGCCTGGATGCCTCTCTCCGGTGGTATTCCATGCTTCCAGTACCCTCTTCGAGGATATTCCCGAAACTCGGTCTTGGGCTTGAAGCAGGAATGAGGACGCATTTTGCGATGGAGGGCTACTATTCTCCAACCGTTTACGCCTATGCCTACGGTTATCTCCCCGGATTGACGGACACACACGGTCTCAAGCTCTCCGTCCTTGCGGAATACCAGACCAAGGAAGATCTTGCAGTCCATGAAAACACGGTGGATATATGCCCGAGGGGTTTTTCCGATACCGACCTCAACCGGTTCTTCGGTCACTACTGCCCGGTGCAGGCCAAATTCTCGGCAGACTATGCCATGCCCTTCGCCCCCGTAGACTGGAGTTTCCTCGGACCTATAGCGTATATCAGGAACTTCGAATTCACTCCCTTTGCAGATCTTTCCCTCCTTAAATACAGGTCTTCGATGGCTGAGCCTTCCGGTTTCAACGCGGTTTGGAGCGCCGGTGCGGACCTGACCGTCCACCTTTCGAATCTGCTTTGGCTGCCTTATGACTCCCGCATCGGCATCAGATATGCCCGAAACGGAGCCGGAGCTTCCCATTCCGGCCTTCTGGAATCCGCCGGCATCAAAGCGCGAGGCAACTATCTGGGATTCATCTTTTCCGTAGATTTATAGATTTTTATTAACTTTGCCTCCGCAAAAAGTGCAAACTTTTTTAAAAACAGTTCCTATGTTTGAAACCCAAATAAAAATGGAGTGAGCTCTGGCGAGCTCATCTGGGAGGCCTGGAGTGGGCACCACCGCCTC
>Ga0256405_10009650_pt1 | contig 13114 bp, 5 predicted proteins | sample RumenRJG_02DNA_FD_189096 | JGI IMG/M metagenome (GOLD analysis project Ga0256405, IMG submission 189096) | Bovine rumen microbial communities from Lethbridge, Alberta, Canada - RJG_02 | ecosystem: Host-associated > Mammals > Digestive system > Stomach > Rumen | place: Canada: Alberta | collected...
GCATGATGACCACATCATCATAGACCGATTTCAAGGTGTTAAATCTTGATTGAGCATTCATGATTGGCTCGCTACATCCGAATAGAGCACTCATGCCGTTTTCAGTTACAGAAGGAAGAACCGTCAGCGCTGTTTTCCTGTCTATCTTCACATTCTTGTCGGTAATGGCACTGACAACGGCTTCAGCTATTTCAAGGCGCAATCCGTCACAGACTATTACTGCTGTACGTTTATCATCGGCAAGAGCATTGATTACAATATCCTTCTGTGTTGAGATATAATTGTCTTTTATGTTGAACCAGCATGTCAGCAGTTCATTATTCAAGATGGTATAGTGTTCTTGTAGCGGACGCAAGGTTGCTGGATCGTTTAGCCAATCCGTATAGATACGTCGCATGGCAGTATCAAGGGCAGCAAAATGCTGTCTATAATATGTTGCGACATCTTGATAGGTGGAGATAGCGCCAAGACCTTCTACCTTAAATGTGCAAAGGAGCCAGACACTCTGCAACCATAGCGGTTTTAATGCTTTTGCCTTCCTGTCTTGTGTGCGCTGCTTGATGAATTTGGTCAATTCTTTCGTGTCCTGATGCAACTTCAAGGCATTGCTGAGCATCATCATCAACTGACGGTCAAGTGCTGAAAAAGGATGGTTAGGATGAGCCCTTAGCGGATTAATGTCTGCTGGAAGTGCATAATTGTCTGCATACTTACGCAAGGTGTCAATTTTCTCCGTACTGTCAGCCCATTGGTAATAGACATCCAACAGAAGTCCCTCAATCGAATTGTCTGCCAACGACTGCAAGATGACGTTTACTGTCTCCTGTGCCATCGCTTCGGCTGGCTGTTCCGTTTGAGGTTTATTGATAAGGCGATACACTTCACTTCTGAACACATTCCACACCGTCTCATCCATCTTCTGACGGGTTGCGGCAGGTGCATGAAGGAAGTCAAGCAGCCAGTCCTCCAATCGCAGTGGCTCAGTAATACCATCAGCTACAGACTGCCACCAGTTCTTATTCTTGCCCTCACTAAGTTTTGCGGCAAGCAGAAGCTGGTCTTTTGTCAGATGAGTATTCTTGCCAGTGGCTTCAAACAGTTTCTGCTTGATATATGCCTCCATGTCGTCAAGCACCAGCAATCCTCCAGTTTGTACGTACTCCTGCAGGAAAGTCAACTGTGCAGCCTTCTTTCTGACATAGAAGAGCACAGGACAGTCTGCATACTTCGACTCTGCCAGATATTTCGCCTCTATCTCGCTGTACTCACCCGTGATGGGTAACTGCTTGATGTCTTCAGAAAGATACTTTAGCAGGAACTCACCCTCGCCATTGGCATCTGTAACTACTACATAACGATGTTCAGCCAATATGTGTTCTATGTCTTCTATAAACCAATTTCCTATCATAGATTTATTTGATTACAGTTTATCTTGTAGTTCTTTCAGTATGTCTTCCTTGAACTGAGATATAACTTCTTGTTTCTCCGCCTCTGATGGATAATTGCCGTATAGGAAATCTTTGTTTAAAATGCCATCCACAAAGTAGTGGTCATCGAAGAAGGTTATGTAGAACTGTTTATTTATCTCAAAGTTCACAGCACGAGGATGCCTTGGATTCAATAGTTCGCAATAGTACCACATAGATTTTGCATTTTTTACAAAATCTATAATCTGAGAATTTGTTGTGTCTCTGCAAACTTTTCCAAGCCCTAGTCCACCTTTCCAATCCTTTGTTTTTGAGATTAGGCTGAATGATTGTGTCTGGCAGAATTTAAAAATATTCGCCGTTTGGTCTATTGTCTTGTTAAACTCATAGGCTATTGGGAAAAACACAAATTCCAGAACGTTCCACACCTCATCCATGCTGAATTTGACTTTCGATTGTTCTGCAGCAACATCTTGCCTTTTCTGGCGTTCCAGAATTTTCAAAGCCTTTGCGAAGTCATCATCTTCTTCGATACTCAATCCTTTTGCAGCCTTGATGCAAGTGTTAAGTGCCCTTTCAATGCAGCTTTCAATATAAGCAACAAACGGCTTAATGTCTTTCAATTCTGCATGTGCACCAGCAGATGGAGCAGTTCCTGTAAAACCGTCACACTGACTCAAAGCCCTTAAATAGTTTTCTTTATCAGCACTTTTTACTACTATCATTGGATAGTTATGCCGTAACAATATGAAATTCATCATTAGACGTGCAATACGTCCATTGCCATCCTCAAACGGATGGATGCGTATATAGCGATAGTGGAATAATGCACATAGTTCGGCCATTGAATACTGCCCAGACTCTTCTGCTTCACGATACCAATTTATCAAATCAGTCATCAAGGCAGGGGTTTCTTCTGGAGAGGCATATTCAAAGAGTTCTCCTGTAATGGTTCTAACGCTGTTTGGGCGAGTTTTATATACTCCAGCATGTATGACGTAGGATGTTTGTTGTCCGCCTGGTAGCTGACGATATACTGTATAGTCCTCTCGAAGAAGGGTTTTATGCAGTTGACGGATGAAAGTCTCTGTCAACGGATATTCAGATAGGGCCTGTTCCTTCATCATATTGAGGCCCACATTACTGGCTTTCATATCCTCCAGATCTTTCATGTTGGCAGCTTCGGTCACCTTCCCAAACAACAATAAAAGCTCCGTCTGGCCATAGGTAAGCGTATTACCTTCCAGATGATTGCTGTTGTAGTTAAACTCCAACATAAACTTACGGTTAAGTCTCTGCTGATATTCATCTTTCAGCGGTTGTAAACTTTGCCATTCTGCATATAACTGTTCTATCTTACTCATAGTCGTTTTGTTTTTACAATTCATTGAAACAGAACACTTCTATTTTACCAGTCAGCATTCAAATATTTCTTCAGTTGTCCGGCATTGAGCACTTCGTAGCTGAGCATCTTGCGTTTCTGTAGTGGTGCAATATTCTTGCCAACGCCATCGTCGAGTTTTGGGTCATAGCCGCTGGCAAGGAGGTCATCCACTTTTTGGCAGAACTCTTGCAACTCTCTTAATGTTTCGCGAAGTTCCTGTGCCTCCATGCGTCCTTCAGTTTTGCTGGTATCAATGGAGTTGAGACGATCGCTAAGGGCAGCCTCGCGGTTGGCGGCATAGATAGAGCGAACACGATACAGGGCATCACGACTCCATTTGTAGATGCTGGCGTAAAGCTCTATGGCATGATGTGGCCCACTGCTGAGGTGCCAGATGAACGGAGTCTTTGGCATATTAGGAAAAAGATTCAGGTGGTCACTCAGTTGTTGGAAGAATCGCTCTTGCAGATATTTCTCCAAACCGCAATCTAACAACTGGCATACCTGAGAGAACTGCGCAGCCGAGTAGCCACGCTCCATCATTTCCTTCTCTATGCGGATGGCAAGGCGTTCCGCACCGAGTCGGTCACCTAATGGGATAATACCATCATCGTCCTTCGCCAGCACGGTGCGGATAACATCTGTAATCAGTTCAAAGGCCAAAACTTGTGTGCGCTGAGGAGGCAGTACATTGGCGTTCTTAAACTGCCACCATGCTTCCACGGGATTCACATTGCGTTTGATGCAGAACTCCTCCCATCCATTGTTGTTCTGATAGAGAGTTTCGAAGTCTGTAATCTTTGGAAGGTCATCACGCTCTTCCAAAGCATCTAAATGAGTAAATATAACTTTGGCCGTTTTGAACTTGCTTTCTTCAATCAACCATTTTTTGTATTCAGCCTTTGCCTTTTTGCTAACAGGTAAATCACCGACAATAACTTGTCCCTTTTCTCTCTGTTGTTCAAGAACCATCTGTTTATCGTGCTCGTTCAGTTCATAAACTTCAAATACAGTCTTGTTGATGATACTCTCATTAAGAAGAATTTGAGTATAGAGAGCATTCTCGTTATTAAAGAACTGGGTAAGGCTATTATGCGCATCCATTCCAGATTGAAAAGCAGACTTCTCGTAATTATACTCCACAATGGAATAAGTACATAAGTGCTTTTTTATTGCTATATTCTGAGAAGCCGACTCTTCAATAAGCTTAGATTTTTCGTTGTTTGAATATACAAAAGGAACGCGTGATATGTCTCCTGCTTGTAACCCAGCTGTTGGATTTAAACAATCCAGGATGTAGTGGCACAATATAGAATTAATAACACCTATTGTGTACATAGGTGTTTTTTGGTCAAACAAGCATGGAGACATTGAATCAAATGTATGATTAGAATCAATATATCTGAATGAAGCACCTTTAGACCCAGCCTTGCAAAAAGTTAGACCAGGGAATCTAAGCTGATATGAAGCATTACGTATAGTTGCTTTGTGCATACCTTTCTCATCCACATAATTTTTCAAAATGTCGCCATTGTTACCCCAAAGGATTATAACCCAATCATTACCATACCACTTGTTAAATGGGCCTCCTTTGGCATGCCTAACCCATTTTAATTTATCGTGTTTGTAATCATTTGATATAGATGTAGGAGGAATCTCCCACCAAAAACGTAGAAAGCGTTCATTATTGCCTGTAGATATTCCACTAGCAACTTTCAGATATTCACCAATAGTCTTTTGTCCGAACTGACTTCTGAATTCATCTGAAATCCAATATATGAAAGGAGAAGAATCTATTTTTTTTAGTTTGTTCTGAGGAAGAACATAAACACGATCATTGGGCTGACCATTAAGATAATCTCTATAGGCCTTAAACAAAACCGCCTTCCTCTTCATCTCGTACAAATCATTTAACTTTATGAATACAGAATCTTCATTGCTGCGATTTTTTTCAAGAATATACATTGCACTGTCAACACGGGCAAATGAAGAGAACATCCCAAGATAACCCCACTCAACAAACAAGCTTATATGTGTGTTATTAAGAATATATGCTCTTAAATCTTCAAATGTCACAATATACATAAATGTAGGAGGATTAACCATTCCCACTTTTCCGTCATCCCCAGCCAATTCACAACATCTTTTGATAAAACATGCATAAAGATTGGTGTTAAATTTTAATGGTTTTCTGTAATTGTCGTCGACAAATCGCTTTAGTTCAATCCCAAAATCTCCATTACTTGTATAGGGGGGATTTGCCACCACCACATCATACTTGTGTGAAATAATGTCTAGAAAGGAAATGGCATCATTAGTCTTTGTCAGCGTATAAGCGTTGCTGCCAAGTTCGCCCAATTCATTCACCTTCTGCCGCAGTTGATTCATAAACTGCTGCTTAAAGGAGAACATATCCTCCATCTGCTCTTGTGCAAAAAGGTTGTGATTCTCATCGTTGGGCAGAATCATGTCTAAAGTCTCATCCACACGAACCAACGAGCCAAACTTATAGGCATTGCTCAAGTCACCCCATATCATCCTCATGATGTTACGCTTAGACTCGTCCAGATTGTCTATAGTCTCAAAAGTGTCTTTTACCTTTTCATAGACATCCAGGAAGAAATGCGTGCTCACCACATTGGTATATTCGGGCCAATGGCTACGATGACCACCTAATTCTCTTGCCTTGATGAAAAGTGCTATCTGAGAAATCTGTGCTGCACGCTCATCCAAATCAACACCGAAGAGGTTGTTCTCCACAATCATCTTCGGAATATCACGACGGCTGTAGTCACGCCCATAGTTTTCCATCTGATCCACATACAAGTCGTAGAACAGTGAGAAGGCATAAATCAGGAAGTTGCCCGAACCGCAGGCAGGGTCGAGCAATCGCATCTGGCGCAAATCCTTTGGATGGCGCACTTGATGGTTGGGGATATTTGCTATTTGGTATTTCTCTTTGATACGGCTATCGGGGAACATCTCCATATATGCCTTACCCAACGTGTTGTCAACAAGGAACTTCACCACCCATTGGGGCGTATAAACCTGACTCTGTAGTGACACCTTATTATACTCTGTCTTCTCGCCACTCTGCTTCAATGCCTCTTTTTCTACAGCATTGAAGTTTTCATAGAGCCAGCCAAGAATGTCGTCACCCTTCCAAACATCAGCTCCACAATCTGCATCCTCCTCCACAGCATTGAACTGCTCGATAATCTCATTCAATTCATCGGCTGTCGGCATCAATGCGTAAGGATAGTCTTTGCGATATAGAGGAATATGCTCACCAAGGTTGTCGAACTGGTCGCTGAGGAAATGCTTCAGTCCCTCACGTTCTGCATTGCGCTCCTCCGGGTGGTTCTCTAACCATACATTGTGCTCAAATGAACGTCCCGCATTCTCCTTCCGTCGAGTGATAATCTCTGGAAACAATTCCTTCGACTCCATCACTTTGATAGCAGCAATACGATTGAAGAGCGTGAAGACACATTCGTTGATGGCAGCCTGACGTGCCTCATCATAGTCACCCAATTCACTCAGGTGGCTGCTCATCAGTTCATCCAGTTTTCTTCGCTTCTCTTGGTGCTCTGCTGGAATCTGCTCTACAGGTAAGGCTGTTTCCTTACGAAGCCCCATGCGAGAGAAACGATTATCGAATGCTTGCTGAATCAGGCGGCGTATGTCGAGAACGTGATTTATCAGTTTCATTATTCACTTAATTTTTGAAGGATTTGTATTTTATTAGCGACACGTTTTGGCACGCGACTACTATCGTTAATGTGATAGGAGTGGTATGCTCTTTCTTCAGCATCAGGTTGAAGATGAGCGTATTTACAACCTGCCTGAAATTCCATATACTTATCATGCTCGGTATCGAAACAATACAAAGTATCATACATTGGTTCACCTATTGCCTTTGGTAGCAGTTCCTCTGCATGAGATATTGAACATAAAAGAAGTGAAACTTCATCTCCCTTATTACCTTTATGTGCTCCTATACCATTTTCTCCATGTTTCTCATTCCATTCATATACCCTCAATGGCTTATGATGATTGGAAAGCCATTCAAATACATGGGATATTGACATTGGAAGAGATTCGACGGGGAAAGTAGAAACTTTAGTCTTCAAATCCCAGGTTTTACCTTTATCACCAAACACATTTGACGCAATGATATAAGAATTTGCAGGTGTAGATTCTATTCTTGAGGCTATTTCTGTTCTGATTTCATTTTTAATTGTCTCATCGTGAATGCTGTATTCTTCTGTTTCAGAAGATACACGATTTTTACGCCAATCTTTTAATCCATATTGTTTGAATATTGATCTAAGTTGTCTTATTCTTGAGGGATAGCATTCCGGAAGTACATTCACTGCGTACAAGTATGCATTTAGATTCATCGAATCATAAATCATATTACATTCCTCATCATTGAAGAAATCGACAAACATGCCAGTCTCTTTTATCTGTACCCCAAACGTCTTGTCATCATACAACTCATCAACAACCCAATCTTTTGAAGTGACTGGATTTCCGATATCGTTATATTCAGGAAACATCAAGGCAATAATATTTTTAGCCATATAAACCATTTGTTAGAAGCCCATTATTGTTCGCATATCTATATCTATTTGGTCAAAGAAACCTTTCGGAGGATTAGCGACTCTACCATCCCCAAGTATTTCCAACTTGCAAGGTTTGGACGTATGCTGGCTTTCATCACGTTCAAAGTAATATGCTTTAACCAATGGCAGATACGCAGGTTCATTCACAATGGCGACCAACGCACCATTCATAATATGGTCGCTATGTGTCTCTATGATAATCTGTATTCCTGCCTTCGCAGCCTTCATAAGCAACTTCATAAGTTCAGCTTGAGCACGAGGATGAATATGTGCTTCAGGATTTTCTATAAGAAGAATAGCACCAGGAGAGGCACTCAATACTGCAATAATAATTGGCAAGACGTAAGATATTCCATAACCAACATTTATCGCAGACATGGGTTCCGTCATAGTATTCCCTTCTCTGCTGAATTTATAATTTAGTTTGAAATCATTTCCATTAAGTTCAATATTGATATTTACACGAGGCGACACCTGCTGCATCCACAATTGAACCTGTGTGGATAAGAGATCATTGTTATCATTATCGTACAGCAACTCCGGAATACAATGTATCTTATTTCCGAAATGACTCAAGAAATGTATTGCATATTCACATTGACCATTAATTTTTGAGATCTGGTTTTGGTGTTGCACCACATTTGTATCTCTTTCATATCCTTTCTGTGGACCATATCGAAACGCACTTATATACTGAAAATTTGAAGTAAACAGAGAACATTTCGATAAATCTTTATTCTGATTCTCCACATTGATAGCAGGCAGATATGTTTCATAACTATCCGTATCTTCATAAGAGAACTCGAAATTCAAAGTTTCCGAATCATCTTCCAATTGGATGTTCAATACCCCATCAGAACAAGAATGACATTCAACATCATTGGCAATACCTAAATCAGCCAAATCTCCTTTTAGATTTAATCCTGCCAATGGGGTGTTTCCCGTGTATGATTGTCTAAGTAACAGGAGCGACTGTATGACCGATGACTTACCCATACCATTTTGACCAGTGAGCAATGTAATATTACCCAATTGAATATTAAGATTGCTATGAATCTTAAAGTCCTTCAATATCAAATTAGTTATCATAGTTAATTACATGTTTAATGAGTTGTTGAACTTTGGTGTGACGATATTCGACTTGAGGAGTCTTTGCAGTACCTGATGTTATTGATTTTATAAATGTGTCATCAGTGAACAATGAATATATTTCGTTTTTGAATTGTTCTTTCCTTTGAACAAGTATTTCCTGTTCACATTCTGTCAGATGAGCTATAGAAACACTCAAAACCTCAAAAATAGCCTTGTTCGTTTTTAAAAAACTATTCGGTTTTTGTGGATCTGGACGTTTAAATGCTGTATTCCCCAGAAGTTTGTAACAAATTTGCATTGACCTATCAAACTTTTTTAAGATGGAACCTATTTCTTGCTGTTGCATTTTATTAACTTTCTCCAAGGCATCACCCATGAATTCATCAAGATTACCATCATAGTCATTTCCGTAAAGGTAGAATGCGACAAAACGGTTTGCGAAGTCACAGTCTGTCATTCGTTTTGAAGGAATTTTACCTCCGGTAGCTTTACTGAAAGAATCCAATTTTGCCATTTCTTTCAGCAGATCAGTAGCTTTCTTTTGGTATAAAGCATTGCGCATCTCTTGTGCTGTCAAGGGAACTCCTGCGGTATTAACGCGTTGAAATATCACAAGCTTTACTCTTTGAGGAGTATTCTTGCGTAATGTATTAAGAGTGACCTTTAGACTCTTAATCCTTCGAATCTGTGTGCGATCTAATTTATCATACGTCCACCCCTCTAATCCTGTCAGGAACTGCATTCCTTTCAATTTGAGTTTTTTTGTGATACAGAAATCCGAAAATGCGCATAGACGTTGAAGCCCATCAACTACAAGTAGTTTGTTGGTTTCCGGATCTTCACTAAAATAAAAAGATGGTAAAGGGAGACCCAATAGAACAGATTCAATCAGGCGACTTTTCTTGACTTGTGACCAGACATCACTTGCACGTTGAAATTCTGGTCGCAGATCAATTTCATTATATTCAAGTTGCTCCAAAAGAGAACCTAAATTCACAACCGATATATCAACATCTATAGCATTGGGGTCAAAAGGCCCATGAATATCTTCTATGCTATTGTCTTCTGGTTCTATATCGATTTCCTCTTTAATCTGATCAAATACATAATCTTCCATAATAACCATTTTTATTCGTCAAATTTAAGAATGTCGTTTGTATCAAATTGATTGACCATCGCCAACTGCTGCTTCAACCATTGCTTGTATTGAGCCACGCTGAGTTGCCCAGTTGGCAGTTGGTTACGCAACTTGCGTTCCTTGGGTTGTGGCTGCGGATTGGGATCTCCAGGACCAGACTGTGGTTGGGGCTGTGGCTGTGGCGCAGGCTTCGGGTCAGATGTACAAATCTCTGTTTCCATCACTTCTACGTCAACGTTCAGTTGTGGCAGCATATTAATGGCACTCACGATGTCACGAAGCTGAAGGTGACAATTGGAGCAACGAATCTCGTAGTCCTTCAAATGGATTTTCGAAATGATGTATTTTTTGCATACATCTTCCTTTTCCCTAACTTTAGCATAGAGCCTTGTATTCCACTCTGCAGGATATTGATCAGCATTCTTCTTGATAGCTTCAATGCGGGTCAACAGGTCTCCATATCCATTAATCATCTGTTCAGCTTGATGATCCATGTTTTGGTAGTACAAGTCCTTGACGTTCTGGTACTCCTTTTTCATCTGCTGATAATTGTGTACAGGATCACTATCAAGCATCTGCAGATAGGCTTCATGAATCTGGTCAAAAGACTGCATTGGAGAACCCACAAACTCCAGTTCGTTCTTTACATCGAGGAAGTAATCCTTCTGATACTCAATCTCACGCATATTGGTATCAATGAAGCGAATATCTGCCTCAATCTTCTCCACCGCCTTGCAGAACTCCTCATTTTCGTTGTCACCAAGGAACGTTCTGGCAGTATTGAAGTAGTTGTATTCTGTGACTGTTCCAGCATATTGCCGAAGTACATCCTTGGCTGCAAGGGAACGACGGAAGATGCGCTCACGCTCTGTGTCATTACATATCTGATTGTTGACTTTATGAATCTCAGTAACGGCAAGTGACTGGATGGCAGCAACAAGTTCAAAGTCATTCATGTTGTAACTGAGATTGTTTCCTGTTAGTTCCTTGTAACGGCAGTCCTTTAAGGTGTCAACAATGTCACGCTTCTCATTATAAGTCAGACTTTTGGTGATGGCCTTGAACGAAGCACGTTGGAAGTTTCTCGAATTAGCAAATGGCTCCTTAGCTCCTTCCTGCTGCCAAGAGTGGTATTCCTGGTTGTTGTACTTGATGATAACCTTGCTGGCACGGAAGAGTGCTGCCAAAGTCGAGAATATCGTACCAAAGCTATAGCCGGTAGGAGCTGCAGCGAGGTCACGTTCCAGGTCAGCACCATTCTTATAGGATGCCATTTGTGCCATCATTTCTGTGATGACTGGTAGTTGGTCACCAATGAACTGTCCTGTGGTATCAAAGAACAAGAAGTCAGGTTGCTGACCGATGACATTCTGGAGCTGATTCTGAGCCGCTTTCAGCAGTTGAAGAGCCACGCTGTCTTTCAGTGAACCACCAAGGCGCTTGGTATAGATATTGCCATACATCTTCAGTTCAGCCTCCTTGATAATGGTTGCTGCATTCTGGGCAGTCATAATGCTGGCATTATAGAGATAGACAAGAACACCGTTAGCATACGACTTCACGATGACCTGCTCCAACTGTGCCGTTTTACTCTCCAAAGAATTGGCTATCTCGTCAACAACCTTCTTCTCTTCAGAAGTGAGATTAGGCACATCCTTGATATAGCTGATACGAAGGATATCCTCGGCAATCTTTTGTATTTCTGCTGCGTAATCGGAAGAAGGCACAATACTTATGATGCCCTTCTGCGACTGCGTTTCCTCTTTAACGTGTTCGACATACTCATTAAAAGAAGGCTTAACACTGAGGATGTCATGGAAGACCACTTTCATTCCCTGATCACCGCCAGTAGAAAGTGGCTCGCCACTGTCTGACTGAACAGCGAATCCTACATTGACAGAGTCAACAGTCAGATTCTGCGCACCACGGACGAGTGACATTTGCTTCATCTGTTTGGTAATCTCGCCTTTGATGCGATAGTTGGCAATGTCGATGTTATTCATCATCTCAAAGATACGCTGCTGGGTCTCACTCGTGATACGGAACTCATCGCCAGAAAGGATAAGAATTTCATCGTCTGCCAGTTTCTTACAGGCTTTCTTGACTTCTTCGAGCACTGAGAAATAGTCATCTGGACAGTTGACGTATGCACGGCTGATATTCTCGGCTGTTGTCTTGGCGCCTGATTCTGTAAGGAAATGAATGGTCTGAAGCATATCATGTCCAATAACGGAATGAAGATTCATTTCCTTCAGATGCTCGTCAGCCTGGCTATAGCGGACACGTAGTGATTCAGCCACAGCTTCTTCTGCTTGTCGGCAAAGTTGTGAAGCATTGACATGAGTGTGGATGTCTTTGTTAGAAAGAGCCTCTTTCTTCAATACATCGAATGCGGAAATCAACATTCCACGAGTACCCACCTGCGTCTTAACAAGTTTTTGAGTGCCGAACAAAAAATACTGAAGCATTTTGAACTGATGCTCATAGAACGGGAAGTAATCCGCGTATGTTTTGGCATCCGTAGTTTTGTTGAGTCCCGTTCCGACTATATTGGTAATATCGGAAATCTTACCGCTGTTCTTTTTATAATAATCCTGTAAGAGGTCGTTACCGTCAGCTGTCTTGGCCAAAAGACGCTTGCGGATGATCATATCCACTTCCTCAGCAGCAATAGGGATGCGCTTCTTGAAACGGTCAATAATCTTGGTCAGCAGACTGCGGTTGACATTGGTGCCATTGATGACATCATCCAACTGAAGCTGAGCAATAGCAATAGTCCACACCTTGCGTCCGAGGGCGGCTACAGCTTCTGCTACTCCTTCAAGGTCAAGGATATTGATTTTCTTTTGGGCAATCGCCTCGCTCACCTCATCAATCATGAATACGATGCGAATATCAGTATTCTTTTCAAGATAGCGGGTTAAGTCTTCTTGAAGTTTTACAGCGTCATAGTCCTGTATGCGCAGTTTGGCTGCCTCACGCATCTCGTCGTAAGCACTTTCAGAACAGAAGCCGTCAAGCATGGTGTCCTCCAACGTGTCATATACTTCATCCATATTCTGACGACGCTTCAACCATGACTCTCCAAATTTCTGCTGGACTTTATCGCAGAAAGCCTGATAACGACCGCTCATCAACAAATTAAATTCAATGACACCTACCCAGTCATCGTTAAGTCCTAAAGATTTAAGGAAAGCGCCCATCATCATGTAGCTGATACCATGATTGCCTGTAGTCTTGGCTGCATCAAAGAGCACGATATGGTTATTGGTGCGTCCCAGTTCGTTAATGCTGTTCTGAAGCAGGCCAGCATTGGGTAATCCTATCAGTTTGCTCTGGAAACGGTCGCGCACAGATGTACCTTGAATAGAGGGATTCTTTAGCAGGAAACCTATCATCTTGGAGAAGTATGACTTACCTGAACCATAGAAACCGCTCAACCACA
>Ga0256405_10009651_pt1 | contig 13113 bp, 13 predicted proteins | sample RumenRJG_02DNA_FD_189096 | JGI IMG/M metagenome (GOLD analysis project Ga0256405, IMG submission 189096) | Bovine rumen microbial communities from Lethbridge, Alberta, Canada - RJG_02 | ecosystem: Host-associated > Mammals > Digestive system > Stomach > Rumen | place: Canada: Alberta...
TCGCCTTTCAAGCCCTGCAACACGATTGCAAGCTTTTCCTGGCCCGTCCATTGTTTTTTCGTGCCCATTGAGATGCTCCTTCCGTTTACTCTCTTAATTTAGCACAACTTTCAATGGGTGCAATATAGATGAGACTGGATACCTTGCAAAAAATAAAAAAATCATTTTTGGAATTTCCCGGCGTTCACAAAGTGAACCGGGAAATTCCCGAAGCAAAAAACACAAAACAGAAAGGAACGAGGGAAATGAAGATTCCGATGATCCGAATCAAATGTGAAGCAGACCGGGCTTACAACAAGGCTGACGACATGCACCTGCTGGCAAGCATCAAAAGCCGTATCGGACAGAATTTGAAACCGCTGCTGCAACCCATCGCACTGAAAAAGCTGGAGGGCGATCCGGATTTCGATTATGTCGTGGAAGACGGGCGGCGCAGATTTCTCGCATTGGTCAAGCTGAGTGTCGCGGAACTGGAAATGGGGCAGGACTGCATTCTGATCGACGGCGATTCCGAGGTCAATGCTTACGTTGCCAATCAGCATACCAATCTGTCTCTGGCGGAAGAGATCAAAAAGCTGTATTCCATGCGGGAGAAATTCACCACGATCGAAGCGCTGGCGGTTGAAATCGGCCATTCTCCGACCTGGGTTGCAAGACGGCTGAATCTGCTGAATCTTTCGGAACTTTGGAAAAAAGCAATGGCAGAAAAGACTTTCGGCTATATGACCGTGGCGCACTATGAAACCATTGCGACTTTCCCGCCAACGATCCAGGACGATATTTTCGATTACATCCGAGGCGTAGATGGCCGGGAACTGAAAAATGCCAGCGTCAGAAAATTTTCCGAAACGTTGTATGAGAACTTCGCAACGCTGCTCTCCACTCTTCCGTGGAAGGAAGATGGCTGCGGGGAATGCCCCGCCTGCCTGGAACGGAAAAACACCAATTATCTCTTTGCCAATTTGATCCCGGAGCCGCGCTGCATGAACCGGGAATATCTGGAACGGAAGCGGAAGGAATACGTTGCCGAACTGGCGGCAAAGGAACCGAAGACGATCCTGGTATCGCAGAAATACAAGGCAAAAGATGAGAACGCGGAAGAATCCGAAGACGACCCGCTGGCAAACAACACCGTGCTGGGACCCGGCGACTGGCGGGAAGCGGAAAATCCGGCAGAAGGAACGCCGGCGATCATTGCGGACGGACCGCGGGCGGGAACAAAAATCATTATCCAGAAACCGAAAGCGGCGGAAGATGCGCCCCCGAAGCAAACCAAAACTCTGGCGGAACGCAAAGCGGCGAAGACTCGCCAGCGCAAACGCAAGGCGATCGAAACGATGATTCAGGCAATCAAAGATAACAAAACGGCCGTCCCGGAACGGAACATCATTTATTTGATGGCAGCATGCAAAGGAACCCGGCCGGTATGCGGAAGTTATGCGGATTTTCACTCCAAAAAAAGTAATAATCCGCTGAAATTGCCCGACCAGATTTCCAGTTTCTCCGCATTGATGAACCGGGATGAATCGGAGAAAAAACAGATTGATCAGTTTTTCTGGAAAACCGTCTGCGAAAATATCATCACTGAACTCAATAACGGCCAGAGCGGACCGGAAGATCCCAAATGGGCGGAAGCCGGGATCATTGCCAGTCTGATTGATTTTGACCTGGATAAAGCACTGAAAGATGCCATTGCAGCGCTTCCCGATCCCAAATCCTGGGAAGCATTGGAGAAAAAGGAACAGAAAGAACTGAAGGAGGCTGCTTGATGAACTGCCACATTACAATCCATAACGGAGGCAGCAGGATTTCCATTCGTGGGAAATGGAAGGAACTGAAGAATTTCCTTCCGATCCAAAATCTGGAGCCGGAACCTGGATACCTCTGCTTTCGTGACGAAAACCGCCGGATCGAAGTCGTTAATACGCCCGAAACTCCGGAAGATGCCAGAATCGGGATCGACCTGACAAAACAATATCTCAAGGCTATCAAGGAAAAATCCGGAGAAACGGTCCGGATCGGACAGCAGGAACTTTCCAAAATCATCAGGCAGCTGGAATTGTCGGAGAGGTCAATATAAATCCGTTGTTGGTTTCATCTTGGCGCAGCCGCACCCGTCTAAACGGACGGGCGCGGACTGCGCCGCAAGTTGAAAGATGAAACCAACCCAAAGGAGGTATAAGATGGCACAAAAAATCAACGAAATGACGATGTCAGAAATCATCGAACGGGCAATGCAGCTGGGGTTTCCTCTCAGGAAAAAGAAAGGGGAAGAGTTTTACCACTGGAACAGTTCACGCGAACTCAAAGCATATGAGTTCGTGCTGAAGCATGATCCCGACCTGGCGGAAGAATCCGACGAATATGATCCCGATGATGCGGCATAAAATCAGGAGATCACGCAATGATTGATATTTACAAAGAAGTGACCAGACGCATTATTGCTGAACTGGAAAAAGGAAATATCCCGTGGCATTGTCCCTGGCGTCCGAAAGACTGGCACAACCGTAATCTCATATCCGGTAAGCCATACCGCGGGATCAATCAAATTCTGCTTTGCATGATGCCATACGATTCTCCATTTTGGATGACGTTGAGACAACTGAAGAAACTCGGCGGTGAACTGAAACCCGATGAAAAAGGGACCTGTGTGGTTTTCTGGACTCTTTTTGAGAAGGATAGCGACACCAAAATTCCGGTGCTGCGTTTCTACCGGGTTTACAATTTGGAACAGACGATGGGCATTCCGGCAAAATATATCCCCGTTCTGCCAGCAAAAAATCAGGTCGTTTTTGATCCCATCGGCAACGCGGAGGAGATTATTTCGGGATATCAGGACGGTCCTTGCATCCGGCATGGCGGAAACCAGGCATGTTACAGTCCGTCTCTGGACCTGATCAGGATGCCGGAGCGAATCCAATTTGACAAGGAGGAAGAATATTATTCAACTCTTTTCCATGAGATGGCGCATTCCACCGGTCACCAGTCCAGATTGAACCGGCCGGGATTGAAGAATATCAATTTCGGCAGTGAAAACTACTCCAAGGAAGAATTGATTGCAGAATTCGGGGCTGCGTTTCTGTGCGCCCAGACCGGAATCGCACATGCGACAATTCAAAACTCCGGAGCGTATATCAAGAACTGGCTGGAAAAGCTCAGGAACGATAAAAAACTCGCAATCCAGGCAGCGCACAAGGCGCAAAAAGCCGTTGATTATATCATGAAAAACCAGCAAATGGAGGAAAAAGCCGCATGAAAGCACTGAACGAGAAATCATCAAAAGTGCTTCGGAAGCTCATCGACTGTATGAACGATCCGAAGTTCGCAAAAACACTGGGAAGTTATGCCAAAATCGGAAAGCCGGACAGCTGTTGTATGCCCGTATCGGTGGAAAAAATTGCCCACATCCCGACTTTCGATGAACATATCGCAGTAAGCCACACCTATGAAAGAGAAGGCGACCTGATACGCGATCCTGAAATGGAATTTGTCAGCAAGGACGGAATGTTTTATCCGATCACATATCAGCAGGACGACCTCGGCATTTATCAGCAAGTCTTTACTTTCAGCGACATTGACGGCAGACCGATCCGTTATAAAGCACAGCTGATGGCGGATCTGGCCGAATTTGCAAACCAGTGGATGTTGAATATCAACTGCCAGCAGCAATTGGGAGTCGAAGTATGAAAACGTTTAAGGAATGGGCAGCGTGCTTCCGGCATCTCGACATTTACCTCAAACCCGGAGATGAAATCGACCGTGAAATGGTGGATTATTTCAAGAATCATGCCCTGATGAGAACCAAAAAATCCGATTGCGTTCAGTTCCGGGAACCTGTTGAAAATTTCATGAATGCCAAACAGAAAATCCGCTCTACCCATGCCACCATCCTGCAAAAAGACGGACAATGGATTTATGCCGGGCTTTGTTTCCCAGGAAAAGCAAAACCGGCAAGCCATCATATATTCGTCAGAGAAACATTCCGGAAAACTGATTTCGGCATGACTTTTTTTCAAAATATCCATTTCCCGATAACATATGTGAAGCATCGGGATCATTGGTACAGCACTCTTTCAGGAAAAATCGACGGAATTGTGCGATCCGGCCTCATAATCCATATCGTGGACAAAAACGGGCGGGAACTCTCTTCCGAAAAGACCATTCCATGGGATGAGTAAAAAACTTCAAAACCGCCACGCCATGGGTACGGCCATGTATTCCGATCTTCCATCCGTACAAAATCAATGATCGGAAACGCCCCCTCAGCGGAAATGATGCCGCCGCTGTTGAATCTCCGGCATCCCGGAAGTCTGCGGATCAGCCTCATGACCTGATGCCGTTGAAGGATAAAAACCTTCCTTCCGGCCTTTTAACATTAACACAACAATTTAACCAATACGGGGAAAATGAAAAAATACATGGAAATTGTGTTTATCCAGAATGAAGAAGCGGAAACACCGCTGAAAATTTTGGAGGAACAAGGCGAAAATGCCGCGATGAACTATCTGCGCCAGTGGGATTATGGCGATGACAACGGTGAGATTTACGACCGGAATCCGGGCGGCAGCGGTGATTCCGTTTACCGGAAGGGAAAATATGTCATGACATACAACACATCATTGGGGTATGTCGGACTTTGCAAAATCATTGATGAGGAGGAACAGAAATGAGCTGGGGATGGGTGTCATGCGGATTATTCGTAAACTGTCAAAATAAAGAACAGGTAAATGCGGTGTCAAACAAATTCGATCGGGATATTCTGCCCGGCGGGACCTTTACTCTCTGGAAATCAGAACATGAGCCATTGAAAATTTATATAGATCTACCCGACGGCGAAGTTTCTTGTGGTTTTGATGAAGAAGTCCTTGCTCTGTGTGATTGGTTCCAAGAAAACTTTTCCCTGAAGCTGGACGGCTGTTGGCTTTTTAGAGAAGAATATAATGGGCTTTGGCGCAGTGAAGTCAAAGACGGAAAAGTGATTGATGCTTATCTGGACTGGCTTTCTGAATACACCGTCGAGCAGATCAATGAACTGCGCAAACACGCGGAAGAAAAATATAAAGCGAACGTGAAGGATAAATCTTCTTCATCGCAATTCTATACGGCGGGCTAAATGCCCGCCTTTCGTTTTTTCATGTTTTGTCCCCGCCCCAGGCGAAGGACAAAACATAGGAGGTCCACATGAATGAAGCAAAAAAAGAGAAATTCCTTTGTCGCGCAAAAGAAAACACATTTCTCTTTGTGATGAGAAGCATCTGGAACACGTTTTGGTATGCTGTCGGAACTACGCTGAGCATTGGACTGGGAACTCTTCTGACAGCGGGTCTTTCCGGAATCTTCTGCAATAACGGGCAAATGGATACCGGTATTCTGACCTTGGGACTGAGTCTGATCCCTCTGCTGATCGGGATTCGGGTTATCCATATCATATTTTTGCGAAGAAATCAATTCTACATTATTTCCGAGCAAAATGTTTCCAGTGAAGGCGGATTCCTGACTCGATTCAAACAGACTTTGCACATGGATGAAATTCAAAGCGTCAGTTATACCCGGACACTGATCCAGCAGATACTCGGCTGCGGCGACATCGTCATCAGTTCCGCCGCAGCCAGCCGGGGAACAATGGTTCTGAAAAATATCAACCAGGTTAAAAGAATAACCGATCTGCTTATTTCCAATTCCAGGCATTCACGGTGATCGTGCTTTCCAATTTTTTCCTGTATTTCTTTCGGCAAAATCGAAAAGAAATCAAGCCCCATACCATCCCGAATGGCTTCTACTACTCCGCCCATAATATCGGCAGATTAAATATTGATTTTTGCGGAACGGCGATGGCTGGAACGCTTGCTTGCCGACGATCTGAAATTATCCATGATGCCGCAGGCACGGCGGGCCTCGGCCCAGCTGCCGCCGCCGAGTTTCTTCATCCCGTATGCCAGTAAATACTGATGATTCTTACGCATGTTGGGATAAGCCAGATCCTCGCCAGCATTGTAAAGGTTCCGGATTTCGTCATGAATCTGATCTTCTGTCATGCTCCGGCGTATGCGTATGCTGTCATAATCCAATCCGGCCCTTCGGACAGCCTCGCCCCATGATTTGAAATGATGGATTGATGCCATATACAGCGTTTTGCAAGTGTTTTGCACCTGTTTACAGGACAATGGTTCGCCGTTATCATACCGCTTTTTGATTTCGGCGACGATCCGCATCCGGTTCCAGATACGGTATTTCCTGATGGAATTATAATCCAAGCCGCAGGCAGTGATGGCATTGCCCCAGGAACCGAAAAGCCGTTCCGCCGCAGCATAAATATGCGGATAGGTGGTCGAAAAATAATGGGAATTCAAAGGTTCTTTGCCATTTGTTGACAGGATGATATCGCGGATCATATCCGGGGTCCAGATTTTTTTGAACATGTGAAGCTTTCTTCGATAAAAAATTCCTTTCAAACAATACTGAAACGAATAATATAACACACATTTGAATAATTTTCCAATGGGGAATTTGTTTATCCAAAGAATTTTCCCGAAAAAAATGGGGGACGCAAGCAAAAAGAACCGGGATCATACAAGCAACAACAGACAAATTCAAACTTATATGATCCCGGCTGAGGGGGTAGAAGTAAATATACTGCATGGTATCGAAAAAAGCAATTACCAACAAATAAAATTTTGTAAACACAATTTGAATTTACTTTTTCGAGGCTGTATATTACTGTATCAAGATGGAGTTCATCGGAATTAACGTGCAGCCATAAAGATGAATTGTAAAAAGCCGAAGAAGATGAGAATTGAAAAAAATCTTCTTCTGCGCGAATATCGGACATTAGGCGTCCTGGATGCAGTGTTATTTTTTTACGTGCGAACTTCCGATAATAAATAATTATGAGCAGATAGGGTTCTGAGGTGCTGAATGCCTGATTCTCTTTTGCCGGAAGAAAGGGCTCGAAAGAAAATAGACGCACTGCTTAAAAGAGCGGGCTGGCAGGTTGTATCCCGAGAAGAATATTCTCCAGGAATGTCTGCTGTTGCCGTCGAGGAAGGCTTGTTGAAAGGCAATCTGGAGGCCGATTATTTGCTCTTTTTGGAGGGGAAAGCCATTGGTGTGCTGGAAGCAAAAAAAGAATCGACAGTTCTTTCCGATGTTGTTGCAAACCAGGCGGAGAATTATACCCGGCAATTACTGCCGATGTATCAGTATTGGGAAAAACCCCTTCCTTTTATCTATCTTTCGAACGGCAAGGAACTGCTTTTTCGCAATTTGAAAGAGCCGGGTGGAAAATATCAGAAACTGGACGCTATGCACTCGCCCAAAAAGATGGCGGAGCTTGCGGGAATAAAAAGTTATTTCATTGGATTACCCGCTTTGGAAAGGAAGGGGCTCCGCGATTGCCAGTATGAGGCTGTTTCCAATTTGGAAGCCAGTTTTCGGAACGGACAACAGCGGGCGCTCATTGTGCTTGCCACCGGCGCAGGAAAGACCTTCACCGCCTGTCTGGCGGCGTATCGTTTCCTGACTTATACTCCGGCGCGCAGAGTGCTGTTTCTGGTGGACCGTAACAATCTCGGCAAGCAGGCCGCCGGGGAATTCGGGGACTTCAAGTTGACCGAAACCGGTGAGCCTTTCAACACCATTTATACGACGGAACGCTTGCGGTCGGCAAAAATACCGGACCGAGCGAATCTGGTTATCTGCACCATACAGCGTCTTTTTGCCGTCATTACCGGTCAGGAACTTCAAGACGGGGATGATGACGAGTCCGCTTTTGAGAACGAAAATGCGCCTGCCGTGGAATTGAAAGGAAATTTGAAACTGCCTCCGGATTTCTTTGATCTCATTATTGTGGATGAATGCCATCGTTCTATTTATGGGCGTTGGCAAAAAGTCCTCACCTATTTCAGCAATGCACGAATCATCGGTCTGACGGCAACTCCTGGAGAAGAGACACAGAATTTCTTTAATAACAACAGGGTGGCAAACTACACTCTGGAGAAATCCATTGCTGATGGCATCAATGTGGACCGCCGTATTTACAGTATCGAAACCAGCGCAACGGTCAATGGAGGCAAAATCAAAAAAGGCGAAAAATATGTCGAAGTTACGGTATACACCGGCAAGGAGCGGAAAACACGTGCCCCCGAGCCGACGCCTTATTTGCCGACCGACCTTGACAGGGCAATTATCAATCCAGAGCAGATCCGGCTGGTCCTTGAAACCTTTAAAAACGCCATTTATCGGGATATGTATCCCAATCGGGAGCCCAACCTTACATATATCCCGAAAACACTGATTTTCGCAAAAAGCGATTCTCACGCAGACAACATTATCAAAATCATACGGGAGCAGGTATTTCCGGGACAATGCCCCGAGTTCGCCCAAAAGATCACCTATTCCGCAGGGGACAGCAATGCACTCATCAAAAATTTCCGCAATGACAAGGCGTTTCGGATTGCTGTCACAGTGACGTTGGTCGCTACGGGGACAGATGTCAAACCTCTGGAAATACTCCTTTTCATGCGGGATGTCAATTCCGAGTCGCTTTACATTCAGATGAGAGGTCGTGGATGCCGGAAAATTACGGATGATGCCTTGCGAAACGTTACTCCGAACGCAGATACGAAGGACCAATTTTTCCTCGTGGATGCAATTGGCGTCACAAAGCACAAAATGATCAATCATCCCCCAGAAACGGAAGGTGGTGATGGAGTCAACATCCCGTTGAAAAAACTGTTGGAACAGATTACATACGGCTATCTGCCTGACGACAATTTGCGTCTGCTGGCGAGCAGACTGTCGCGAATCAACGACAAGGCCACCGAAATACAGCGGGCTGAGTTTGAGAAACTCGCCTGCATGGATATGAAGGAAATGGCGCTCGGCATTTTCAACGCCTTTGAGGATGGGAAGCTGGCGGCGGAACCATTTGTCAGTTCCAATCAGCCGAACAAACTGCGCAGATCGTTGGTCGCCCCGCTGTCGCTTCACGCGGAAGCACGAGAATATCTGCTGATTTTGAATGCAGGATTTGTCAAAATCCTCCAGCCGGGACAGGACATCCTTGTCGGAAGCGGCTTTTCTGTGGATGATGCCCAGCAGACGACTTCCGAATTTGAAGCGTATCTGGAGCAGCACAGGGACGAAGAAGAAGCAATTCGCATCATTGCGGAAAATACCGGCGAACCAATCACATATGATATGCTGAACGATTTGGCTGAAAAATTGAAAAGCGTTAACCACAAGTTTCAGGCGCAAACACTCTGGAATGCTTATGCGGTGCTGAACCCGGACCACGTTGTTCCGCTGAAAAATCAGATTGAGAAGGAGGCCCTGACCAATTTGATTCAGCTAATACGCTTCGCCTTTAAAACGACTTCGGAACTGCGTTCTCTTGCATCATTGGCGGCCCAGCGTTTTGAATTGTGGTGCGGACAGAATCAGCGGGATGTGCTTTCGGACACCCAGCGCTACATAGTGCGGGAGATTACCAATTACATCGTCTGCAGCGGAGCCTGCAGCCGGGCTGATCTTTCCGCCAGCAAGGGACGACAATTTTTGATGGAGGCGAAAAGTGCCTTCGGCTCTATGGAAAACGTAGACAAGATATTGCAATCGCTTTCCGGCTTCATGCTGGCGGCATAACGGGAGAAAGATGAATTTATGGCTGTGAAAAACAACGAACAGGCACTGCCGCAGAAAGTTTGGCGGTTGGCAACGGTTATCGCCTCTGCCGGGGTGGGATTTACTGATTATATCATCCAGTTGACCTACCTTCTGTTCCTGAAAATGGATTACGAGATGACCGAGGCGACCGGATCAACGAGCGCTGTTCCCGCCGGTTATACCTGGGCGGACCTTATCAAACTGGATGGCATGGATCTGCTGCACCATTACGAAGAAACACTGGAGGTGCTTTCCGAGCAGGACGGTCTGATCGGAACTATTTTCACCAAAGCGCAGAACAAGATTAGTCAGCCGGTCTCCCTGCAGAAGGTCATCACGCTGATCGACGGAGAGGACTGGTTTGATCCGGATATTGACAAGGGTGCGATTTACGAGGGAATCCTGGAAAAGAACGGGCAGGACAAAAAAAGCGGCGCAGGACAGTATTTCACGCCTCGCGCTCTGATCAATGCAATGGTCGATGTCACCCGGCCGAGCATTGATGAAACCGTCTGCGATCCAGCCTGTGGAACGGGTGGATTTCTGCTGGCGGCATTTGCCTACATGAAAAAACAGTCCAACGACCGGGGCAAACTGAAGAAACTTTACGAAGAAAAACTGATTGGGTATGATATTACTCCGCTGGTGGTTACGCTGGGCGCGATGAATGTGTATCTGCACGGCATTGAAACGGACAGAAGCCCGATTTCCTGTCGGGATTCCCTCATCAAGGAGCCGGAACAGCTGGTGGACGTGATCCTGGCCAATCCTCCGTTTGGAACCCGTCCGGCAGGTTCGGTGAACATCGCCGATATGCGCGGCGACCTCTATGTGGACACCAGCAACAACCAGCTGAATTTCCTCCAGCACATGATGCTGATGCTGAAAGACGGCGGCCGGGCAGCGGTGGTCCTCCCGGATAACGTGCTGTTCGAAAGCGGGGCGGGCGAAGTCATCCGCAAGAAGCTGCTGACGGATTTCAATCTGCACACGATCCTGAGGCTGCCGACCGGGATCTTCTACGCCAACGGCGTCCGGGCGAATGTGCTTTTCTTCTCCAAAGGCGGGAAAACCGAGTCCGTCTGGTTTTACGACTATCGGACCGGGATCAAGCACACGCTCGCAACCAATCCGATCAAACGCTCCGATCTTGATGATTTCGTAGCCTGTTATCATGCGGACGACCTTTCGACGCGGAAGGAAACCTGGAGTGCCGAGAACCCCAACGGTCGGTGGCGCAGATTCCCCGTTTCCGACATCCTTTCCCGCGACAAGACCAATCTGGATATCTCGTGGATCAAAGAGGAAGGCGAGTCCGCCGACGATTACACGCTGGCGGAACTGTTTTCCATCATTGAGGAGAAAAGCCGGAACATCTCCAACGCGGTCGAGTCCCTGAAAAAGCTGATTGGAAATATTGAAGAATGAAAAACGATAAAACAAAAAACGATAACGGACATATTGTCATTTTCAAAACCGAAGATGGAAAGATCTCCGTCGACGCCCGTTTCGATTCTGAAACGGTATGGCTTTCGCTCGACCAGATGGCTGTCCTCTTTGAACGGGATAAATCCACGATTTCCCGGCATATCAAAAATGTTTTTGAAGAGGGCGAATTACAGCCGGAGTCAACTGTTGCAAAATTTGCAACAGTTCAAATGGAGGGTGATCGGCTTGTAGAACGGCAGGTCGATTTCTATAATCTTGATGTCATTATTTCCGTTGGCTACCGGGTAAAATCTCAGCGGGGAACTCAGTTCCGCATCTGGGCGACCAAACGGCTGAATGAATATATCCGCAAGGGCTTTACTCTTGATGATGAACGCCTGAAAAGCGGCGTGGGCCGTTATTTCAGGGAACTTTTGCAGCGCGTCCGGGATATTCGTTCCAGCGAACGCAATTTGTATCAGCAGGTAACGGACATTTACGCTACCGCCATTGATTATGACTCCTCGGCGGAAATTACCCAGCGATTTTTCTCAACGGTGCAGAATAAGATGCACTATGCCGCACATCAACATACAGCGGCGGAAATCATTTATGACCGTGTGGATGCCAATAAACCGTTTGTCGGAATGACCAGTTTTAAAGGCAACTACGTGACAAAAGAGGATGTTTCCATTGCCAAAAACTATCTCACAGAAAAAGAACTGCAAACACTCAATCTGCTGGTCTCACAGTTCTTGGATTTCGCCGAATTGCAGGCTTTGGAAGAAAGAACCATGACTATGGCGGCATGGATTTCCGCGCTTGATACTGTCCTCTCCGGGAATGGCAGAGCTTTGCTGTCCGGCAAAGGAACGGTTTCTCATCGGCAGGCGGTGGAAAAAGCCGAACATGAATTCGAAATCTACCGCGCGAAACAGATGCGCGAGTTGGAATCCGACTTCGACCGGATGCTAAAATCTCTGGAACAGAAGAAGGACAATAACAATGATTGACACCAGACTGCTGCGCCAGAAGATCCTTGACCTTGCTATCCGGGGAAAACTCGTCCCGCAGGACCCGAAGGACGAGCCCGCGTCCGAACTGCTGAAGAAGATCAAAGCGGAGAAGGAAGCCCTGATCAAAGCCGGAAAAATGAAACGGGACAAACACGAATCATTCATCTTCCGAGGTGATGATAAACGTTATTATGAGCAGGTCGACGGCAAAACCACCGATATCACCAGGGAAATCCCCTTCGATCTTCCGGACGGGTGGGCGTGGTGCAGACTCAGGGATATCGTAATGGGATTTCAATACGGGACCTCAGAAAAATCCTCTGCTGAAGGGAAGGTGGCTGTCCTTCGAATGGGGAATTTGCGGAACGGAGAAATCATATACAACAATTTGGTATTCACCTCGAACACGACCGATATTTCACAGTATCGGCTATTTGCTGGCGATCTGCTTTTTAATCGAACGAACAGCGCCGAACATGTCGGAAAAACATCGATATACAGGGGAACCAAAGAGGCTATTTTTGCAGGATATTTGATTCGTTTTCATCCAATTCTGTGCAGTAGCGATTTCATCAATTATGTGATGAATAGCTCTTATCATCACAATTTTTGCCAATCAGTAAAGAGCGATGCAGTTAATCAATCAAATATTAGCGCCCAGAAACTTTCACGATTCCTTTTTCCTCTCTCTCCTCTTGCAGAACAGAAACGAATCGTCGCGCAGATTGAAAGACTGCTGAAATGTGTGGATGAGATCGACCGGGAGTCGGAGATCTTTGAGAAGTCCCTCGCGTTGGTGAAGCAGAAGATTCTCGACCTTGCCATCCGGGGCAAACTCGTCCCGCAGGACCCGAAGGACGAGCCCGCGTCCGAACTGCTGAAAAAGATCAAAGCAGAAAAAGAAGCACTGATCAAAGCCGGGAAAATGAAGCGGGACAAGCACGAATCCTTCATCTTCCGAGGTGATGATAACTGTTATTATGAGCAGATAAACGGAAAAACGGTC
>Ga0256405_10009653_pt1 | contig 13109 bp, 11 predicted proteins | sample RumenRJG_02DNA_FD_189096 | JGI IMG/M metagenome (GOLD analysis project Ga0256405, IMG submission 189096) | Bovine rumen microbial communities from Lethbridge, Alberta, Canada - RJG_02 | ecosystem: Host-associated > Mammals > Digestive system > Stomach > Rumen | place: Canada: Alberta...
AGCAAGGGGACGGAGGGTTCAGCACCCGGATCCTTTGGTGCTTCTCTGTTCCTTTGTTCTGACTATATTATAGCACTCTTAATTAGCACTGTCAAGGGGAGAGTGCTAATTTTCACGCAGGTTTCATATTTTTTGACAAGAATGTCACATTGGGTTGTGAGCAATAATAATCTGCCAATTAACCTTTTGACCGCAGTATGGTATAATTATCCTATACCCTGCTATACCGATACATTGGTGGGGTAGGTGATGGAAGTTTGACGGTTAAAAAAACGGATATCCGCCCAACAAGGACGGTCTATCCGTTTTTCGTGTATGTAATCAGATCAGTGTGACTATCACTTTATAATAACAGCCACAGCATTTTCGATAGCGTTTGCAGTATCCCATCTGCCGTTCACTCTTGCGGCGATAGCTACCTTGTAGGTCTTGCCGGGGGTGAGATTTTTGGGAGAAGTGTAGGTAGTATCGGTGATATTCTGCGTCTGAACTCTCCACTTGCCTGCCAGATAAACAGCAATTCCGTACCTGTCAGCATTTTCGACTTTGTCCCAGGTGAACCTTACCTGGTGATATTTTTCGCTGAATTCTGCCTTTATATTTGTGGGGTAAGCGGGATATGTGGCGTTTATGCTAGTATTTCGAACATAAGTATTATTTCCTTTGTTTCTGATATATGCAAATTCTCCTTTGCCGCTTATAATAGTTTGAGGATCGTTAGCATTTACCCAGCCTTTTTTCCACCCCTCACCATTTGGAAGCCTAGCTTCATCTTTTATGCTTTTAAAATTTTCACCAAGGACAAGAGTTTTAAGATAAGCACAGTTTGAGAACATTTCTGTCATACTTGTTACACTACTTGTATCAAAGCCGCTCAGATCAAGTGAGTTCACGACATAACACATAGAGAACATATAGTCCATACTTTCGACATTGCTAGTATCAAAGCCACTTACATCAAGCGACTCCAAACTTGTACAATAATCGAACATATGCTCCATTCTACGAACATTGCTTGTATCAAATGAACTTAAATCAAGCTTGATCAAAGCGTGACATAAATTAAACATTTCACTCATATCCGTAACGTTTCTTGTATCAAATCCTCCTAGATCAAGTGAAGTCAAACTATAACAAGAATCGAACATACAACCCATATCTACAACATTTTTTGTATCAAATGAGCTTAAATCAAGGGTAGTCAAAGAACTACATTCATAAAACATACCAAACATTTCTTCAACACAGCTTGTATCGAATGAGCTGACATTAAGCTCGATCAGAGCATCACAGTTACTGAACATACAACTCATATCCGTAACGTTTCTTGTATCAAATCCACTCAGATCAAGTGAAGTCAGTTTAGAACAATCTGAAAACATAGCTCTCATGGTACAAACATTGGTTGTATCAAATGAACTGATATCAAGCTCTTCAAGTCCGGAACAACCCAAGAACATACAGCTCATATCTGTGACTTTACTTGTATCAAAACCACATACATCAACCACTGCTAATTTCCTACAGTATGCAAACATACGGTTCATATCTGTAACATTGCTTGTGTCAAATCCGCTTAAATCGATCGAAGTAAGTTGATAGCAAGAATCAAACATGGAGTTCATATTGCAAACTTTACTCGTATCTGCATTTGAAAGATCAATAGAAGTACATCTTTCTAAATTTGAAAACAAACCACGGCAATCTGCCGGGAAAACAGTTCCATCTTCGGCAATAACAGATTTTATGGAATTACTAATATAACCGGAGCTTAATCCTCTTAAAACATCACCGTCGACCTCACCCCTGAGAGTAAGCACGCCTGTTGCTTTATCAAATGAATAGCAATCTCCATCAAAGTCAGCAGCCTGTGCTTTTATTACCGATGCTGCGCTGCTAACTGCACCAATTGGCAGAGCTGCACTGCCAAATACAAATGTCAGCGCCAGCAGACCTGCTACGATATTCTTATTGTTCATGTTATGAAACCTCCTGTATAAAAAACATTTATAAATTATTGTATCACTATTGTTATCCTCTGTCAATGATTTTACATATATTTTCCCTTAATAGCTTATTATTTTGTTATCAGTGTAAGGTAACCGGTTATACGCTTACATTGACGGAAAGTGAAGGCGTGTAATAATCACCATTGATTAAAAATCGTTGCACACAAAAACGGATAGCCGTCCGAAATGGACTGTCTATCCGTTTTGTGTTCGTGATATTTTACCGGTGCAAGCCTGTTACTTTATGGTAACGGTCACAGCATTTTTGATAGCGTTTACAGTATCCCACTTTCCGTCAACTCTGGCAGCGATAGCAACTTTGTAAGTCGTGTCGGGGGTCATGCTTTTGGGAGTAGTGTAAGAAGTATCGGTAATGCCCTTATCCTGAACCTTCCACTTTCCGGCAAGGTATACAGCTATAGCGTATCTGTCAGCGCCTTCAACTTCTTTCCATGAGAATCTTACCTGGTGAGATTTCAGGTTATATTCTTGGCTGTATTCAACTTTGATGTTGGTAGGATAGGTGGGAGTATAGGTTATATAGGTATTCTTCCCGTTATTCTTGATAACTGCAAATTTTTCGTCACCGCTTACTATTCTTGTAGGAGCTTTCATATTTACCCAGACTTTGCTGTTGGGAAGTTGTGCTTTTTTGAGAACATTTTTGAAATTCTCACCAAGAGTAAGGGACTCCAGTTTATTACAAGAACTGAACATACAACTAGAACTGGACAAATCAGACTTTTCTGTAACCTTGCTTGTATCAAAACCACTTAAGTCAAGTGATGTCAATTCACCGCAGCCATAAAACATATAACTGATATCTCTAACATTGCTTGTATCAAAAGAGCTTAAATCCAGTGTGGTCAGTTTGAAACAATCACCAAACATATGATACATATCTTTAACTTTACTTGTATCAAAATTGCTAAGATCAAGTGCAGTCAGGCTATGACACCAAGAAAACATATCGCTCATCTTTGTAACTTTGCTCGTATCAAATCCACTTACATCAAGCGATGTCAAGCTTTTACAGGAACTGAACATACCGTTCATATCTGTAACCATGCTTGTATCAAATGCAGTAACATCAATTGAAGTCAATTTGAAACAGCCACCAAACATACTACTCATATCCTTAACTCTGCTTGTATCAAATTTGCTTACATCAAGTGATATCAATTCGTTACAGCCATCGAACATATCTCTCATATCTGTAACTGCGCTTGTATCAAATCCGCTTACATCAAGCGATGTCAAACTTTTACAGTAACAGAACATCTCGTCCATATATGTAACTTTACTTGTATCAAATCCACTTACATTGAGCGATTTAAGCTTGCAACAGTTATCGAACATTCTGCTCATATTTGTAACATTGCTTGTATCTGCATTTGAAAGATCGATAGAAGAACAATTTGTATAATTACGAAAAAGAAGGCTGCTGTCTTTAGGAAGAACTGTACCTTTTTCAGCTATGACAGATTTAACACGATAGCCATACTTATTGTTAAATTTACGCAAAGTAGCACCATCAACAGTACCGCTAAGCGTAAGCCTGCCTGTTGTTTGGTTAAATGAAAAACCGTTTGTTGCTGAATCGTCTGCCTGTGCGGTTATGCTCTGTGTTATAACAGGCGCACCATAGCTGACAGTTCCTGCCACCATACAAAGTGACATCACTACTGCTAAAACTTTTTTTAACTTCATATTTATGTCCTCCTGAATTCTAGTGCCGAAACGGCAATATATCAATGTTTTCCAAAGATATGATAGCACACATAACCATCAATGTCAATAATATCGTTCCGTTTTTCTTGACCATTCGTCAATTTTTATATAAGAAAATATTATTAGTTTATACTATTGACGGAAAGTGAAACTAAGATAACCGTCAAATAAACAGAGTATATGAAAAGAAAATGTACTATTAGGAAATATAATGAAGTATTCAGGAAAAATAATAAGCGAATGATTTTAGATTGCAAGTATATATAAATTCATAAGTGAAAATTATATATAGTTGTTTTTTTTGAATGATGAGAAATAAGGAAAGGGTAAATGATGCGTAGGTGGATAATGAGGTGGATGAGCTCGAAGGGATAAAAGAAGAAAAGGATGATAATGGGGATGGCATCAACCGAAAGAATTTCCTTTTTAGCGACACGGAAAAAGGAGCCGCTGCAAGTGCAGCAGTTATGAGCATCATCGAAACAGCAAAAAGAAATGAGCTTGATGTCTATGGGTATATGCTCTATCTGCTGACCGTCCTGCCCAAGTGGGGGGCGGATCCAACTGAAACACAGCTTAAATCGGTAATGCCTTAGAGCATGGCACTTCCATCATACTGTAAGCAAACTTACAGTGAGGTAAAGTAATTGGCTGTAAAGTAGAGTTACAGCCGTTGGTAGAGAAGTATAGTAACCGGTAGTAAAGTACAAGTAGATGGCTCTAATGATCAAAGCCGAGGTTTCATTGGAAGCCTCAGCTGTTCTCTTTAGGGGCTGGGTTTGGTTGGCGCTTACAATGCAAATCACAAAAGCAGCAGAATTCAAAAAGAATACTGCTGCTTTTCACTATTTACTTCATATTGTTTTTCATCTATTTCAGATCTCTGTTTTTCATTACTATTATCCCAAGTGTTAGAACCGCGCATAATGTTAACAGGCAACACAATATGCAGGCAGTATGATAATTATTCCACTCTACCATATTTGATTTTATGAGACCATTCGGATCTATTGATAATAACATCAATGCTTTTTTATCTGACTGCAGATCTTTTCCGTGATACATGATAACATTATACATTTTGTTTTCAACATACTGGCTTGCTAATATATTCAATCCCAAAGCAATCGCAAGCGCAGGTACTCTTCTTGCTGTTACTATCATGCATAAAAGAGAGATACCCACAAATGTAGCTATAGCAACTACTGCAGAAATGTTTAGATGTATACACAGATCCAGGGAACTTTTTACACTTTCTGAGGTTATATGATAAAATTCCAGTCCGAACCTTACGAGGCAGTAGCTCAAACCTAAAACTTCGCTTGCAATATGTATCAGCATTGCCCCGACATAAGATGTAATAAAATAGCCTAGGAATATTTTAAACCTTGAATGACCTGCCAGAATTTTATTTCGCAATGCACCCGAAGAATAATCATCGCCTACGCAAAGTATTGTTACTGCAATGATTATATACGAAATATACCATAAGTGAGCTAAATAGGTCGATATTTCCATAAAGCTCCAGCCCATCCAATAATCGCTGTTTTTTCCGTGAACTTTATGCAATACGAGCAACGAATCACTTGCAACAGCATTATAGATGTTAAAAAAAGACATTAGCAAAAGGCAGATCCAATAAACTTTGCTGTGAAATAACTTATAGAAATTTGCTTTTAATAATTTTGACATGTAATTTTAGCCCTCCGATGTTTACTTCATATCCTTTTTTACAAATACAATATAACCAATAACACAGAAGAATGCCATTGTGATCATGCACCAGCCGCAGGAAGGCTGGATAGCAGTTCTCAAATCAATTGCCTTATCAACAGGATCAACGAACCATCCACAGTAAAATGATGGAAGAAGCGAGTCTATAATAATGTATAGTTTATGTGAGAACTCACTTATCTCACTATCATCAAGTCTGGCATATACACTTAAATTTGCAGAATAGCATAGACATATTATCAAATCACCCAAAATTGCAGCTACCATACCTATAATACGATTTCCTGCGACTACAATACAGAACAATGTTAATACACAAAGTGCTGCAGCAGGTGCAAGTGAACGTACCAACATGGATACGAAAGTGAGAAAATACCCGTCATATCCATATAAAGTACAGCATATACCATAACAAACTACCGTACAGATAATATGTACTAAAAAACATTCAACAATACTTGTCAGCAGATAGCCCGTATACAATTGTATACGAGAATAACCTGCCACGAGTTTGTTACGTATAGCTCCCGATGAATATTCATCTCCTATAATCATACCAATCAGCAAAACTGCGATAAATACAAAAGAAGAAAGATGTGTAAAACATGTTTCAGGGCATTGAATAACAGACCATTTGTCATATATCGATTCTTTTACCCTACCTGAATACTCCTCGTTTTTTGTAATCATTGTCATGATATTTATAAACGGCATCAGAAGCAAAGTCAACCAAAATGACCAGCTGTGGAACATCTTGTAAAAATTTGTTTTCATAAGCTTTATCATGATTTGCTGCCTCCGATAAGCGAAATGAAAAAGCTTTCAAGATCCTCATCGTTTTCATTAACCGATATTATATCGCATCCTGATGGCATTAGTGCTTTTGTAAGCTGTGATATATTGGGCCTGCCAAATATATCAACATTATGCTCGTCTGTGATCTTATATTCAAAGCCCATATTATCCAGTACAGAAGAAAGACAGGATGAATCCGTTACCTCTATATGTGTTGATCTGCGGCATTCTTTTTCAAGTTCTTCAGCACTCATTTCACGGATAAGTTTCCCATTATCAATAAAACCATAGTGTGTGGCAAGTCTTGAAAGCTCGTCGAGAATATGCGAAGATATGAGAACAGTTATCCCTTTCTCACGATTAAGCTTGATTATCAACTCTCTCATTTCAATGATCCCCTGAGGATCAAGTCCGTTTATTGGCTCGTCCAGTATCAGCATATCAGGAGCTCCGCACAAAGCAACAGCGATACCTAGTCGTTGTTTCATACCAAGCGAGAAATTACGTGCTGTTTTTTTGCCTGTATTTTCAAGCCCGACCAATTTCAGAAGATCAGGTATACTTTTGTAGTCTGACAGACCTAAAGTCATATACTGCATTTTCAAGTTTTCATAAGCAGTAAGTCCCGGGTATATTGAAGGAGTTTCCACAACAGCACCTATGCGCTTACGCTGTTCCAGTATCTTTTTGTCATTATTCCTGACTCCGTATATTTCAAAACTTCCCGAAGTTGGCTTCTGCAAGCCACAAATAAGACGAATAAGCGTAGTTTTACCTGCACCGTTTTTTCCCACAAATCCATAAATCGAGCCTTTCGGTACATTCATAATAAAGCCATCAAGAGCAGTATACCCTCTGTATTTTTTTTCAAGTGATTCAGCTTTCAAAACATATTCCATATCGGTCTTTCATTTCCTTTCGTCTGCCAAATAAGAGTTGAGTGTTACGACAATTTATTCAACCCCATATTTGCGAGTAATAACCATTTTGTGCCAATAATTGATCGTGCTTACCCTCTTCGACAATCCTTCCATCTTTAACAACACATATATTATCACAATTCATTACAGTTTTAAGTCTGTGTGCGATTATCAGAATGGTAATATCTTTGGGTAACGAGTCAATTATATCTCGGATCATCTTTTCAGATATCGTATCAAGATTACTTGTTGCTTCGTCCATGATCAGTATATCAGGTTTTCTTATCAAAGCTCTGGCAATTGCAAGTCTTTGTCTTTGTCCGCCGGAGAGATTCTTTCCGTTTGGGCTCCATCAACCAATCCATATACGTTTGCTCCTATATTGTCAACCTTGATAAGCGACCTTGCTTTTGCAATCGGAATCTTTAATCCATGATATTCAGATATCATACAAAGACAGGCCGCGCCGCAATCTTTTTCATCATGTTGCTTTATATGGGGATATTTCATTCTAATTGCTCACTTTCAAAGAACACTAATTATATATTTTTAATATGATGGACTGCTGTCAGAAAAAATATCTGACAGCAGTCCATACATCATCGCTGTGTCGATCGGATATTTATGAATTTAAACTATATACTATCCGTAGTTAGACAACTTTATTAAAACTGCATTTTATGCTGTTCTATAGTTGTAGCTTGCTTCTCCATTCCCACCAGCATGATGATAAACTATATAAGAAATATATCCACTCCACCAATGTTCTATATAGCTTCCGCTGTGGTCACGTTCATCACCAGCTCGATAATCTTTGACTGGTAGATACTCATCTCCTGCCTCTGCCCAACCCGAGCCGTAGCCGCCATTAAACGTTTTCATTTCTGATTCATTCAACTTTTTCATAATTAAACTCCTTTTAATTATATAAAATATCGAATAAAACAGCTGCAGCGCTTATTCTATAATTAATTATACACAATTTTGTTTTTGATGTCAACAGTTTAATATAATTATATTTTATATAATCCACTTAATAAGGAAACGGATGCAAATTATTAATCATATTAACGTGATAATTATTCTGTTAAATTATCAAATGATTAGTCGGTTATTGAATCTGAACAAGTAGAACTTAAAGAAAAACTGCCGATGACTACTCTTCCTCCTGAAAATTCTCATTATGATTATGTCAAAACGGTTTTTGAACCCGGTACTAAACATTATGAGGAATACTGGAGAAGAAAAAGAAGAGAAAAAGAGATCGAAGAAATGAAAGCTGCTTGTGAAAGAGCCGGCTGCACATTTACTCCCGCATGATCCAACTTATCTGACCTCACTTTTATGTGGGGTCTTTTTTTATACAGAAAAATATACAAAGTATATTTGATCTATGGAGTTGTTTGGAGTTTATTATACTTCTTTAGATATTGGTGGGGTAGGTGCGGAGGTTTATACGCTTACCCTAATTATCATTTTGATTATGTCAGGATAAGATGTAAAGCACCCACGTAGATACTCACATTTAGTATCCACGTGGGTGTTACGTCTTCAATAAGATCAAATATCAATGCCGCCTGTTATCTTATGGTGACGGTACCTGAATGTTTGATAGCGTTTGCGGTATCCCATTTGCCGTTCACCCTTGCAGCGATTGCGACTCTGTATTTCTTACCGGGTGTCAGGTTCTTGGGAGATGTATAAACCGTACCGGTGATGTTCTGCGCCTGAACTCTCCACTTGCCGGCAAGATATACAGCAATTCCATACCTGTCGGCGCCTTCGACTTTATCCCATGTGAATCTTACCTGGTGATATTTCTCGCTGTATTCAACTTTTATAGTGTTGCTGATTACCGCATTCGGCAATACAGCGCCATAGAACGCAAGCTCCGCAATATTGCAGCAGTACACATCATCGGTATTCACGCCGTTATTCGGCTTTCCCTCTGGAACAGCGTAGCGGATATACCGTGCTTTCACCGGTGCATCGAGCATAACGGTCTGTGTGTCCGATGTGGGCATTCTGCCGATCGTGTGTACCGTCTGCCAGCTTGTACCATCCTCGGAAACGCTGAAATAGCCATCCACCATACGCGCCTCATAGCCCTTTCGGGGAGTGTAGGCGATCGCATTCAGCTCACATATTTTCCCAAGATCAGCCTGTACCCAGCCTGCACCCACACCGTCAAAGTAGGTTGCAGTATCGCCATCAAACGCCTTTCCGTAATTGTAGCCTTCCTGCTGCTTCCACGAAACTGTACCGCTTGTTGCTTCGGGCGCTAATTTTGTAAAGCTCGCCTCCGGATTCAGCGTGCCATAGAGCTTGATTTCCGCTACATTACAGCAATAAACATCATTTGTGTTGTAGCTGTTGCGCGGCTTGCCCTCCGGTACTGCATAGCGGATATAACGTGCCGTGATCGGCTTTTCAAGTTTCACTTTGTGCATGGCAAATGTGGGATTCTCACTAATTGTGTGTATGCTCTGCCAGTCTGTGCCGTCCATCGACACCTCGAAATAGCCATCCACCATACGGTATTCATAGTTCTGACGAGGGCAGTAAGCAAGTGCGCTCAGATCGTAGACCGCACCCAGATCTGCCTGTACCCAGCCGGCTCTCGTGCCGTCGAAGTATGTTGCGTTGTCGCCGTCAAAAGCCTTGTGGAAATCGGTATCTGCATTTTGCTTCCACGAGTCAGAGCCGCTTAGCTTGTCAGCCTGCACCTTGATCTCATTGCCGCCTATACTGCCATTTCCCTCAATGACAAACGTTGTGATGGAATTGCCGGGCAAGGTTGCATTCAGCGTTTTGCCGTTTAGATTGATAGTGCCCACATTCTTCCAGTTCTCATTCTTGCTCGTGCGGATCGCATTTGCCGTGCTGCCAACCTCAGCAAAGTCTGAAAGATCGAAAGTTATGTCAGCACTGCTGCCGCTTGTATTGTAGGAAACAGCCACGATCTGTCCCTTCTCAGGATCATAAGCGGCAACAGTATTGCCGGAGGAGTTCAGCATAATCATACCGGGGCGAATATAGCGCGAGTACTGTCCGAAAGCGTAGTATTTCTTCGTCAGAACGATCTTATTTGCATCATGGTTGGCAACTGCCACGCCCCAGTAGCCCTTCTGCGTGTCCACCATACCGGTATCCTTTCGGCCGTTGTAGCCGTTCTTTGAAATGTGGCTGTCGATCACCTGCCACATGATCCACGCCGATGCGTTCATGTCGTTGACATCGGTCGTGATACGCTGTGCCAGCCAGAGTGCCGCACTCATTTCGCCTGCATTCGTCCCGGCCGTGCCGCTGCTGTCCACCTCGCTCATCCAGAGATTTTTTCCGTTGGACAGGGCAATATTTTTTAGCTCGGCACGTTTGCTGCCGCCGTAGGTGTGGGTGTCGATACGACCGATCGCTTTTTTGGCATCATTAGAGAGATTGTTAAAAGAGCTAATCTGCGTGTCAATGGAGGTCTCATCCGTACCGCAAAGAATAACATCGCCCATTCCCTTGTCACGCATCGCCTTTTGCAGCTCCACGATCATGGTTGACTGCGAGCTTCCCTGATCGAAGTGACAGCCCTCCTGCTTGTAGCTGTTGGCCTTCCAGAAGTTGGTATACGGCTCATTCATAGCTTCCGCGCTCTGGATCTTCACGCCCCAGTCGTGCTGATAGTGATAGCAAACCTCCGCGAAATACCGCGCAAAATCATCGTATTGGTCGTCCTTCAGATTGTTGCTTTTGGCATCTGCCGATCCTGACGAACAGCCGCTCTTCGTCATGTAATAGGGCGGCGAATTGGAGAACATTTCCACAATCATATCATCTCCGGCAGCCTGAATAGACCGCATAAGCACATTGCGCTGATTGGCATCAGCACTCCAATCATAGGTAATTTTTCCGTTGCTATACTTAGTATATCCCGGCATATTGGAATCGGTTCGTGTGATATGATTGTGGCTTGGATCATCACCGCCGCCGATATTAAAGCGAGCAATATTAAGACGTAGGCCTTCATCACCGTAGAACACATCCGCCGCCTGCTGTGCCAGCGAGTCAGAATAGCCGAGGCGATTGGCCCACCAGCAAAGAGATGTACCCCAGCCCTCAAATTCGCCATTGTTTATGGTAAAAGTATTATCCGGTGACAGCTTGACTGTTTGTGCCGCATGAGAGGTGAGAACACAGTGTGGTGCTGACATAAGGAGCATTCCACCGGTACAAAACAGAGCGGTCAAGCGTTTGAAAATTTTCATATGATCCTCCTCCTTTAAGAATAAAGAGCTTGTTCTTGTTGAGACAAATTTGAAGGAGCTGTTGCTTAGTTGAAACAGTCCCGTTTTGCATTTATCAAATCGAATCAATTTTGAACTGTCACCTTATAGTAACAGTACCCGAATGTTTTATAGCATTTGCTGTGTCCCATTTTCCGTCAACTCTGGCAGCGATAGCGACTTTGTATGACTTCCCCGGGGTGAGATTTTTGGGAGATGTATAAATAGTGCCGGTGATATCCTGTTTCTGAACTCTCCACTTGCCTGCAAGGAAAACAGCAATGCTGTATTTGTCAGCACTTTCGACCTTATCCCATGTGAATCTTACCTGGTGGTATTTTTTTATGTACTCGACTTTGATGTTAGTAGGGTAGGTAAGCTTGGTTTCTTCAACGATAGGTAAGCGCTTATAGGTGTTCTTGCCGGTGTTTTCGATAACTGCATACTCTCCGTTACCGCTGACTACAGTCGCGATGTCTTTGGAATTTACCCAGCCTTTGTCATTATAAAGTTCTGCTTCTTCGGGAACATTTTTGAAATTCTCGCCAAGAGTAAGGGAACGTAGATTAGAAGAGAACATCCAGTTCATCTTTGTAACTTTGCTTGTATCAAACGAGCTCAGATCAAGTTCGGTCAAATTTCTTGAAGAGAACATTGTCATCATATCGGTTACTTTGCTTGTATCAAATCCGCTTACATCAAGTGTCGATAAGTTAGTTGAAGCGAACATTCCTGACATATCGGTTACTTTGCTTGTATCAAATCCGCTTACATCAAGTGTAGTCAATTTATTACAGGCACAGAACATACCACCCATATTTGTAACTTTGCTTGTGTCAAATTTGCTAATATCAAGTGACGTCAATTTTGCACAGCCCCAGAACATATCACACATATCTGTAACATTGCTTGTGTCAAAACCGCTAACATCAAGCGTTGACAAGCTAAGACAGGAATTGAACATACCACTCATATCTGTAACTTTGCTTGTGTTAAATCTGCTTACATCAAGCGATGTTAATTGGTCACAAAGAGAGAACATATCACCCATATCTGTAACGTTGCTTGTATCAAATCCGCTTAAATTGAGCGATTTAAGATTGCAACAGTTATCGAACATTCTGCTCATATTTTTTACATTACTTGTATCCGCATTTGAAAGGTCGATGGAATAACAAGGATATTCGCAAAAAAGCTTGCTGCAGTCTTCAGGAAGAACAGTTCCTTCCAAAACTATGACATTCCAAACGTTATCGCGATAGGTATTGTTAAATTTACGTAAAGCATCACCATCAACAGTACCGCTAAGCGTAAGCATACCTGTTGTTTGGTTAAATGAAAAACCGCTTGTTGCTGAATCAGCCGCCTGCGCAGTTATGCTCTGTGTTATAACAGGTGCGCCGTAGCTGACAGTTCCTGCCACCATACAAAGTGACATCACTACTGCTAAAACTTTTTTTAACTTCATATTTATGTCCTCCTGAATTCTAGTGCCGAAACGGCAATATATCAATAATATGTTAGCACACATGACCATCAATGTCAATAATATCGTTCCGTTTTTCTTGACCATTCGTCAATTTTTATATTAGAAAATATTATTAGTTTATACTATTGACGGAAAGTGAAACTAAGATAACCGTCAA
>Ga0256405_10009654_pt1 | contig 13109 bp, 6 predicted proteins | sample RumenRJG_02DNA_FD_189096 | JGI IMG/M metagenome (GOLD analysis project Ga0256405, IMG submission 189096) | Bovine rumen microbial communities from Lethbridge, Alberta, Canada - RJG_02 | ecosystem: Host-associated > Mammals > Digestive system > Stomach > Rumen | place: Canada: Alberta | collected...
AGTATATGAAGATTATAATTGTTGGGGGCGGCAAAGTCGGAGAGACCCTTGTCGCGAATCTGTGCAGAGAAGGCCATGACATTACGGTGATCGACCGGGAGGACAAGGTTGTAGATCAGATCTGTGACCGGTACGATGTGATGGGATTTTCCGGAAACGGTGCAAGCTATACCATCCTGGAGGAAGCGGACATTGAGCACGCGGATCTTGTGATTGCGGCAACCGGGCATGATGAGCTGAATCTTTTTGTATGCCTGCTGGCGCGCAAGGCCGGCAACTGTCAGACGATCGCCAGAGTTCACAATCCTGAGTACAACCGGGCAGTGACCCTGATCAAGGAAGAGCTGGGACTTGCGCTGGTCATCAACCAGGAGTTCGCGGCGGCGCAGGAAGCGGCCCGTGTGCTTCGTTTCCCGTCAGCCATAGAGATCAACACCTTTGCAAAGGGCAAGGTGGAGCTGCTGCATTTCCGTATCCCGCAGGGATCGGTGCTGGACGGGATGGATCTTTATTCCATGCATGAGAAGCTGCGCTGCAATGTTCTGGTCTGCACGCTGGAGCGGGATTCGAGCATGGTCATCCCGCAGGGTAATACGGTTCTGAAGGCGGGGGATGTGATCTCCATCGTGGCGTCGATCGAGGAGCAGGAGCGCTTCTTCAAAAAGATCGGCCTTGAGACGCATGCGGTCAGGAATGTCATGATTATCGGCGGCGGCGACGTGGCCCTGTATCTCGGCAGAATGCTGCTGAACTCCGGAACACAGGTTAAGATCATCGAAAAGAATCTGAAACGGTGTGAGGAGCTGGCGGAATTGCTTCCGAAGGCGGCGATTATACACGGGGACGGCTCCGATAAGGAGCTTCTTGAGGAAGAGGGAATCCGGAATACGGAAGGCGTGGTGAGTCTGACCGGCATCGATGAGGAGAACGTGGTTCTGTCTTTGTTCGCGAAGACATGCGGCGTGAGGAAGATTATTACCAAGGTGAACCGTGTCGCGTTTGAAGAGGTTTTCGAGAGTCTGAACCTCGACACGATGATGTCGCCGAAGAATATTACGGCTGAACTGATTGTCCAGTACGTGAGAGCCATGCAGAATTCGTTCGGAAGCAATGTCGAGACGCTGCACCGCATCATGGATGATCAGGCGGAGGCGCTGGAGTTCGTGATCCGCGACAGCTTTTCAAAGGCAGACATCCCGCTGAGCCAGCTGTCGCTGCGCCCGGACGTTCTGGTAGGCGCGATCTACAGGAACGGACGCTTTATTCTTCCCCGCGGCGCGGATGTGATCAAGCCGGGGGATACGGTCCTGATTATTACGACGATTAAGGGTGTCAACGACATCAGTGACTTCTTTCAGTAACCGGGGTGACGGAATATGAACTTTGCAATGATCTTCCGCATCCTCGGCTGGATGCTGATGTTTGAAGCTGCTTTTATGGCTCCGTCCGGAGTTGTTGCCACAATCTACCGGGAAGGAGATGTGATCTGGCTGCTTGCCTCGATGGGCATCTGCCTTGGGGCCGGTGCGGTTATGGTTCTTGTGAGCCGCCCGAAGAACAGGCGGATCTATGCCCGGGAGGGCAGCGTGATCTGCGCGCTGGTATGGTTTCTGTACAGTATCTTCGGCGCGCTTCCATTTTATCTGCCCGGATATGTGCCGGACTTCATTGATGCGGTCTTCGAGACCGCGTCCGGCTTCACGACAACCGGTGCGTCCATCCTGTCCGATGTCGAGGCGCTGCCGCACTGGCTGCTGTTCTGGAGATCCTTTACCCACTGGGTCGGCGGCATGGGAATCCTGGTATTTGTCATGGCGGTGATTCCGCTGGCAGCCGGGGGAAGTACGATGTACCTCATGAAGGCGGAGAGCCCGGGACCGAGTGTGAAAAAGATGGTTCCGAAGGCCGGACAGACGGCCGGGATCCTGTATAAGATGTATTTTGCCCTGACGGCTCTGGAGGCGGTCATTCTGCTGGCATTGCAGATGCCGCTGTTTGACACGCTCTGCCTGACCTTTGGCACAGCCGGAACGGGCGGCTTCGCGGTTCTGAACTCCGGACTGGCGACTTATTCGATTCCGCAGCAGGTTGTCATTACCATCTTTATGATTCTGTTCGGAACAAACTTCTCCGTCTATTACCTGATCGTTACCGGCCATATCAAGGATGTGCCGAAGGTATCAGAGGCGATGACGTATTTTTCGATTATCGGTGCCGCGATTGCCATGATTACGGTCTCCATTCATCATTTGTATCCGAATGTGGGACTGGCACTCAAGGATGCGGCATTTCAGGTTGGATCCATCATCACGACGACAGGGTATTCGACAACAGACTTTGATGTCTGGCCTGCCTTCAGCAAATGGATCCTGGTTCTGCTGATGTTCTGCGGCGCCTGCGCAGGCTCTACGGGCGGAGGCATCAAGGTGTCCAGGATTCAGGTGGCGGTCAAGACGATTGCGAAGGAACTGGACAGCGCGATTCATCCAAACAGTGTGAAGAAGATCAAGTATGACGGGAAGCCTTTGGAGCATTCTGTGCTCCGGGGCATCAACGTGTTCATCGTGGCGTATTTTCTGGTGATGGCGATCAGCATTCTTCTGATTTCTATCGATGATTTTAACCTGGAGACGAATTTTACAGCGGTAGCCGCGACATTGAACAACATTGGTCCCGGTCTGAACAAGGTCGGACCGACCATGAACTACAGCGGCTATAGTCCATTTTCCACCTGCATCCTGATCTTTGATATGATCGCGGGGAGGCTGGAGATTCTTCCGGTGCTGATTCTGTTTTCCATCCATACCTGGAAGGACGGAGAATTGCTCTCAAGAACGGTAAGGAGCAGAAAGACACCAAGAATTGCCGATGAGGAATTGCTGGACGAGGGATTTTAACGGATCTGAAGAAACGCAGAAACGGGGTAACAAAATGGACAAGAGGGAATATCAGGAAAAACTGCAGGAGATCAACCGTTTGATCGCTGACGAGGACTATGAAGGGGCGGCGCGGATTGCCGACTCCATCGACTGGAAGCGGGTCAGAAATGTGCAGACACTGGTCATGGTCAGTGAGGTCTATGAGGCACTGGAGCGTTATGAGGACAGCAAGGTGCTTCTTCTGCGCGCGTACCGGCGCAGCCCGGTGGGCAGGACGGTTCTGTACAGGCTGGTGGAGTGCTGCATCAAGCTGCGGCAGTTTGACCAGGCAATCGAGTATTATTCGGAGTATGTCCAGGCTGCCCCGCATGACAACAACAAGTATATCCTGAAGTATAAGATCTATCGCGGCAGGGGTGCTTCTCTGGATGAGCAGATTGACATCCTGAAGGAGTATCTGGATCAGGAGTACAATGAGAAATGGGCGTATGAGCTCGCCCGGCTTCAGATACAGGCGGAGCGTGTGCAGGAGGGACTTGCCACCTGCGATGACCTGGTGCTCTGGTTCCACAGCGGAAAATACGTGATCAAGGCGCTGGAGCTGAAGAAGAAGTATGCGCCTCTGACGCCGAAGCAGCAGGAGATCTATGATAACCGGTTTGAAGAGGAAGACGATGAGCCGGAGATCCGGCCGGAGTCTTACCTGAGCGAGGCGGCGTCCTTGGCGAAGGCAGAGAGAGCCGCGGCGGCGCAGGAAGAGATCAAGACGGAACTGGCGGCGGATATCTCCCATACCGCGCAGATGGAAGCGACGAAGGCGGAGCTTTCCCGTAAGGCGGAGGAGGCGCAGGCAGAGGTTGACCGCAAGGCGGCCGAGTCCAGGAAGGCGTTGACGGAGAAGGCCAGGGAAGCGGCGGAAGAAGTGCCGGCACTGGAGAGCGCAGTGGAAGAGAGCGCGGCGGAGGAAGCCCCGGCTGAGGAGAGCGCAGCGGAAGCGAGTGTGGCAGAGGAAGCTCCGGCCGAGGAGAGCGCAGCCAAAGAGATTGCGCCGGAAGAAGCCCCGGCTGAGGAGAGCGCAGCGGAAGAGAGCGTGACAGAGGAAGCCCCGGCTGAAGAGAGCGCTGCGGAAGAGAGCGTGACGGAGGAAGCGCCGGCTGAGGACAGCGCAGCGGAAGAGGGCGTGACGGAGGAAGCGTCGGCTGAGGAGAGTGCAGCGGAAGAGGGCGTGACGGAGGAAGCGTCGGCTGAGGAGAGTGCAGCCAAAGAGCCTGAGGCAGAAGAAGCGCCGGAAAGCATTTCCCCGGAGCAGATGCAGGCAGACATGATCCGCAGCATGCGTGAGATCGTATCCGGCGTAGGGCCGAAGGAACAGCTGGAAGAGGAAGAGGCTGTTCTGGAAGAAGCAATTGACCAGTCCAAGGAAGATCAGGAAGATGCGGTTGCCGCGAGAGGTTCGGATATTACATTCCGTGTCCCTGCATCCGAGGCGTCTCAGAAGCGCCAGGCCGGAAGGCTGACAATCGATGATATTCTTCTGTCGATGGGAGACAGAGGAGACCATGTGCGGCAGGTGACAGGCGGAAGTGTGATGTCCGCGACAGAGGAAGCGGAGATCACCGCACAGCATCAGGCGGAGGCTGCCGCATATGACGGGAGCACGTTCTCTGACAAGCCGCAGACACAGGAAGACCCTGAGATCCCGCGTTTTCTGAGAGAAGAAGTCCGCGAGGCCAAGCAGACCTCAGAGATTCCGGCCGCGCAGATCGCGGAGGCGGATGATGCTCTGCGCGCTCAGATCGGACTGGAAAGCCGGGACGAGGCTGCCAGACAGGACAGCGCCGCGGCGGAAGAGATCAGGACGGACAGTGCCCCGGCAGAAGAGATCATGACGGACGGCGCCGCGAAAGAAGAGAAAGCGCAGACGGCTGCGCCGGAGCCGGAAGAGGACGAAGCCAAGGCGGCAGCGGCCTTTATGAGTGCTCCGCGCGTTCCCTATACCAAGGAGATCGCGGAAGCGAAAACACGCAGGCTTCCGGTCGACGAGATCCGCAAGCTGCATGAAGCCTATCTGGCGGAGAGCGCGGCGGCTGCGGAAGAGGCTGCGAAAAATGCGTCCAAGGCTGCGGAGATTGCCGCGCAGATGGCAGAGGCAGAAGGTGCATTGATCCAGGAAGAAGCTTCTGAGACGCCATCCATGACACAGCGCGAAGGCGAACCTGTTCCGCAGGAAAGCGAGCCGGTTTCGCAGGAAGAAGAGAAGGCGCCTGCCTTAGAGCAGACGGCGGAAGCGGAGACAGCCTGGGGGATGGAGGAAGCGTCCGCGAAGGAAGGTGCCGCTGCCTCGCTGCCGGGCGGAGCGGTCAAAGAACAGGTAACCAGAGAGGTTCCGAAGAGCCAGCCGGAGCCGCAGATCTTTACGGGCAGACAGCAGCTGAAAGAATACCAGAAGGATCTGTTCCGCGGATTCACGACCATCGGCAACCTGCCGGAGCAGATTGCGGCCGCGATCTGGCAGGCGGAGAACCGCAAGGATAACCGCACCAGCCGTACCGGAAATATTCTGATTCTCGGTGCCCACGGCTGCGGGAAGACAACGATCGCGACGGGGATCGCGAAGGCGATCGCGGAGGATACGGGAACCCATTCCGTGAAGATGGCCCGCATCTATGCAGCGGATCTGAATCGGAAGGATATCGCGGCTACCATCGCGAAGATCGCGGGAGGTGTCCTGATTGTTGAGGAAGCAGGCGACCTGGATGATGCCATTGTGGATCAGCTGACGACCGCCATGGAATTTCGGACGGACGGCATGATCATGATCCTGGAGGATGAGCAGCGCTACATCCATGACCTGCTGATGCGGCATCCGCGCTTTACCATGAAGTTTACGGCACAGATCTATATTCCGGAATATACGGGAGAAGATCTGGTGAACTTTGGACAGATCTACGCAAACAGCAAGGATTATGTGCTCAGCGAGAAGGCGGCGGAGGCTTGCCTGGACAAGGTAGAAAGCGCGAAAAAGGCAGGAGACGCGGTTTCCGTGACAAATGTAATCGAGCTTGTGGACCGCGCCATCAAGAACGCGAACGGGTTCCTGCGGCGCCTGGGCTCGGCGAAGAAACGGTATGACAGCGAGGACCGCATCATTCTGAGAGAGAAGGATTTCCGCTGATCCGCGCACAGGGCACGGAACAGCCAGTCTGCCGGCGGCAGACTGGAAGACCGGAATGAAAAATTTTCATGATATCTGAAAATCTGGCAGACTGCTTCCCCGCAGTGGGACGGACTGCCGGATTTTTTGTCACAATAGTTTATTTCTCCGGCAAAATCGTCTGCCTTTTGGTGCACAATAACCGAAAAATGAAAGGGCGGACGCCCTGCATCTTGTTGACACTCAGAAAGATCATTGATATACTGATTTCGTAGTTATGTGGGTTTTCTATGGAACATGCTCTTGTGAAATAGGAGGTAGTGTATGAAAAAATTGATAGCGTTGACACTGAGTGCACTGATGGTGGTATCGCTCAGCTCGGCTGCGTTTGCGGACGAAACCGAAGGCTATGGGCCGATTCCGGAAGACTTCAAGGCAGGCTTTATCTTCCTGCATGATGAGAACTCCACTTATGATCTGAACTTCATCAATGCTGCGAAGGAAGCGGCCCAGATGCTTGGTATGAGCGAGGATCAGATTATTCTGAAGACGAATGTTCCGGAAGGACAGGAGTGCTACGAGGAAGCCATGGATATGGCGGACCAGGGCTGCGGCATTGTCTTCGCGGACAGCTTCGGCCATGAGGATTATATGATCCAGGCTGCACAGGAAGTCCCGGAGGTTCAGTTCTGCCACGCGACCGGTACCAAGGCACACACGGAAGCTCTTGAGAATTATCATAACGCGTTTGCATCGATCTACGAAGGCAGATTCCTGGCCGGTGTTGCGGCAGGCATGAAGCTGAACGAGATGATCGCGAACGGCGACATCACCGAAGAAGAAGCCAAGGTCGGATATGTCGGAGCATTTACCTATGCAGAGGTTATCTCCGGATTCACATCCTTCTTCCTGGGCGTAAGACATGAGTGCCCGAGCGCGACGATGGAAGTCACCTTCACCGGTTCCTGGTATGATGAGACCGCTGAGAAGGAAGGCGCCAACACGCTGATCAAGGACGGCTGCGTCCTGATCTCCCAGCATGCTGACTCCATGGGTGCTCCGACGGCCTGCGAAGCAGCCGGTGTCCCGGATGTATCCTACAACGGATCCACCATCGACGCTGCTCCGAACACCTACATCATCTCCTCCAAGATCAACTGGGCTCCGTATTTCGCATTCGCGATTTCCGCTGCGGCCAATGGCGGAGAGATCCCTGCGGATTACACCGGAACGCTTGCAACCGACTCTGTCCAGCTGACCGAGCTGAACGAGGCTGTTGCTGCTGAGGGAACTGCCGAGGAGATCGAAGCTGTCAAGGCACAGCTCGAGGATGGCAGCCTGCATGTATTTGATACTTCTGCATTCACCGTATTCGGCGAGGCACTGCCGGATGGATTTGAGGCGGATGTTGACACGGATCCGGATTACGCACCGGATACCGCGGTTGTTTCCGACGGATACTATCATGAGTCCGAGTTCAGATCTGCTCCGTACTTCGGTCTGTTCTATGACGAAGAAGGAAACGGAAGTCCGATCGACGGAATCACGCTGCTGGATGTAGCGTTCTAAGAATTGCTTTAACCAGGATGAGGCAGTACAGAGCGGTTGCCTGTGCTGCCTCTTCCGCTTTCACAGCATTGCCGCCGGATGTCGCGGCACAGGCCATAGTCTGTGGCGGAACTGATCAGACCGCGGGATAGAGAGGAAAACACATTGGAGAACAGGGTACCTGCCGTTCGGATGAGCGGCATCACGAAGACATTCGGAAGCGTCGTGGCGAATCATGATGTTTCCATTGAGATTCAGAGAGGTGAGATTCTCTCGCTTCTTGGCGAGAACGGTTCCGGGAAGACGACTCTGATGAACATGCTCTCGGGCATCTACTGTCCGGATTCGGGACAGATTGAGGTGGACGGGAAGGAAGTCAGCATCCGGTCCCCGAAGGATGCGCTGAGTCTTGGAATCGGCATGATTCATCAGCACTATAAGCTGGTCGATGTCATGAACGCAACGCAGAACATTATCCTCGGACTGAAGGAGGATAAGTATGACCTGAAGGCTGCTTCCGGCCGGGTCCGCGAGATCTGTGAGCGTTACGGCTTTGATCTGAATCCGGAGCAGAAGGTTTATGACATGACAGTGTCACAGAAGCAGACGGTTGAGATTGTCAAGGTTCTGTACCGGAAGGCGGATATTCTGATCCTGGATGAGCCGACGGCTGTTCTGACGCCGCAGGAGACGGAGAAGCTGTTCGACGTCCTGCGGAATATGAAAAAGGATAACAAAGCGGTCATTATCATCACGCATAAGCTTAATGAGGTGCTGGAGATTTCAGACCGCGTTGATATTCTCCGTGCCGGAGAGTTCATTGGCAGCCTGAAGACCAGTGAGACCACCGCGCAGGAGATGACGGATATGATGGTCGGCCATGCGGTTGCCCTGAATATTCATCGTCCCGAGCCGAAGAACCCTGTGCCGAGAATCAAGGTTTCAGGCCTTACGGTGCGCAGCGAGGAGGGCCTGCTCAAGCTGGACGATGTTTCCTTTACGGCAAACTCCGGAGAGATCCTGGGCATCGCCGGAATCTCGAACAGCGGACAGAAGGAGCTTCTGGAAGCGATCAGCGGACTGCAGCCGGTCGAATCGGGCGATATCACTTACATTTCCCCGGAAGGACAGGCGACAAGCCTGATCGGGAAGGATCCTTTGGATATTCAGCGGCTGGGCGTTGCGCTTTCTTTCGTTCCGGAGGACCGCCTGGGCATGGGACTTGTCGGCAATATGGATATGACAGACAACATGATGCTCCGCACCTTCCGCAAGGGGCGCGGACTGTTCGTTGACAGAGGGACTCCGAAGGGAACCGCACAGAAGGTCAAGGACCGGCTGGAGGTTGTCACACCCGGCCTGTCCACGCCGGTCAGGCGGCTTTCCGGCGGCAATGTGCAGAAGGTTCTGGTCGGACGTGAGATTGCCTCTGCTCCGTCGGTCCTTCTGACGGCGTACGCGGTACGGGGTCTTGACATCAACTCCTCTTATGCGATCTATGACCTGATGAATCAGCAGAAGGAGAATGGGGTTGCGGTCATCTATGTCGGCGAGGATCTGGACGTTCTTCTGGAGCTGGCGGACCGGATTCTTGTCCTGTGCGGCGGAAAGGTTTCCGGCATTCTGGATGGCCGGAAGACAAACAAGTATCAGGTCGGCAGCATGATGACAACGCTCGGAGGAGGTGAGGCGAAATGAATGAAAAGAAAAAAGGGCCGATTGCCCATATCGTAAAACGCCCTGACATCTCCCTGAAGGAGGCAACCGCGATCCGTGCGGGCGCAATCGTGCTTTCGATTCTGGTCTGTGCGCTGGTGACCTTCCTTCTGACCGGTGATGACCCGCTCAGTGTCTTCCGGACGATCTGGGAGGGCAGCTTCGCTTCCGAGAGAAGACTGTGGGTGCTTTTGCAGAATGTATCGATCCTTCTGATCATCTCCCTCGCGATGGCTCCGGCTTTCCGGATGCGTTTCTGGAACATCGGAGGTGAGGGCCAGGTCATGATGGGCGTTCTCGCAACCGCCAGCTGCATGATTATGCTCGGCGGAAAGGTTCCGGAGCCTGTGCTGATCGTGATTGAGATCGTGGCAGCCATTGCTGCAGGCGCGATCTGGGCAGCGATTCCGGCCTTCTTCAAATCAAGATGGAATACGAATGAAACGCTGTTTACCCTGATGATGAACTATGTCGCGACGCAGCTGGTTGCGTATTTCATCATCATCTGGGAATCTCCGAGAGGATCGGGAAAGATCGGAATCATCAACCAGCAGACCCAGGCCGGATGGCTTCCTCAGATCGGTGAGTACAAGTACCTTCTGACGGTGGTCGTGGCAGCTGCTCTGACGGTATTTCTCCACATCTATATGACAAAGAGCAAGCATGGCTATGAGCTTGCGGTTGTCGGTGAGAGTGAGCGCACAGCGCGCTATATCGGCATCAAGGTCGGCCGCGTCTTCATCCGCACGATGCTTCTGTCCGGCGCGATCTGCGGCATTGCGGGTCTTCTGATGGTCGGCAGCACGGATCACACGATGACGACCACCCTTGCAGGCGGACGCGGATTCACGGCTGTCATGGTCGCATGGATGGCAAAGTTCAATCCGATCGGCATGATTTTCACCTCGTTCCTGCTGGCATTTCTGGGGAAGGGCGCCGGCGAGGTTGCGACCCAGTTCGGTCTGAACCAGAGCTTTTCGGATATTCTCAGTTCGATCATCATCTTCTTCCTGATCGGCTGTGAGTTCTTCATTCAGTACAGGATTGTGTTCCGGAAGGAGGCGAAGTAAGTTATGTTCGATATAGTATCCTTCATTCCCCGTGCGGTTGCACAGGCAACTCCGCTTCTGCTTGGTTCCACGGGTGAGACGCTCACGGAAAAGAGCGGAAACCTGAACCTCGGAATCCCGGGTATCATGTATGTCGGCGCGATCTCCGGCGTAATCGGCGCATTTTTCTATGAGCAGAAGGTTGGCTCCGTGGAGAATGCGAATGCGTTCCTTGCGATCGCGATTCCGCTTGCATGCTGCCTGCTCGGATCTTTCCTGATGGGACTTCTGTACTGCTTCCTGACGGTTACGCTCCGCGCAAACCAGAATGTTACCGGTCTGGCGATGACGACCTTCGGCGTTGGCTTCGGCAATTTCTTCGGCGGTTCTCTGATTAAGCTGACCGGTTCGGATGTTCCGTCCATCGCGCTGTCGATCACGCATAAGTTCTACGCGGCGAAGCTTCCCTTCGCGGAGAAGGCCGGTGTGTTCGGAGAACTGGTTCTGAACTATGGCTTCCTTGTATATGTCGCGGTGATCATCGCTCTGTCGGCGTCCTTCTTCCTGAACAGAACCAGGAAAGGCCTGCAGCTGAGAGCGGTCGGAGAGAATCCGGCGACAGCGGACGCGGCCGGCATCAACGTCGGTGCGTATAAGTACTGGGCAACCTGCATCGGTTCCATGATCGCCGGACTCGGCGGACTGTATTATGTCATGGATTACGCCTCCGGCGTGTGGTCCAATGACGCATTCGGCGACAGAGGATGGCTTGCCATCGCGCTGGTTATCTTCACGATCTGGAGACCGAATGTGAGTATCCTGGCTTCGCTTCTGTTCGGTGCTCTGTACATTCTTTATCTGTACATTCCGACCGGAACCAACATGGCGATCAAAGAGATCTACAAGATGGCGCCTTTCGTCGTCACGATTCTCGTGCTGATCGTGATCAGCCTGAGAAAGAAGAGGGAGAACCAGCCGCCGGCTGCATTGGGCCTGCCGTACTTCCGTGAGGAAAGGTAAGGCAGCAAAAGGGTCTATGCGCTCTTAGAATCCATCAGACTGCGCATATCGAAGAACAGCTGATGGAATCAGCGGCTTCTCAGACCGATCATAAGGCATCCCGTTCCGGAGCGCAGCGCTGGCAGAACGCGGATGCCTTGTTCTTGTCTAAAAGACTAAATAACAGTATAATGAATTGATATAAAGACAGTATGACAGCAAAGCGCCTCGGACAAGGAGGCGCAGGAAGCATAGTAACCCGAAGAAGAAATAGCGAAGGAGAGTCATGCGTATGGCGTCGGATGGAAAGACCTCGGAGATTCAGAAGAAAACAGCGAAGGCGGCTGCAGCGAAGACAGCGGCAAAGTCTGCTGCGAAGAAGACCGCGGCGAAAACCGCTGCAAAGTCTGCGGTGAAAGCAGCTGCAGCCGGTACTGCGGTGAAGGCTGCGGCAAAGAAGGCCGTTAAGAGTGCGGCAAAGAAAGATACCGCACCGAAGGCTGCTGAGGAGAAGACAGCCGGGACGGCTGATTCGATCGGCCGCGGTTATGAGTTTATTCATGATCTCGACCAGTACCTCTATGACAAGGGCGTGCATTATGATATCTTCCGCAAGCTCGGTGCCCATCCGTCTGAGAAGGATGGCGTAAGGGGCGTGCATTTTGCGGTGTGGGCTCCTCATGCGGCAGCGGTTCATCTGATCGGTGAATTCAACGGCTGGAATGAGGAGAATATTGCCCTGGAGCGGCTGGAACCATCCGGAATCTGGGAGTGCTTCGTGGCGGACGCGAAGCTTGGCCAGATGTACAAATACCTGATCTATACACAGGACGGCCGCAAGCTCTACAAGGCGGATCCGTACGCGAATCAGGCGGAGAAGCGGCCGGGCACCGCGTCGGTGATCGCGGATATTGCTTCGATCCGCTGGACAGACAGTGTCTGGATGAAGAAGCGCGCGGCCTTCCATCAGGATACCAGCCCGATCTCGATCTATGAGTGTCATATCGGCAGCTGGATGCGTCACCCGCATGCGGAGCAGGAAGACGGATTCTATAATTACCGCTATTTTGCCCACTCTGTCACGGAGTATCTGAAGAAGATGGGCTATACCCATATTGAGCTCATGGGGATTGCGGAGCATCCCTTTGACGGCTCCTGGGGCTATCAGGTGACCGGTTATTATGCACCGACCAGCCGTTTTGGAACGCCGGAGGACTTCGCGTACATGGTCAACTACCTGCATCGGAACGGAATCGGCGTCATCCTGGACTGGGTGCCGGCGCATTTTCCGAAGGATGCCCACGGGCTGGCGGACTTCGACGGAGCGGCTTGCTATGAATACGCGGATCCGCGCAAGGGCGAGCATCCGGACTGGGGCACGAAGGTTTTCGATTTTGGCAAGAGCGAGGTAAAGAACTTCCTGATCGGAAATGCACTGTTCTGGATCGAGCAGTTCCATGTTGACGGTCTGCGCGTGGATGCTGTTGCTTCGATTCTCTATCTCGATTACGGACGCCGGGATGGGGAATGGATCCCGAATAAGTATGGCGGAAATAAAAACCTCGAGGCGATCGAGTTCTTTAAGCACCTGAATTCGGTGGTGCGCGGCAAGCATCCCGGGATCATGATGATCGCCGAGGAATCCACCGCATGGCCGAAGGTGACGGATATTCCGGAGAATGACGGCCTGGGATTCTCCATGAAGTGGAATATGGGATGGATGCATGACTTCATTGAGTACATGAAGCTGGATCCGTATTTCCG
>Ga0256405_10009655_pt1 | contig 13106 bp, 11 predicted proteins | sample RumenRJG_02DNA_FD_189096 | JGI IMG/M metagenome (GOLD analysis project Ga0256405, IMG submission 189096) | Bovine rumen microbial communities from Lethbridge, Alberta, Canada - RJG_02 | ecosystem: Host-associated > Mammals > Digestive system > Stomach > Rumen | place: Canada: Alberta...
ATGTCAAAGGCAAAAGACATAAATAAATTACAATAGTGAAAATAATGATAGCAAGACCAATGTTTGGAATACCGATAGCATTTAAAACATTGAAAATGCCATTCATAAGATGACCAAGCAGCCAGGCTACTGGTCCAACAATTCTACCCTGATACTGGGTAAGTAAAACTCCCGTCAAAATATACCTCCTCGAATCAGATACTAATTACCCGAAATTTATGGAACCGGATCATAACCACCACTTGAAAATGGATTACACCTGAGTATCCTCCATGCAGCAAGCAGTCCCCCTTTAATGGCTCCATACTTTTCTATTGCTTCCAGTCCATACTCAGAACATGTTGGTATGTATGGACATTTTGTTCTCTTTAATGGAGAAATGTACTTTCTATAAAGCTTGATCAAAAAAATTAAGATATGTTTCATCTTAAACACCGCCATTTTTTCTTATGCGGGCCTTCCCTGCCAGGCTAAGTAAAGACTCCTCAATATCAAAATATGTGGCGTCCTGCGCACAGGCTCTGGCAACGACTACTATGTCCAAACCACTATTGAACATATCTTCATGTAGTCGGTACGATTCTCGAACAAGTCTTGCAAATCTGTGCCTTACAACACTGTTCCCAACTTTTTTACTACATGAAATCCCCAGCTTGTTACAAGAAGTCCCATTTTCCCACACATACATTACAATAAATTTATTGGCAAAGCTCTTGCCATTCTCATAACAGTTACGGAAATCATTTGTCTTTTTCATTGAATCTGAAAAAAGCATCTTATCATCCTTTATATAAGGAACAAAAATTATCAAGATGAAAAAAGGTCACATATCTGTGACCTTTAAAATCATGCTGATAATCTCTTTCTTCCCTTAGCTCTTCTAGCAGCAAGAACCTTTCTGCCGCCCTTAGTAGCCATTCTAGCTCTGAAACCATGAACTCTGGCTCTCTGAAGCTTATGAGGCTGGAATGTCATCTTCATATTAAAAACACCTCCTTCTTGAACAGACTAACCTTTTATTAAAAGGTCCATTAAATGAGATAATGATCTCAAAATTGTCAATTGATTACATCCTGTGTGGAAAAAATCTTTATCATTATAATAGATAAAAAGGGCTTGGTCAAGCCATTAATCCAAGGATTTTAAATGAAAAAATAATTTATATTTTTTTGAAAAAATAATAACCCACATATAGTGTAATAAAAAATTATCCACACCAAAATGTTGATTTTGTGGATAACTTGTGAATAATTATTTTTCATTAAAAGATATCCACATTTTTTCTGGATTTTGTGGAAAAAGCTGTATATAAAATGAACTTAATTTTCAAAAAATCCAGTATTTAAGCCATTTATCATGGTAGATATTTAATAGTGGAAAATAGGTAGTTTTTCCACAACCATAATTATAAATCATTTTTACACCGATTTAAAAAAAAGTTATCCACAATTTCAGTCTGTTTGATATTTAAGGGCTTTTAATATAAAATAGAACAAGTCTAAATTTATGCTTTGTTGGGGTTTTTTTATGCAATCATCTAATGAAATCGTTGAAAAATTAAAGGAAAATTGGGAGTCAATCAAAGTTACCATCAAAAATGAAGCCGGTATCACTGACATTTCTTATAAAACCTGGATTGATCCTCTTTCCGTCTATGGTTTTGAGGACAACACTGTCAAGATCCTTATACCTTCAGACAATTCTTTCACACTTACTTATATAGTTAATCACTATGTTGATTTCTTTAAAGTAACAATCTCTGAGTTTTTAGAATCAATGGTAGACGTATCTTTTATTTTGAATAAGGATACTATTAATAATGAAGAAACACATGACAGTTTTTCATCAACAAGTGATGAAACCCAGTCATCATCTAATATTGTCTACGAACAGGCCAATCTAAATCCAAGATATAGATTTGATACCTTTGTCGTAGGTAGCAACAATAAGTTTGCTCACTCTGCTTCACTGGCTGTTGCTGAGTCACCTGGTATTTCTTACAATCCTCTTTTCTTATATGGAGGACCTGGACTTGGTAAGACTCACCTTATGCATTCAATTGGTCATTTCATTATTGAACACAATCCACGTGCTAAGGTTTTATATGTTACTTCAGAGCAGTTTACAAATGAAGTTATCGAATCAATCAGAAGCTCAAGAGCTGAGAACATGACAAGACTTCGTGAAAAATACAGAACTGTTGATGTTCTTATGGTCGATGACGTTCAGTTTATTATAGGAAAAGATGCAACACAGGAAGAATTCTTCCACACCTTCAATGCTCTTCATCAGGCTGGTAAACAGATAATCCTTTCATCTGACAGACCACCAAAGGAAATGGAAACTCTTGAAGAGAGATTCAGATCAAGATTCGAGATGGGTCTTATAGCAGATATCCAGTCTCCTGACTATGAAACAAGAGTTGCTATCCTTCGTAAGAACGCTGAAAACTTTGGACGCAGCATCGGTGATGATGTCATTGATTATGTTGCTTCAAACATCAAGTCAAACATCAGAGAGCTTGAAGGAGCTCTCACCAAGATCATTGCTCATTCAAGACTTAACAATGTAGAGATCACTTTAGACAACGCCAAGGATGCTCTAAAGGATATCATCTCTCCAGACACTACCAAGATCATCACTCCACAGCTTATCGTTGATACAGTTTGTGAACAGTACGGTATTAAAAAAGATGATGTAGTTTCTAAAAAGAGAAATGCTGAGATTGTTCTTCCTCGTCAGGTAATAATGTATCTTTGCAGAGAACATACTGATGCTTCTTTAGAAGAAATAGGAAAACTTCTTGGTAAAAAAGATCACACAACAGTTATGAGCGGAATCAGTAAGATAAAATCAATGATTCCAACAGATGAGGATCTTAATAAAAACTTAGATATCATTGTTAAGAAGTTAAATCCTTCTCTTTGATAAAAGATATTACCCACATATTGTGGATAACTCAGAGTAAAAAAGTGAATTATCAGAGGATTAATTGTTGATTAAGGGTGGATAAGTATTTTCCACCCTTTTTTTCAAAAATTTGGCTTGTTTATAACTTTAAATTTTTCAACATGTAATTTTTTGTTTTCAACAGCTAAAAATTTGTAAAAAAGCCTTTTAAATTGTATAATAGAATAGGTTTTACACTTATCAACATCTATTAATACTGTTTTTATTATTTATTAATAATTATTTTATAGTTACAAACCTGAAGGGAGTATTATCCAAATGAAATTCGTATGCTCTAAGTCAAATCTTGTGAGTGGACTACAGATTGTATCAAAGGCTGTTCCTTCTAAAACAACAATGTCAGTTCTTGAATGTATCCTTGTAGATGCAACAGAAGGGATCATCAAGTTTATAGCCAATGATATGGAGCTTGGTATCCAGACCATTGTAGAAGGAAATATTATAGAAAGAGGTTTTGTCGCAATTGATGCCAAGATCTTTGTTGACATAGTAAGGAAGCTTCCTGATAACGAAGTAACTATTGAAGCTGATGCATCCAGCAAAGTTACTATCAGCTGCGAAAAGGCAAAGTTCAACCTCATTGGAAGGAAGGGAGATGACTTTACTTATCTTCCAACTATTGAAAAGATAGACGGAGTAGAGGTTTCTCAGTTTACACTTAGAAATGTTATACAGCAGACAATTTTCTCTATTGCAGAAAACGATGCCAACAAGATGATGGGCGGAGAGCTTTTTGAAGTAGATGGAGATAATTTAAAGCTTGTATCTCTTGATGGACACAGAATTTCTATTAGAAAAGTTAAACTTGGTTCAAACTATCCGTCAAAGAAGGTGATAGTTCCAGGTAAGACATTGGGAGAGATCAGTAAGATTCTAAGTGACAGCACAGAAAAGCAGGTTAGCATCTACTTTACTGACAAGCATGTTTTATTCGAGTTTGATAAAACAACCGTAGTTTCAAGACTTATTGAAGGTGAATACTTTAGTATAGATCAGATGCTCTCAAGCGATTATGAAACAAAGATGAGTATCAACCGCAAGGAATTCCTTGATTGTATTGATAGAGCAACTCTTCTTGTAAAAGAGGGAGATAAAAAGCCTGTTATCATCTCTGTTACAGATGGAAAGATGGAACTTAAGATCAATTCCACAATCGGAAGCATGGATGAGGAAATTGACATTGAAAAACAGGGTAAGGATCTTATGATTGGTTTCAATCCTAAGTTTCTTATTGATGCACTCAGAGTAATAGAAGATGAGACTGTAGATATTTATCTTGTTAACCCTAAGGCTCCTTGCTTTATCAGGGACAAGGATTCCACATATATCTACCTCGTACTTCCAGTAAACTTTACAACAGTTGATTAAAAAGGAATTTCATGGAAACAATTAAGCTTAGAGAAACAGATGACTTTATAAAACTTGGACAGGCCCTTAAAAAGGCAGGTCTTGAGGGTTCTGGCGTTGATGCCAAGATGGATATTCAGTCAGGACTTGTAAAAGTCAATGGAGAAATAGAAGAAAGAAGAGGCCGTAAGCTCTACGATGGAGATGTATTTGAGTTTAACGGAACACAGGTAAAAGTAGAGAAATGATAATAAAGTCATTGGAACTGGCCGATTTCAGAAACTATGACAATCTCAAAATAGATTTTAGTAGCGGGACCAATATCCTTTATGGTGATAATGCTCAGGGCAAGACCAATATCCTTGAGGCAATCTATGTTTCTGCAACAACTAAGTCCCACAAGGGAAGTAAAGACAAAGAAATCATAGGATTTGGCAAAGAAGAAGCACATATTAGGACCATTCTTGAAAAAGATGGTGCTGAATATCGTGTAGATATGCACCTTCGAGGAAACAGATCCAAGGGAATTGCTATTGATGGACAGAAGATAAAAAGAGCTTCAGACCTGATTGGCATGCTAAATGTGGTATTTTTTTCTCCAGAGGATCTTAGCATTATCAAAAATGGTCCTTCTGAAAGACGCAGATTCATGGATATGGAGCTGTGTCAGTTAGATCAGATATATTTAAACAGCCTTTCTAAATACAATAAACTTGTAGTCGAGAGAAATAAGGTTCTTAAGGATCTGTTCGAACACCCTGAAAACAGTGTACTTCTAGATGTTCAGGACAAACAGCTGTGTGAATATGGATCCATCATCATCAAAGCTAGAGAAAAATTCATCACTGAGCTTAATGAAATAATAAGGCCCATTCATGAGAAACTTACAGGAGAAAAAGAACTGCTGTATGTTTATTATGAGCCTAATGTGGAACAAGCTGATTTTGAAAAGAAATTATCTTCTTCGAGAAAAAAAGACATCTATGCTAAGCAGACTACAGTTGGACCACATAAAGATGATTTTTCATTTATTGTCAAAAAAAGCGAGGAAGATGATGGCATAGACATCAGAAAGTATGGTTCACAGGGTCAGCAGAGAACAGCATCACTTTCTTTAAAACTATCAGAGATAGAAATAGTTAAAAAATCAAAGAAAGAAAATCCAGTTCTTTTACTTGATGATGTTTTATCTGAACTTGACAGTAACAGGCAGAACTATCTTTTGAATACTATTGGAAATATTCAGACTATCATCACCTGCACTGGTCTTGATGAATTTGTTAATAACAGATTTGAAATAGATAAGCTGTTCCGTGTAACAGATGGAACAGTTAGTAGTGAAAATTAAGGAGTAAAAAATGAGTAACGAAGAAGTACAGTACGGCGCCGATCAAATTCAAATCCTTGAAGGTCTTGAAGCAGTAAGAAAAAGACCTGGTATGTACATTGGTACTACAGCAAGCAGGGGCTTGCATCACCTTGTCTATGAGATAGTAGATAACTCAGTAGATGAGGCCCTTGCTGGTTTTTGTGACCACATAGAAGTTACTATCAACGAGGATAACACTATTATCGTTAAGGATAATGGACGTGGTATTCCTGTTGATGTTAACCACAAGTCAGGTCTTACCGGTGTAGAGGTAGTATTTACAATCCTTCATGCGGGTGGAAAGTTTGGCGGTGGAGGTTACAAGGTATCTGGTGGTCTTCACGGCGTTGGTGCATCAGTAGTTAACGCGCTTTCTGAGTGGCTTGAAGTTCAGGTTACAAGGGATGGAAAAGTATACCAGCAAAGATATGAAAGAGGAAAGGTTTGTTATCCTCTTAAAGTTGTTGGAGATGCTCCTAATGATGCAACAGGTACAAGAGTTTACTTTAAGCCTGATGCAGAGATTTTCAAAGAGACAACAGTATACGACTTTAACGTACTTAAGCAAAGACTTCGTGAAATGGCCTTCCTTACCAAGGGTCTTAGGATCACTCTTACAGACCTTCGTGTTGAAGAGGGTGAGGATGCGATAGTTCAGACCTTCCACTACGAAGGCGGAATAAGTGAGTTTGTTCAGTACCTCAACAAGAGTAAGACAGCTCTTTATCCAGAGATCATGTACTTTGAGGGAAACAGGAACAACGTACAGGTTGAAGTTTCACTTCAGCACAACGACTCCTATACAGAAAGCATTTATACTTTCGTAAATAACATCAACACTCCTGAAGGTGGTACTCACCTTGAAGGATTTAAGGCTGCTCTTACCAAGACATTTAATGACTATGCAAGAGCAAATAAAATGCTTAAGGACAATGAGGAAAACCTTACTGGTGAAGACATAAGAGAAGGTCTTACTGCAATCATAAGCGTAAAGATCGAGGATCCACAGTTTGAGGGACAGACCAAGCAAAAGCTTGGTAACTCAGAGGCAAGAGGAGCTGTAGCAGGTATTGTTGGCGAGCAGCTTACATATTTCCTTGAGCAGACTCCTACAGTAGCTAAGCAGATCCTTGAAAAAGCTATTCTTGCTCAGAGAGCAAGAGATGCAGCAAGAAAGGCAAGAGACCTTACAAGGCGTAAGTCTGCCCTTGATGGCTTTGGTCTTCCTGGAAAGCTTGCAGACTGCTCTGAAACAGACAGATCAAAGTGTGAGATTTTCATCGTAGAGGGAGATTCCGCCGGTGGATCAGCTAAGACTGCCCGCAGCCGTGCTACCCAGGCTATTCTTCCGCTTAGAGGTAAGATCCTTAACGTTGAGAAGGCAAGAGTTGACAGGATTTATGGCAACAACGAGATCAAGTCCATGATAACTGCCTTTGGTACAGGTATCCATGATGACTTTGATATAAACAAGCTTCGCTATGACAAGATCATCATCATGACCGATGCGGACGTAGATGGTGCACACATTGCAACACTTATGCTCACTTTCCTTTACAGGTTCATGCCTGAGCTTATCAAGGAAGGCCATGTTTATCTTGCACAGCCACCTCTTTACAAGCTTGAAAAGAACAAGAAGGTCTGGTATGCATACAGCGATGAAGAGCTTAACAAGATTCTTCTTGATGTAGGAAGAGACCAGAACAACAAGATCCAGAGATATAAGGGTCTTGGAGAGATGGATCCTGAGCAGCTTTGGGAAACAACAATGGATCCAGAAAGAAGAGTTCTTCTTAGAGTGAACATCGACGAAGAGAGCGAATCTGATATTGACGTAACATTTACAACTCTCATGGGAGATAAGGTTGAGCCTAGAAGAGAGTTTATTGAAAAGAACGCTAAGTTCGTTAAGAATCTTGATATTTAAGGATTGATAAAATCCATAGAATTGAGGTAATAAGATGGCTGATAACAACAACATCAACAACAATGATCTGTCAGATGATGTCTTTGACAAGACAACAACTGACAGAATAAAGGAAGTAGATCTTCAAAAGACCATGGAAGCGGATTACATCGATTATGCCATGAGCGTAATCGCATCCCGTGCGCTTCCTGATGTAAGAGATGGTCTTAAGCCAGTACAGAGAAGAATCCTGTACTCAATGATCGAGCTTAACAACGGTCCTGACAAGCCACATCGTAAATGTGCTCGTATCGTCGGCGATACAATGGGTAAATATCACCCTCATGGTGACAGCTCAATTTACGGCTCATTGGTAAATATGGCACAGCCATGGTCAATGAGATATTGTCTTGTAGACGGACACGGGAACTTCGGTTCAGTGGATGGAGATGGCGCAGCTGCCATGCGATACACTGAGGCTCGTCTTACCAAGATCTCAATGGAGATGATCGCTGATATCGGAAAAGATACAGTAGATTTCGTTCCTAACTTTGATGAGACAGAAAAAGAACCTTCTGTTCTCCCCAGCCGTTACCCTAATCTTCTGGTAAATGGTACAACTGGTATTGCGGTAGGAATGGCAACTAATATTCCTCCTCACAATTTAAGGGAAGTAATAAATGCTGTTGTCAAGATGATCGACAACAAGGTCAATGAAGACAGAGACACTGAGATTGAGGAAATCCTCGAGATCATCAAGGCTCCTGACTTCCCTACAGGTGGTATCATCCTCGGAACAAGAGGAGCAGAGGAAGCCTACAGGACAGGTAGGGGTAAGGTTGTAGTAAGGGCCGTTACTGATATCGAGCCTATGAACAACGGTAAGAACAGGATTGTTGTAACTGAGCTTCCATACCTCGTAAATAAGGCAAACATGATTGCTAAGATCGCTGAGCTTGTTAAGCTTAAAAAGCTTGATGGAATCACAGCTCTTCGCGATGAGTCAGACAGAGAGGGTATGCGAGTTGTAATTGAGCTCAGAAGTGATGTTAACCCTAATATCATGCTCAACAAACTCTATAAACACACCCAGATGCAGGATTCCTTTGGAATCATCATGCTGGCTCTTGTTAATAACCAGCCTAAGGTAATGAGCATTACAGAAATGCTAACTTACTATATCAAGCATCAGGAAGAGGTTGTAACAAGAAGAACAAAATACGACCTCAACAAGGCAGAAGAGAGAAACCATATCTTAGAAGGTCTGCTCATTGCCCTTGATAATATCGACGAAGTAATAAAGATCATCAGAGGATCTGAGACTGTAGCTATAGCCAAGGAACAGTTGATGGGAAGATTTGGTCTTTCCGATGTTCAGGCTCAGGCTATTGTTGACATGAGACTTCGTACACTGACAGGTCTCGAAAGAGACAAGCTTGAGCAGGAGCATGCTGAACTTCTTAAGAAGATTGAGGAATTAAAGGCTATACTTGCAGACAAGAAGCTCCTTCTTGGAGTTATCAAAAAAGAGATTATTGAGATTTCTGATAAATATGGTGATGACAGAAAGTCACAGATAGGCCATGACGACTCTGATATTGATACAGAGGATCTCATTCCTAATGTGAATACAGTAATTGCCATGACTGATCTTGGATATATAAAGAGAATGTCAATTGACAATTTCAAATCTCAGAACCGTGGCGGAAAGGGAATCAAGGGCATCACAACAATTGAGAATGACTTTGTTGAAGATATCCTTATGACCACAACTCATAACTATGTAATGTTCTTTACCAACACAGGAAGAGTCTATAGGCTCAAAGCATATCAGATTCCTGAGGCATCAAGAACATCCCGTGGCATGGCCATAGTTAATCTTCTTTCTCTGGCACCAGGTGAAAAGATTTCAGCCATGATCCCTGTTAAAGGATTTGAAGATGAAGAGAAGTCTCTTTTCATGGTTACCAAGAAAGGTACAGTAAAGAAGACTCCTATTACAGAATTCTCAAATGTTAGAAAAACAGGACTTGCAGCTATAAACCTTAGAGATGATGATGAGCTTATTGAGGTTAAGACTGTTAAGAAGAATTCTGAAATATTCCTGGTTACCAAGAACGGAATGTGCATCCACTTTGATGAATCTGATGTGCGCTCAACAGGAAGATCTTCCATCGGTGTAAGAGGTATGATGCTTGACGATACAGATGAGATCGTTGGAATGCAGATCAACACTCAGGGAGATTCACTTCTTATCGTATCTGAGAATGGATATGGAAAGAGAACTGATCTTACTGAATTCCACAACCAGTTCAGAGGTGGTAAGGGTGTTAGATGTTACAAGATAACAGAAAAGACTGGTAATGTTGTTGGTGTTAAAGCTGTTAACGATGATAACGAGATCATGATGATCACAAATGCGGGTATTATTATCCAGCTGCGAATGAATGATATATCAGTTCATGGAAGAGTAACATCCGGAGTTAAGATGATCAATCTTGATAAGGGCGTTACAGTTGCCAAGATCGCCAAGGTAAGAGAAAAAATCTCTGATGGTGAAAAAGATATCGATAACATCGATGATATCGCTGAAAATGTAGATGAAGAGTCTTAAGTTTTTTAGCATTCTTGTGGGGTGAGAGTCTTATGAACATTGGACTTCTTGTAACAGAACTTGAGGACAAAGAAGTAAAGAAAATATGTATAGGTGCTGATAAGGCAGCAAAAGAAAAGGATGTGAACCTGATAATCATTCCGGGACAATACATTCTTTCTGATGACAAAAGTGGCGTAAAGCCCTATGATTATCAGTACAGCGCGCTCTTTGACTACGCAGGTTCTAAAGATTTTGATGCACTCATTATCGATATTGAGAGGATTGGTTCAAAATCCACGATTCTGAAAAAAGAGGCCTTTCTTAAGAAATTTGAGAACATCCCTGTCCTGACTCTTTCTGAGCAGGAGGGATACCCCTTTGTCAATCCGGTAGAAGACGGGATTGATAAGCTAAAACAGCTTGGATATGAGGCTGTATGTGATGCGGTATTTTACGTAAAGAATCAGATACTGCCTCCTGTTGAAGCACCACAGACCTTTAACTATGTTGAGAAGCCTGATTCCTATACCCTCAACATGTTATCTGATATGAGTTATTTTCTTTTCCACAAGAAGTACGATGCTGGAACAGCCTACAGTAGTTTTGTAAGTCTTGGATTTAAGCATGGAATTAAGAACAGCGCTATTTTGCTCTTTGATAAAAAGGTCAGAAATACCACAAAATATCCATGGACAATGCCAGAAAACATCTGTGTAATGAGCGCCATTATGAATGGTCAGGAGATGAATTTTACTGACAGCAAGATGGAAGTGGGAACTGACAGTGTTTTTTCAAATGTCATCAAAGGAAAGAGTGCTTCTTACATACTAGGAGATATCTTTGTTGGTGAGTATCAGCTGGGACTTATGATATATGAGTTCCATCCTGATAATCTTGCAGATTATTTTTACACAAATATGACCAGTCTTATTACTGGTGTTTCAAGACTTTCTTACCTTGAGAGGGAGCTCGAAAAGACAACTGAAGAGCTCTACGAAGTACAGGAGGAGCTTGCAAGAGACGACTCCGTTCTTGATCATATCGGAGATCAGGATTATCTTACTGGTGGTCTTAACAGAAGAGGCTTTTTTGCTAAAGCTTATGATCTTCTCAAGGAAAACTTCGTTGATGGAAAGTATGCAGTTGTAACCTATATCCACATGGAATCACTTAAGCGTATCAACGATATGTATGGCCATGAGGAAGGTGACAGAGCAGTTAAAAGAGTTGCGAAAGTCTTAGAAGAAGTATTTGGAGGCTGTATCTACGGCAGAATAAGGGGCGATGAATTTGCAGTCCTCATGATAGAGGATGAAGAGGGCAGATCAGAGTCGCTTCGTGAAGAAATGCAGAGCCAGAACGCAAAACTTTTGGAAGAGCCTGGAAGATATATAAATCATCTTCAGTACTCAATATGTGAATTTAGCCATGAAGAGAACCTCTCTCTTCGTGAGATGCTTAAGGAAACAGACGAAAACCTTAAGAGAATAAAGGGTAATCTATAATGGCAAAAAAGCCAATCTCAGTTGCCTATGGACTTATCTTAAAATAAAACAAAAATAATGGGCTGATAAATAATAAGAATTTATCAGCCCTTGTTTTTAGATAAGTTTTTGAATAAATGAATCTATTTTTGTCCAGTAGTTTACTGGATCTTTGACAACTCCTTCAATGTGGCCAGATCCAAGGATCATCAGGTACTGCTTCTTGCAGGAAGCAGCTTCGTAGAGCCTTGAGCACATATGAGGATCTATAAATGTATCGTCATCTCCGTGTATAAAGAGAGTTGGAGTTTTTGACTTTGCTACAGCCCTTATAGGAGAAACAAGGTTAATGTCGTAGCCAGCTCTTAGGTAGATGATAACTCTTGAAATCATAAGAGCTATTGGAATTGGAACAAATGAACCTTTAAAGAGCTTGTATGCAGAAGCAAACTGTTCACGGAGCGTTGTGTAGGAGCTGTCTGCTATGGCGCCCTTTACATTTTCTGGAAGATTTTCACCTGTTGTCATAAGGGTAGTAGCAGCGCCCATGGACATTCCGTGAAGAAAGATCCTGGCGTCCTTATCTTTTTTGATAAGGAAATGGATCCATTCAATGATATCAAGTCTGTCATCAAGGCCGTAGCCAATATAGTTCCCCTCACTTTTTCCAAAGCCTCTAAGGTCCACAAGCAGGCAATTTAAGCCCTTTTCGAGGTAGTGCCTTGCAAAGATCCCGTTAGATTCGTGATTGTCCCAGATACCATGGATAAGTATCACATAGTTGTGGGATTCTGCATCTGCAGGAATGTAGCTTGCGTGAAGATCAAGTTTATCAACTGATTTAATGAAAACGTCCTGTCTGTTTGGATGATTTCTGACAAACTCCCTTCCTTCAGTGATGGATATGTCATAGTCCTTTTCTCCATCCTGATGTTCATGGGGTTTAGTGGAAATTTTGTAGATATAATCTGAGAAAGCATAAACTCCGCCTATAAATGCAGTTACAGCGGAGAGTTTTATAAAAGTATTCTTTTTACTCATGGAAATGCCCTTATCTTCCTGTAAATTTAAATATATATTAACATCTTTTACTACCTGTAACAAATTATGATATACTCTTTTCGAGTTTTAAACGTGGAGACGAATAATGGGTTTTAATTCCTTTAATTTCATACTCCTGTTTTTGCCAGCTCTGCTTATAGTCTGGTTTTTACTTAACAGGTCAAAAAAATATGTCCTGGCGGATATTTTTCTGACAGGTATGTCGCTGTACTACTATTACACTTTCGGAATGTCTTTCCTTCTGATCCTTCTTGGAAGCATCGTTGTAAATTATGCTCTGAGCATGGTGATAGAAAAAAAGCCTTCATCAGCAAAGATAGTAAAGGTAATAGGAGTTATCTTTAACTTATCGCTTTTGTTTTATTTCAAATA